>OLGM01000754.1_pt1 | contig 18015 bp, 11 predicted proteins | sample 1606001 | NCBI WGS metagenome assembly OLGM01 (sample SAMN03283294) | human gut metagenome | biome: human-associated habitat; material: feces | host: Homo sapiens | place: Peru | collected 2012
GATATGAGCCTGGTCGGACCGCGGCCGGAGCGACCTTTCTTTGTGGAAAAATTCCGGGAGGAGATCCCGCGTTATATGGTAAAACATCAGGTGCGTCCCGGCCTTACGGGATGGGCACAGGTGAATGGATACCGGGGGGATACTTCCATCCGAAAGCGTATTGACTGTGATCTGTATTATATTGAAAACTGGACACTGGGACTTGATTTTAAAATTCTGTTCCTGACCTTTTTCAAAGGATTTGTGAATAAAAACGCTTACTAAAAGATAAGGGGAAAAAAGATGTCGAAGAAGAATTACAAAAAGAGCAGAAGATATAAAAAGATGCGCCGGAGAAAAATTATTTTTGGAGTGGAAATCGCTGTATTGCTGATCCTTTCCGGGATTCTTTTTGTTTATGCGTGGATCAACCGTTCTATGGATCAGATGAACCAGGACACGCTGGATACCTCTCAGATTCAGATCAACAGTGAGGTCAAGGCAAATACCGATCTTTCACAGATGTCCGGTACACAGGTCATTGCGCTGGTCGGCGTGGATGCCAGAGGTGTGGAAGGCTCCGAGCTGGCAGAGAGTATGAACAGTGACACCATTATCCTGTGCTGCATTGATCACGACAAACAGGAAATCCGTATGGTGTCGATTATGCGTGACACCTGGATGAATATGGCAAAGTATACCGACGAATATTATGAGTTTGACAAAGCCAATTCCGCATACAATCGCGGCGGTCCGGAGAGCATGCTTTCCATGCTGAACACCAATCTCGATCTGGCATTGAGCGATTACGTCACCGTAAACTTCAAGGCACTTGCCGATGCGATTGATGTTTTGGGCGGTCTTGATATCGAGATGACAAATGCAGAGTGTGTTCATGCAAACAACTATAACAGAGAAGTATCTGAGGCACAGGGTGTAGAATATGAAGCGATTCCGTATGATGAGGATCTCGGCGATGATTACAGTGAAGTCCGCCATGTCAGCGGTGCACTTGCTACCTCCTATGCACGAATCCGTTACGGCGGCGGTGATGATGCAAAACGTACCAGCCGTCAGCGAATTGTTATCAATCTTATGGTACAGAAGCTGAAACAGAATCCGACCAAGATTCCGGAAATTCTGGACAAGGTGATGGGAAATGTCAGCACCAGTCTTACCAAGAATGAAATCCTGGAACTTGGTATGCATGCGGTAACGTATACGATGGGAACCTCCTATGCCTATCCGTTCCAGCTCTGCTATGGTGAAAATGTAGTGAATGCCCTTGGTGAGGATGTTGTAATTCCGGTTACGCTGGAGTTCAATGTAAGAGAGCTGCATGAATATCTGTATCCGGGTCTTTCGTATGAACCGTCTGCGGCTGTTACAGAGTACAGCGACTACATTGCAAGAAAGAGCGGTTACGATGAAGATATGATCGGCTATGTGCTGAACCAGGGGCCTGGTGCAGAGGCAGATTCGGTAATCGCAGGCGACTAAATACGAGGGAGAAAACCAGACATGAAATTCTATACCGTTGATGTTATGATACCAACGTATAAACCAGGGCAGGAGTTCGCAGAACTTCTGCCCCGCCTTTTAGAACAGACTTACCCGATCCGGTCGATCCGGGTGGTCAATACGGGGAAAAAGTTCTGGAATCCGGCGTGGGAACAGCTTTCGGACAAGATTATGGTGGAGCACATCCAGCCAAGCGAGTTCGACCACGGCGGAACAAGAAGGGCGATGGCAGAGAGTTCCGATGCGGACTTCCTGCTTTTTATGACCCAGGATGCCATGCCGTATGATAATGAGTGCGTGGAACGTCTGGTGGAGAAATTTTCACTGCCGCATGTGAAGGCGGCGTATGCACGGCAGCTTCCGCGCGATGACTGCCGTACGCTTGAGCGGTTTACGAGAGGCTTTAATTATCCGGCCGAGAGCGATATCAAGGATGCGGGCGATCTGCCGAAGCTCGGTGTCAAGACGTTTTTCTGTTCTAACGTCTGCGCGATGTACGACCGTGAAACGTATGAGGAGCTGGGCGGCTTCGTGAAGAGCACGCTGTTCAATGAGGATATGATCTATGCGGGCCATCTCGTGCAGGCAGGCTATGCAATTGCCTATGCGGCGGATGCAAAAGTGGTGCATTCCCACAATTACGGCTGCATGGCGCAGCTTCACCGCAATTTCGATCTCGGCGTGTCCCAGGCACAGCACCCGGAGATTTTCGATGCGTATCCGTCGGAGGGAGAGGGTATCCGCATGGTGAAGAAATCGGCGGCTTATGTCTGCAGGATCCATAAACCATGGCTGCTTGTGACACTGTTTTTCCAGAGCGGGTTCAAGTATGTGGGATATTTCCTTGGAAAGCGCTATCAGAGTCTTCCGGACGGCGTGATCCGCTGGTGTACGTCCAACAAGATGTGGTGGGAGTATCACGGAAAGAGAAGAAAAAAGCACAAACAAAGATAAATGAAAGTAAAAAACAAAACTGGAAAGTTTTTGTAAGTAAATACGAAATGCTCCATAAGGTTGACAAGAAACGGGGCAGCGTGGTAAAAGTGTAAAGAACAAGAAGCGAAGAGGCGGCATAACTTGAAAATAGTACAAGGGTGCCGCCTTTTACTGTTAGGAGGACAAAATCTATGTGTGGAATTGTTGGATATATTGGAACTCACCAGGCTGCTCCGGTACTGCTGGACGGACTGGCAAAGCTGGAATACCGCGGATACGACTCGGCCGGAATTGCTGTCTATGACGGAGAAAAAATCCGGATGGAAAAAGCGGTAGGACGCCTGAAAGTACTTGAGGAGCTGACACAGGACGGCGCAACCCTTCCGGGAACGGTCGGTATCGGCCACACCAGATGGGCAACTCACGGCGTTCCGTCCGATTTGAACGCGCATCCGCACTTTAACCATGATCATTCCATCGTCGTCGTACACAACGGTATTATTGAGAACTATCTGAAACTGAAGAAAAAACTGGCCGGAAAGGGATACGAATTTTTGTCTGAGACCGACACCGAGGTCATTGCCCATATGCTGGATTACTATTATAAAGGCGATCCGCTCGATGCTATTTCAAAAGTCATGCACCGCATGGAGGGATCCTATGGCCTTGGCATCATGTTCCGCGATCACCCGGATGAGGTTTATGCGGTCCGCAAAGACAGCCCGCTGATTGTCGGAACGAGCCCGGAGGGCAATCTGATCGCATCGGATGTCCCGGCTGTCCTGAAATATACAAGAGATGTCTATTACCTGGAAAATGAGGAGATCGTGAAACTGACCCGCGATGGCCTTCATTTTTACAACATCGACGAGGAGGAGCTGGAGAAAGAGGCAACCCACATCGACTGGGATATGAATGCGGCAGAAAAAGGCGGCTATGAGCATTTCATGCTGAAAGAGATGCATGAGCAGCCAAAAGCCGTAAAAGATACGCTGACTCCGCGCATTAAAAACGGTGATGTTGTGATCGAAGAACTCGGCATGACCGATGAGGAAATCCGGGCGATCAGCAAAATCTTTATCGTTGCCTGCGGTTCCGCATACCACACCGGTGTGACAGCAAAATACGTTTTCGAAAAGCTGGCAAGAATCCCGGTTGAAGTAGATCTGGCAAGCGAGTTCCGCTACCGTGATCCGATTCTGCCGGAAAATACGCTCGTGGTCATCGTCAGCCAGTCTGGTGAGACGGCTGATACTCTTGCGGCTCTCCGCCTTGCAAAAGAAAAGGGCGTGCGTACCCTTGGTATTGTAAACGTAGTCGGAAGCTCGATTGCACGTGAGGCAGACAATGTCATGTACACCTGGGCCGGTCCGGAGATCGCTGTTGCGACAACAAAAGCATACAGTACACAGCTTATCGCGCAGTATCTTCTGGCGATGAAGTTTGCCAAAGTACGCGGAACCGTTTCGCAGGAGGATTTCGATGCGATGATCCAGAGTCTTGAGCGCCTGCCGGAGCAGATTTCCCTGCTGTTGTCCCACAAGGAGAACGTACAGCGTTTTGCCAATCGTTATCTTGCGGCAGAACACGTCTTTTTCATCGGACGCGGTATCGACTATGCGATCTCGATGGAGGGCTCCCTGAAACTGAAAGAGATTTCCTATATCCATTCCGAGGCGTATGCAGCCGGTGAACTGAAACACGGAACCATTTCCCTGATTGAGGACGGACGCCTTGTCGTAGCCGTGCTGACCCAGCCGGAACTCTACAAGAAAACGATCAGCAATATTCAGGAAGTGAAGACACGAGGTGCGTTTGTCATGGCGGTAACGACCGTCGGCAATACAGAAGTAGAAAAAGTAGCCGATTACGTGGTTTATCTGCCGGAGACAAATCCGATTTTTGCAAACTCCCTGGCGATCATTCCGCTGCAGCTTTTTGGCTACTACGTATCGATCGGCAGAGGCCTCGATGTGGATAAACCGAGAAACCTGGCGAAGTCGGTTACGGTAGAATAAAAAACCGCAGCATAAAATTCCTCTTTTTTCAAAATTATCACAGTTTCAACACAATTCTAACGTACAATAAGCAGTAGAAAATGAAGAAAGAAATAAGAGCACTGTGTATCGGTGCCTGAGATAGAAAAGAGAAAGAGGGATCAGCCATGAGTGAAGAGTTCAAAAAAGAAGAAATAAATGGTGAGGCAGCAGAGGGAACCAAAGCTGCAGAGCATACAGAAGAAGTAAAGACAGAAACGGCAGCAGAGCAGAGCGCGGCAGAGACGGAGGCTGTGCAGGAAACCGCAGAAGCGCCGAAGGCGGAAGAAAAGAAAACGACAACCTACAGCTGGGTGAATCCGAAAATCAGCGGAAAGACCGGCGAGGAGAATAACAGCGCTTCCTACACCGGAAAACCAGATCCGTCGGAGGCAAAGGCAGAGCAGACATCTTCTGCAAAGACAGAGCATTATCAGTATCAGTCACAGCCACAGAGTGCTCCGAAGCAGGAAAAACCGCAGTTTTCTGCCGTTCCGCAGCCGCAGGATCACAAAAAGAAAGCGAAAAAACCAATGTCAGCCGCAAAGAAATGGGGCATGACACTTGCCATGGCAGCGTGCTTCGGACTCGTGGCAGGCGGTGTTTTCATTGGGACTGCAGCAGTCGGTACGAAAGTGATCGGTACAGCGACAGAGCAGAAGCAGGAAGTTACAATTCCGACGACCACCACAACAACGGCAGCGGACAGCAGTGATACCTCCGATACCGTAAAAGCAACCGGCGAGATGTCCGTGAAAGATGTTGCATCGAGTGCGATGCCGTCTCTGGTAGCAATTTCTACGACAACGGTGGAAGAAGTTGAGACATTCTTCGGAACCACAAGCCAGGAAGTTCCTGCAAGCGGAACCGGAGTTATTGTTGGACAGAACGACGATGAGCTCCTGATTGCGACAAACAACCACGTTGTCAGCGGTGCGACGTCTCTTTCTGTCAGCTTTATCGACGATGAGACGGTAGAAGGCCAGATCAAAGGAACCGATGCGGACAACGACCTTGCTGTTGTTGCTGTCAAACTTTCCGACATCAAAGACGAGACAAAGAGCCAGATCAAAATTGCCGTGATGGGAAATTCCGATGACCTTGAGGTCGGCGATCAGGTTGTGGCAATCGGAAATGCACTGGGAACCGGCCAGTCCCTGACGAGCGGCTATGTCAGCGCAAAAGACCGTACCATCTCCAGCCAGGATGAGAGCACCGGCGAGACGATTACCTCCGAAGGACTGATCCAGACCGATGCAGCCATCAACCCTGGAAACAGCGGCGGCGCCCTTCTGAATATGAACGGAGAGCTGATCGGTATCAACGAAGCAAAATACAGCTCCACACAGGTCGAGGGCATGGGCTTTGCGATCCCGATTTCGAAAGCAGAGCCGATTCTGCAGAACCTGATGAACCTGACAACAAGATACAAAGTCAGCGATGATGAGGCCGCTTATATCGGAATCAATATGGCAGATGTCAGCGCAGATGTTTCCCAGAACTACGGCATTCCGACCGGTGTCTGCATCATGAGCGTTGTAGACGGCAGTCCGGCAGCCGATGCGGGCTTCAAGAAAGGTGATGTTATCACCACATTTGATGGAAGAAGCATCTCGAACGCCAAAGGCTTAAAAGAGACACTGACCTATTATGCGGCAGGCGAGACCGTAGATGTCACCGTACAGCGTGCGGACAACGGCGAATACAAAGAAGTGACATTGACGCTGACCCTTGGCTCTGCAGCAGATATGCCGCAGACGAGCGGAAGCAGCAACGGAACCACAAACGACGGAACAGGAAACTCCGATCAGAATGACCAGGGTATTCAGAATCCGTTTGGCAACAGATAAAAACTCGAAATAACTATTTCCTAAGAGAAAAAAGACGGACAGCACAGGAACACGAACGCCTGGCTGTCCGCCTTTTTCTGCATTTTTTGATATAATTTTTTGAATTTGTAAAATTCTTAAAAAAGTTGGTAATTTTTAAGAAAGTTTTTACTTGTGACCCTATGGCTTTTGGGCTATAATCAAGCTAGACCAAGCGATCTATTACAGAAAGGAATTTGAAAAACCATGTCAGAAGAGAAAGACAGAGTGGACGGTACCGCGGACGAAACGAAAGCGGAAACAAAAAGCTCTGACCATCATACAGAAGATACCTATGAAAAAGTCTGCTTCATGTGCCGCAGACCGGAAAGCAAAGCCGGAAAGATGATTACCCTTCCGGGGAACATCAATATCTGCCCGGACTGCATGCAGAAGAGCTTTGATACCATGAACCAGAACCCGGGCCAGATCAATGAGATGATGAACAATATGAACAACATGCCGAACATCGGCATGTTCGATCTCTCCGGGCTTTCCAATCAGATCCCGAACCGGCAGCGGGTAAAGAAAAAAGAAGAAAAGAAGAAAACAAAAGAATTTTCCATCAAGGACATTCCGCCGCCGCACCGGATCAAGGCGATGCTCGACGAATACGTCATCGGCCAGGAACGTGCAAAGAAAGTCATGTCGGTTGCCGTTTACAACCATTACAAACGTGTCTTTGCACCGCAGGACGGAAATGTCGAGATCGAAAAATCCAACATGCTGATGATCGGACCGACCGGTTCCGGAAAAACGTATCTGGTGCAGACGCTGGCACGCCTCTTAGATGTGCCGCTTGCCATCACGGACGCCACATCCCTTACCGAAGCGGGTTATATCGGTGATGATATTGAAAGCGTGGTATCCAAGCTTTTAGCGGCCGCAGACAACGATGTGGAGCGCGCGGAGCACGGTATCATCTTCATCGACGAGATCGACAAGATTGCCAAGAAGAAAAATACAAACCAGAGAGACGTCAGCGGAGAAGCGGTACAGCAGGGAATGCTGAAGCTCCTCGAGGGCAGCGACATCGAAGTTCCGGTGGGAGCCAACAGCAAAAATGCGATGGTTCCGCTCGAGACCGTCAATACCAGAAACATTCTCTTTATCTGCGGCGGTGCCTTCCCGGATCTGACGGACATCATCAAGGAGCGTCTGAACAAGACAGCTTCCATTGGCTTCCAGGCGGATCTGAAGGACAAGTACGATGGGGATAAGAACCTGCTGTCACAGGTGACCTTAGAAGACCTTCGGACTTTCGGTATGGTGCCGGAGTTCCTTGGCCGTCTGCCGATCGTATTTACGCTGGAGAGTCTCAACGAGGATATGCTGGTCGAGATCTTAAAAGAACCGAAAAATGCGATCCTGAAGCAGTATAAGAGACTGCTCGAACTCGACGAGGTGAAACTGGAGTTTGACGATGATGCGCTTCGCTCTATTGCAAGAAAAGCGCTGGAAAAAGATACCGGTGCGAGAGCACTCCGCTCGATCATCGAGGATTTCATGCTGGATATCATGTATGAGATTCCAAAGGACAGCAGCATCGGAGAGGTTATCATCACAAAAGACTATATTGAAAAGACCGGCGGGCCGACGATTCTCCTGCGCGGTCAGGAAGTTCCAAGGTTAGAGCAGAAATAAGGTAACTGGAAAACACAGCGGAGCGGATGTGAAACTGGCGTTTTCTTGAAATAAGAGATAAGAAAGAGAGGGTTTTAACTATGGCAGAGGATTTTTTTGGAAATTTAAGTAAAACACTGAAAAAAACAGTGGATACTGTGGGAAAGAAAACAGATGAATTCGTAGAAATTCAGAAAATCCGCACCCGCCAGCACGCACTAGAGGATCAGATCGAGAAGAATTACCAGGATATCGGACAGATCATCTACAACCGCTATCTGAACGGAGAAGCATTCGACGAGAATCTTGCCGGCATCTGCAAAGATATTACCGATCTGGAAAAAGAGATTGCAGACTGCAAAGAGGATGTGGCAAACAAGAGAGGCCGTATCGTATGCCCGGCCTGCGGTGCAAGTGTTCCGAAAGACGCAGCATTCTGTATGCGCTGCGGTGCTGCTATGCCGGAAAAAGAAGAAGAGCCGGAGGATGCAGAGTTCGTACACGTAGAACCGGAGGAGGAAGCATCTGAGGAAGAAAAGACCGCAGAGGAAGTTCTCTACGAAGAGCCGGAAGAAAAAGCAGAAGAAACCGAAACAGCAGCACCGGAAGAAGAGCCGGAAAAAGAAGCAGAGGCACCGGAAGAGGAATGATCTGGACTCTGCTGCCGGGAGCTGTTTTCCTTGCGGACGGACGCCTGAAAAAGAAGGCAGAAGAGCAGTTAAAGGAAAATGAGCAGATCCCGGTCTGCAAAGGACATATTGTCCTGCGGAAATGCCATAACCGCGGTGTAGCGGGCGGCGGCTTCGCGGACAGCACGAAGAAGGTGGAAATTCTCACCTTCTTTTTGCTGTCCGGACTGTGGGCGCGTCTCGGCGCGCTGGCGGGCAGACGTAAGTGTAAGGCGAAGAAGTTAGGGCTTGCGCTTACGATTGGCGGCGGCATGTCGAACTGGTATGACCGGCATAAGAGAGGTTACGTGACCGACTATGTCAGTTTCCGGTTTGGACCGGAGAAATTCCGCAGACTTGTGTTCAATGTTTCTGATTTCTGTATTTTCTTTGGACTTACGCTGCTGACGGCAATTTCCTGCCGGGAGTCCAGGTGATGCAGGATCTCCCGAAAAGCCCTGCAGAAGGCGGGCTTTTCGGGGCAAAAAAGAAAATTTGAAATTTTTTGAAAAAATTTGAAAAAAGCTGTTGACAGATTCGGAATCATCTGGTAATATATGTTTTGTTGAGCGGCACATGAGAGTCGCAAGACAAGAAATGCAGGAGTGGCGGAATTGGCAGACGCGCAGGCTTCAGGTGCCTGTGGTCGCAAGATCGTGTGGGTTCAAGTCCCATCTCCTGCATTATTTTTTTCGCTTTGCGTATCAGGAATTGGTCCGGTGGACCAATTCAGATTACCCTGCCGGGAATGATGCAAAAACTTCCCGGCAGGGTCTTTTTATTTTTGTGCGGAGAAGATGTGCAGACGGGGAAAGAAAACAGACGAATCTCAGACAGCGTAAAGTTGTTTAAAATTATCGCTATTATCCATATTTTTCATAAAATCAAAAAAATTAAAATTTTTTCAAAAAAGGTGTTGACTTTTCTAAGGAAAGCTGTTATTATCTATCTTGTCAAGCGGACAACCGCTAAGACAACTAAGAAATGCAGGAGTGGCGGAATTGGCAGACGCGCAGGCTTCAGGTGCCTGTGGTCGCAAGATCGTGTGGGTTCAAGTCCCATCTCCTGCATTATTTTTTTGCTTTGCGTATCAAGAATTGGTCCGGTGGACCAATTCGGATTGCCCTGATGGGAAGTGGGAAAACTTTCCGTCAGGGTATTTTTATTTTTCCAGAAAAGAATTTTCCGTAATTCGACAAAAATGGTTGAAATGTTTCCATGGTTGTGATAGAATCTGAAAGATTAAAGTATGAGACCACAATCTTATACAAACTTAAAACCGAACGAAAAAGAAAGGAAAACGGTGGAATGATGAAAGCTTTTCTAATCTTAGAAGACGGGCATGTCTTTACCGGAACCAGCATTGGTTCACAAAAAGAAGTGATCAGTGAAATCGTATTTAATACATCCATGACTGGATATCTCGAAGTGCTGACCGACCCATCCTATGCGGGACAGGCAGTATGTATGACGTATCCTCTTATTGGAAACTATGGAATTTGTTATGATGATCAGGAGTCCTTAAGACCCTGGCCAGATGGCTATATTGTAAGAGAATTATCCCGTCTCCCCAGCAACTTCCGTTGCCAGGACACCATTCAGAATTTCCTGAAAAAGTTCGATATTCCCGGAATCGCCGGAATCGATACACGTGCTCTCACCAAAATTCTTCGTGAAAAAGGTACCATGAATGGTATGATCACGACCAACGAAAACTATCATCTCGATGAAATTATTCCAAAATTAAAAGCGTATAATACCGGAAAAGTTGTTGAAAAAGTAACCTGCTCTGAAAAATCAGTTTTAAAAGGAGAAGGCTTTAAAGTTGCACTTCTGGACCTTGGTGCAAAGAACAACATCGCACGTTCCTTAAATGAGCGCGGATGCGAAGTGACCATTTATCCGGCACTTACCACAGCAGAAGAGATTCTCGCGGCAAATCCGGACGGAATCATGCTGTCCAACGGCCCTGGAGATCCGAAAGAGTGCGTATCCATTATCAAAGAGATTAAAAAACTGTACGATTCCAATGTACCGATCTTTGCAATCTGTCTTGGACATCAGCTGATGGCACTGGCTACCGGTGCAGATACGCATAAAATGAAATACGGCCACCGCGGCGGAAACCACCCGGTCAAGGACCTGGCAACCGGAAGAGTTTACATTTCTTCCCAGAACCACGGCTACGTCGTAGATACCGATACCCTGGATCCGAAGGTGGCAGTTCCTGCTTTCGTGAACGTCAATGACGGCACCAACGAGGGACTCAAATATGTCGGTAAAAACATCTTTACCGTACAGTTCCATCCGGAGGCATGCCCTGGCCCGCTGGATTCCGGATACCTGTTTGACCGATTCCTTGAGATGATGGGAGGTAATAAATAATGCCAAAGAATCCGAATATTAAAAAAGTTCTGGTTATCGGTTCCGGTCCGATCGTGATCGGACAGGCAGCAGAGTTCGACTACGCCGGTACACAGGCGTGCCGTTCCCTGAAAGAAGAGGGAATGGAGGTTGTACTTCTGAACTCCAACCCGGCAACCATCATGACTGACAAAGATATCGCAGACCGCGTTTACATCGAGCCGCTGACCGTAGAAGTCGTAGAGCAGCTCATCCAGAAAGAAAAACCGGACAGCGTTCTTCCGACCCTGGGAGGCCAGGCAGGACTGAACCTTGCGATGGAGCTCGAAGAAAAAGGCTTCTTAAAAGAAAACAACGTACGCCTGATCGGTACCACGGCGCAGACCATCAAAAAAGCCGAGGACCGTCAGGAATTCAAAGATACCATGGAGAAAATCGGTGAGCCGGTAGCAGCTTCCCTGGTTGTCCATGATGTACAGGCTGGTATCGATTTCACCAACAAGATCGGTTATCCGGTCGTTCTGCGTCCGGCTTACACCCTTGGCGGAAGCGGCGGCGGTATCGCTTACAATGAAGAAGAGCTGATTGAGATTCTTTCCAACGGACTCCGTCTTTCCCGCGTCGGCGAGGTACTTGTTGAAAGATGCATCGCCGGATGGAAAGAAATCGAGTACGAGGTTATGCGAGACAGTGCAGGAAACTGCATCACCGTCTGCAACATGGAGAACATCGATCCGGTCGGCGTTCATACCGGAGACAGTATTGTCGTAGCACCGTCCCAGACCCTGGGAGATAAAGAGTATCAGATGCTGCGTACTTCCGCACTCAACATCATCACCGAGCTCGGCATCACCGGCGGATGCAACGTACAGTATGCATTAAATCCGGACAGCTTCGAGTACTGTGTTATCGAGGTAAACCCGCGTGTCAGCCGTTCTTCTGCACTGGCTTCCAAAGCGACCGGTTATCCGATTGCAAAGGTTGCTGCAAAGATCGCCCTTGGCTACACACTGGACGAGATCCCGAACGCCATCACCGGAAAAACCTACGCAAGCTTCGAGCCGATGCTGGACTACTGCGTTGTAAAAATCCCGCGTCTGCCGTTCGATAAATTTATCAGTGCAAAACGTACCCTGACCACACAGATGAAAGCAACTGGTGAGGTTATGAGTATCTGCAACAACTTCGAGGGCGCGCTGATGAAAGCCATCCGTTCCCTGGAGCAGCACGTAGATTCCCTGATGTCCTATGACTTCAGTCACCTGTCCAAAGACGAGCTGATCGAAGAGCTTCACATCGTAGATGATATGAGAATTTGGAGAATCGCAGAGGCGATCCGTCAGGGCATCTCCTACGACGAGATCCACGAGATCACCAAAATCGATGTATGGTTCATCGACAAGCTGGCCATCCTCGTTGAGATGGAGCAGGCATTACAGACAAAAGAGCTGGATGAAGATCTGCTGCGCGAAGCAAAACGCCTCGAGTTCCCGGATTACCTGGTGGCAAAACTGGCAGGAAAGACCGAGGAAGAAGTAAAAGCGTTAAGAAAACAGTATGATATCACCGCAGCTTACAAGATGGTAGATACCTGTGCCGCTGAGTTCGCAGCAACCACACCGTATTACTATTCCGTATACGGCGGCGAAAACGAAGCTGTCGAGACAAACGACAGAAAGAAAGTCCTCGTCCTTGGTTCCGGCCCGATCCGTATCGGACAGGGTATCGAGTTTGACTTCTGCTCCGTACATTGTACCTGGGCATTCAAGAAAGAGGGCTATGAGACCATCATCATCAACAACAACCCGGAGACCGTCAGCACCGACTTCGATATCGCAGATAAACTGTATTTCGAGCCGCTGACACCGGAAGATGTAGAAAATATCGTCAACATCGAGCATCCGGACGGAGCCGTTGTACAGTTCGGCGGCCAGACCGCGATCAAGCTGACCGAAGCACTCCTGAAAATGGGTGTGCCGATCCTTGGAACATCTGCGGAGAACGTAGATGCCGCAGAGGACCGTGAGCTGTTCGATGAGATCCTGGAGCAGTGTGAAATCCCGCGTCCGAAGGGACACACCGTATTCACCGCAGAAGAGGCGAAAAAAGCAGCCAGCGAGCTCGGCTATCCGGTACTCGTCCGCCCGTCCTACGTCCTTGGAGGACAGGGTATGCAGATCGCCATCAGCGATGAGGACGTCGATGAATTTATCGGCATCATCAACCGGATCGCACAGGAGCATCCGATCCTGGTTGATAAATACCTGCAGGGCAAGGAGATCGAGGTTGATGCAGTCTGCGACGGCACCGATATCCTGATTCCTGGTATCATGGAGCACATCGAGCGCGCCGGCGTTCACTCCGGAGACAGTATCTCCGTTTATCCGGCACAGAGCATCAGCCAGCATGCAAAAGACACCATCGTAGAGTATACGAAACGTCTGGCAAGATCCCTGCATGTCATCGGTATGATCAACATCCAGTTCATCGTATGCGGTGAGGATGTTTACGTCATCGAGGTCAACCCGCGTTCTTCCCGTACCGTGCCGTACATCAGCAAGGTAACCGGAATCCCGATCGTGCCGCTGGCAACGAAAGTCATCCTCGGCCACACGATCCGCGAGCTTGGCTACGAGCCGGGTCTGCAGAGAGAGGCAGATTACATTGCCATCAAGATGCCGGTATTCTCCTTCGAGAAGATCCGCGGCGCAGATATCGCCCTTGGACCGGAGATGAAATCCACCGGTGAGTGCCTTGGTATTGCAAAGACCTTCAACGAGGCTCTTTACAAAGCATTCCTCGGCGCCGGAATCAACCTGCCGAAATACAAAAACATGATCATCACCGTAAAGGATGAGGATAAAGAGGATATCGTTCCGATCGCACAGAGATTCCAGGCTCTCGGCTACAAGATCTATGCGACGAGAAATACCGCGAAAGCCCTGAACGAGAACGGCGTCAATGCGATCCGCACCAACAAGATCGAGCAGCCGTCCCCGAACCTGATGGACCTGATCCTCGGCCACAAGATCGACCTCGTCATCGATACTCCGTCCCAGGGTGTTGAGCATTCCAAAGACGGATTTGTTATCCGCCGGAACGCGATCGAGACAGGTGTCAACGTACTGACCTCTCTGGATACCGCAACTGCACTCGTAACCAGTCTGGAAAATACGGATGTGAAGAAGCTGACCCTGATCGATATTGCAACGATCGATAAGAGATAAGCATGATGGAAGCATAAAGCAAAGAAAAGCTCTCTGCTGCAGAAACAAAGCGGCAGAGAGCTTTTTTGGCCGAATGTGGGTTTGAATGGATTTTACAAAAAAGAAAACGTGACGCGCTTGTGTTTTTAGCATAAGTATGATAGATTTTTAATAGAATGCCAGAAAAGGGCATCCAATTCAAAAAGAGAAAGGTACATATCGTATGAACATTATTGAGTGGTTAAAGGTTATCCTGCTGGGTATCGTAGAGGGCATTACCGAGTGGCTTCCGATCAGCAGCACCGGCCACATGATTCTGGTAGATGAGTTTATTAAGCTGAATGTAACAGAGGATTTCAAAAATGTTTTTGAAGTTGTCATCCAGCTCGGTGCAATCCTTGCGGTTGTCGTCATCTATTTCTGGGATCTCTGGCCGTTCCATAGCAAAAGCAAAGCAAAAAGCCGGAGCTATTTTGCCAATCCAAGCGACAACAAGGTCTTTGCAGGTATTCAGAACTTTGTAGACAATTACTGTTATCTGGACAAAATTATCATGTGGTTCAAGATCGTCGTATCGTGTCTGCCGGCAGCCGTGATCGGACTGGCATTCAACGACTGGATCGAGGCCCATCTGATGAACTACGTGATCGTAGCGCTGATGCTGATCATCTACGGTGTTCTCTTCATCATCATTGAGAATTACAACAAGACGAGAACACCGTCTGCAACAAAAATCAAAGAGATTACCTGGAAAAATGCGCTGTATATCGGTATTTTCCAGCTCCTCTCCATCGTACCGGGAACTTCCCGCTCGGGAGCAACCATCATCGGCGGTATCCTGCTGGGATGCTCGAGAGAGCTGGCATCGGAGTACACGTTCTTCCTTGCCGTTCCGGTTATGTTCGGCGCGAGCCTTTTAAAACTGGTAAAACATGGCTTTGCCTTTACCGGTGTTGAGGTGGCGATCATGATCATCGGCATGCTGGTGGCATTTGTGGTATCTATTTTTGCCATCAAATTCCTGATGCAGTACATCAAGAAGCACGATTTCAAAGCCTTCGGCTGGTACCGCATCGTACTCGGTGTGATTGTGCTGCTGTATTTCGTAATCAAAACCGTAATTCTGAAAGCATAATACAAGACAATTCCGAAAATTCACCGGGAAAAATAGAAGAAGAAGTATCGCCAAATGAAAAAATTGTGCGATACTTCTTTTTTTGCGTAAAAATTACAAAAAACCCTGTAAAAAGTAACCAAAAGCTGATATAATAAAACATAACAGGGGCACAGACGATACAGTTCACCCGCGCCATTCGCAAAACCGCGCTTTCAGCGCTTTCCGCTGCTGCGTAGCTCCTTTTGCTCATTTCTCGGCGCTCCCTTCGTGTGTTCTTGCAAACAAATTTTCATGCAGGCATGAAATTTGCCCGCCAGAACACACGAGTGAACTGTAAATTAAAAAAATACCGAAAATTTGCCATATTTTTATTGACTAAAGATATTCTTATGGTAAAATAAATGTGTGCGCCCCGAGGATATCTTTATTTTCGGTGCAATCAGTATAGGGTGAACGTATCATCCAGGGCAATCTGGAAATACTTTACTATAACCTATCAAAATTACAAGTAGGAGGAAAAGTAACAATGGCAAAATGGGTTTACATGTTCACTGAAGGTAATGCAGACATGCGTAACCTTCTCGGTGGAAAAGGCGCAAACCTGGCTGAGATGACAAACCTGGGACTTCCTGTACCACAGGGATTCACGGTAACAACCGAGGCTTGTACACAGTACTATGAGGATGGCAGACAGATCAACGACGAGATCATGGGCCAGATCATGGAAGCAATCGATAAAATGGAAGGAATCACAGGAAAGAAATTCGGAGACGCTAAGAATCCGCTGCTCGTTTCTGTACGTTCCGGAGCAAGAGCTTCCATGCCAGGTATGATGGATACCATCCTGAACCTTGGTCTGAACGAAGAGGTTGTTGAAACTCTGGCACAGGCTTCCGGCAACCCACGTTGGGCTTGGGACTGCTACAGAAGATTCATTCAGATGTTCTCTGACGTAGTTATGGAAGTTGGTAAAAAATACTTCGAAGAGCTGATCGACAAGATGAAAGAGGAGAAAGGCGTTAAACAGGACGTTGATCTTGACGCTGATGACCTCAAAAAACTGGCTGAGCAGTTCAAAGCTGAGTACAAAGCTAAAATCGGTGAGGACTTCCCGACCGATCCTAAGGTACAGCTGATGGAGGCTGTTAAAGCCGTATTCCGTTCCTGGGACAACCCGAGAGCAAACGTTTATCGTCGTGACAACGACATCCCGTATTCCTGGGGTACCGCTGTTAACGTACAGATGATGGCATTCGGAAACATGGGAGATGACTGTGGTACAGGTGTTGCCTTCACTCGTGACCCTGCTACAGGAGAGAACGGACTGTTCGGTGAGTTCCTTACCAACGCACAGGGCGAGGACGTAGTTGCCGGTGTTCGTACACCTATGCACATTTCCGAGATGGAAGAGAAATTCCCAGAAGCTTTCAAACAGTTCAAAGAAGTTTGCAAAACTCTGGAAACACACTACAGAGATATGCAGGACATGGAGTTCACTGTAGAGCACGGTAAACTGTATATGCTGCAGACACGTAACGGTAAGAGAACAGCAAAAGCTGCTCTGAAAATCGCTTGCGACCTTGTAGATGAGGGAATGAGAACAGAGGAAGAGGCAGTTGCAATGATCGATCCTCGTAACCTTGACTCTCTGCTTCATCCGCAGTTCGATGCAAAAGCACTGAAAGCTGCTACTCCAATGGCAAAAGCACTGGGAGCATCTCCAGGAGCTGCCTGCGGTAAAATCGTCTTCACAGCTGATGACGCTGTTGCATGGGCTGAAAGAGGAGAAAAAGTTGTTCTGGTTCGTCTTGAGACATCCCCAGAAGATATCACAGGTATGAAATCTGCACAGGGTATCCTGACTGTTCGTGGTGGTATGACTTCCCACGCAGCCGTAGTTGCCCGTGGTATGGGAACCTGCTGTGTATCCGGTTGCGGTGATATCGTAATGGACGAGGCAAACAAGAAATTCACACTGGCTGGCAAAGAGTTCCACGAGGGAGACTGCATCTCTCTGGATGGTTCTACAGGATGCATCTATGACGGACTGATCCCGACCGTAGACGCTACCATCGCTGGCGAGTTCGGAAGAATCATGGGCTGGGCAGATAAATTCAGAACCATGAAAGTTCGTACAAACGCTGATACTCCGGCAGACGCTAAAAAAGCTCGTGAGCTTGGCGCAGAAGGTATTGGTCTTTGCCGTACAGAGCATATGTTCTTCGAAGGCAACAGAATCGATGCATTCCGTGAGATGATCTGCTCTGAGACCGTAGAAGAGAGAGAAGCAGCACTTGCTAAGATCCTTCCGGAGCAGCAGGGAGACTTCGAGAAGCTGTATGAAGCTCTGGAAGGCAACCCGGTTACCATCCGTTTCCTGGATCCGCCGCTTCATGAGTTCGTTCCGACTGAGGAAGAGGACATCAAGAAACTGGCTGACGCACAGGGCAAATCTGTTGAGCAGATCAAAGCAATCATCGCTGGTCTGCACGAGTTCAACCCGATGATGGGTCATCGTGGATGCCGTCTTGCTGTAACTTATCCGGAAATCGCTAAGATGCAGACAAGCGCAGTTATCCGCGCAGCTATCAACGTTAAGAAAGCTCATCCGGATTGGAATGTTAAACCGGAAATCATGATCCCGCTTGTTGGCGATATCAAAGAGCTGAAATACGTTAAGAAATTCGTAGTAGAGAC
>OLGM01000759.1_pt1 | contig 17977 bp, 14 predicted proteins | sample 1606001 | NCBI WGS metagenome assembly OLGM01 (sample SAMN03283294) | human gut metagenome | biome: human-associated habitat; material: feces | host: Homo sapiens | place: Peru | collected 2012
CTCAAAGGAATTGACGGGGGCCCGCACAAGCGGTGGAGTATGTGGTTTAATTCGACGCAACGCGAAGAACCTTACCAGGTCTTGACATTGATCGCTATTCCAAGAAATTGGAAGTTCCTCTTCGGAGGACGAGAAAACAGGTGGTGCACGGCTGTCGTCAGCTCGTGTCGTGAGATGTTGGGTTAAGTCCCGCAACGAGCGCAACCCCTATCTTATGTTACCAGCACGTTATGGTGGGGACTCATGAGAGACCGCCGCGGACAACGCGGAGGAAGGTGGGGATGACGTCAAGTCATCATGCCCCTTATGACCTGGGCTACACACGTACTACAATGGGTGTCAACAAAGAGAAGCGAAGCCGCGAGGCAGAGCAAACCTCAAAAACACACCCCCAGTTCAGATTGCAGGCTGCAACCCGCCTGCATGAAGTAGGAATCGCTAGTAATCGCGGGTCAGCATACCGCGGTGAATACGTTCCCGGGCCTTGTACACACCGCCCGTCACACTATGAGAGTCAGAAACACCCGAAGCCGGTGAGGTAACCGCAAGGAGCCAGCCGTCGAAGGCGGAGCTGATGATTGGAGTGAAGTCGTAACAAGGTAGCCGTATCGGAAGGTGCGGCTGGATCACCTCCTTTCTAAGGAGACATACCTGAAAGAAATTTCAGAGATATGTTGGTCGAACATCGCTTGAATATTCGAAGTACTGCTCAGTTTTGAGAGAATCATTCTCTCAACAAACATCTCAATACGAGATGCCTGCTCTTTGAAAACTGTATAGAAGAAAAGATACGAAAGAAAATTTCATTAACATGAATTTTCCGACGTACCGAAGGAAACTCAAAAGATCAAGAGAAATCTTGAAAGCCAAGAAGGTCAAGGTGTGAATCTTACACAAGCTAAGATAGTAAGAGCATACGGTGGATGCCTTGGCGATATCTGCCGATGAAGGACGCGACAAGCTGCGAAAAGCTGCGGAGAGGTGCAAATGACCATTGACCCGCAGATCTCCGAATGGAGCAATCCGGCAGGGTTTATCCCCTGTCACCCATATCTTCGAATATGGGAGGGAACCGGGCGAACTGAAACATCTAAGTAGCCCGAGGAAGAGTAATCAAACGAGATACCCCAAGTAGCGGCGAGCGAACGGGGCCTAAGCCCAAACCGGTGAAGGAAACTTTGCCGGGGTTGAGGACTGCCATACGAACTAGCCCATTAGCCGAAATTCCTGGGAAGGAATGCCGAAGAATGTGAAAGCCATGTAAGCGAAAATGGAAAAGGGACAGGCAGCACCAGAGTACCGCGGGACACGAGAAACCCCGTGGGAAGCCGGGGGGACCACCCTCCAAGGCAAAACACAGATATCGACCGATAGCGCATAGTACCATGAGGGAAAGGTGAAAAGCACCCCGGGAGGGGAATGAAACAGAACCTGAAACCGTATGTTTACAAGCAGTCGAAGACCGCTTAATAATAAGGTCAACGGCGTGCCTATTGAAGAATGAACCGGCGAGTTATGAGGTCCAGCAAGGTTAAGCAGGAAATGCGGAGCCGAAGCGAAAGCGAGTCTTAATAGGGCGACAAGTTGGATTGCATAGACCCGAAACCACAGTGATCTACCCATGTCCAGGCTGAAGCACAGGTAAAAATGTGTGGAGGGCCGAACCTATATCCGTTGAAAAGGGTTAGGATGAGGTGTGGGTAGGGGTGAAATTCCAATCGAACGTGGAGATAGCTGGTTCTCCCCGAAATAGCTTTAGGGCTAGCCTCGAGGTAGAGATTGCAGGCGGTAGAGCACTGATCAGGAGAGGGGCCTACCCGGCTACCAAACCCAGTCAAACTACGAATGGCTGCAATTATACTCGGGAGTCAGACTACGACTTATAAGGGCCGTGGTCAAAAGGGAAACAGCCCAGATCATCAGCTAAGGTCCCAAATGCCGTGCTAAGTGGCGAAGGATGTGGCGTTTCATAAACAACCAGGATGTTGGCTCAGAAGCAGCCACCATTTAAAGAGTGCGTAATAGCTCACTGGTCGAGAGACGCTGCGCCGAAAATGTCCGGGGCTCAAGCACGGAACCGAAGCTATGGCATTGACTATGTCAATGGGTAGGGGAGCGTTCTTAACAGGAAGAAGCATGACCGGAAGGACATGTGGACCGTTAAGAAGTGAGAATGCCGGTATGAGTATCGAAAAGAAAGGTGAGAATCCTTTCCACCGAAAGCCCGAGGGTTCCTGAGCAACGATCGTCGTCTCAGGGTAAGTCGGGACCTAAGCCGAGGCGGAGACGCATAGGCGATGGACAACAGGTTGAAATTCCTGTACCGGATACAATCGTTTGAGCGATGGAGCGACGCAGAAAGGCATATGATCGCGCGACTGGAAGAGCGCGTCCAAGTGCGTATGTTGAATCGGAGGCAAATCCCTGATTCTGAAAGCAGAGACACGATGGGGAGTTATACGAAAGTATGACGAACTCATAGATCCTACACTGCCAAGAAAAACTTCTAGTGAGAAAGTATCCGCCCGTACCGTAAACCGACACAGGTAGGCGGGGAGAGAATCCTAAGGTGCGCGGGAAAACCCTCGTTAAGGAACTCGGCAAATTGCATCCGTAACTTAGGGAGAAGGATGACCTTAAGTAAGCGAAAGGGAGAAACCCCTGGAACAGAACAAGGTGGCAGAAAAGAGGCCCAAGCAACTGTTTACCAAAAACACAGGTGCCTGCGAAAGCGAAAGCTGAAGTATAGGTGCTGACGCCTGCCCGGTGCTGGAAGGTTAAGGAGAGATGTCAGAGCAATCGAAGCATTGAACTGAAGCCCCAGTGAACGGCGGCCGTAACTATAACGGTCCTAAGGTAGCGAAATTCCTTGTCGGGTAAGTTCCGACCCGCATGAAAGGCGTAATGATTTGGGCACTGTCTCAACGAGGGGCCCGGTGAAATTGAAATACCTGTGAAGATGCAGGTTACCCGCGACTGGACAGAAAGACCCCATGGAGCTTCACTGCAGCTTGAGATTGAATCTCGGTGATGCATGCACAGGATAGGTGGGAGACTTTGAAGTATGGGCTTTGGCTTATACCGAGTCGATGTTGGGATACCACCCTTGTATTGCTGAGATTCTAACACGGAGGCTAACAACCTCGTGGACCATCTCAGGTAGGCGGTTTGACTGGGGCGGTCGCCTCCGAAAGAGTAACGGAGGCGCCCAAAGGTTCCCTCAGGTCGGACAGAAACCGACCGAAGAGTGCAAAGGCAGAAGGGAGCTTGACTGCGAGACAGACAAGTCGAGCAGAGACGAAAGTCGGGCTTAGTGATCCGGTGGTACTGTGTGGAAAGGCCATCGCTCAACGGATAAAAGCTACCCTGGGGATAACAGGCTAATCTCTCCCAAGAGTTCATATCGACGGGGAGGTTTGGCACCTCGATGTCGGCTCATCACATCCTGGAGCTGGAGTAGGTTCCAAGGGTTGGGCTGTTCGCCCATTAAAGTGGTACGCGAGCTGGGTTCAAAACGTCGTGAGACAGTTTGGTTCATATCCATCGCGGGCGCAAGAAGTTTGAGGGAGGCTGCTCCTAGTACGAGAGGACCGGAGTGGACGGATCAACGGTGTACCAGTTGTCACGCCAGTGGCACGGCTGGAAAGCCGCATCCGGAAAGGATAAACGCTGAAAGCATCTAAGCGTGAAGCCCGTCCCGAGATGAGACTTCTCATCAGCAATGAGTAAGACCCCTTAAAGACGATGAGGTTGATAGGCTGTGAGTGGAAGGCCCGTAAGGGTTGGAGCGACGCAGTACTAATAGGTCGAGGTCTTAACTTGAATTTCACAAGCGCGACAAGAATGGCGGAAGCCCTTCGGAAAACTTTTCTTCTATATAGTTTTGAGAGAACAGACACTCTCAAAGATTCAGTGGCGATAGCTGTGAGGATACACCCGTACCCATGCCGAACACGGTAGTTAAGCTCACAAACGCCGAAAGTACTTGGCTGGAAGCGGCCCGGGAGGATAGGAAGCTGCTGATTAACTGAAAGGACATCTGTAAAGATGTCCTTTTTTCTTGCTTTTAAGAGAGTAAACTTGGTTGGCTGGAATCGCCGGGAGGAACAAGCTGCTGATTAACTGAAAGGACCAATCATGTAAATGGTTGGTCCTTTTTATTTTGTCTGGCGGTTTTGGTTGGCTGGAATCGCCGGCGGTATGAAAGACTATGAGGGGCGATCTTCTCCCGCATGTCATTTCGAGCGCAAGCGAGAAATCTTTTCCGTTTGCGGTCAATCGGTGTATGCGTGTGAACGGAAACGGGAAGCCTGATACTCCATGAATGTGGGATACGGTGCTTCATGCAAACGGATGAGCAAAGGGAACAACAAAGCCGCAGCAACAAAGATCCCTCGGCTACGCTCGGGATGACGATACGAGAGGAGGGATAGGCTCACATTGCGTTTAAGAGAATAATCTCGGTTGGCTGGAATCGCTGGGAGGAACAAGTCGCTGATTAACTGAAAGCACATCTGCAAAGATGTCCTTTGGACTTGCTTTTAAGGGAATCTGTCATATGCTATAAAATTTTTTTATCCCCAATAAAATAAATATGTCACATCTTGTCTAAGGGGAAATGGTAGAATAAAAATAAATAAGAATTTGATTTGGGAAAAGAAGGAAAAAGAAATAATTGGAGAAATTATGATAATAGCACATAGGATGATAGATGAAGATGGAAATGTGCAGGTCCAATCGCTGCGGGAACACAGCCGTAACGTGGCGCGCCTATGCTGTGCTGCCTGTATGGCGGTAAACTTAGGCCATGTAGGTTATTTGATAGGCTTGCTTCATGATATGGGAAAAGCGGCTGAGCCCGTACAACGACGTTTATCGGGAAGTCCAGAAAAGTATCCCCATGCCTATGCAGGAGCTCGATACTTGGTGGAGCGCTTAGAAGCAATGGAAAAGGCAGGTCCGATAAATCCTTATATGTACTTGTTGGTGGAGTTGGCGGCAACGGCCATCCTTTGGCACCATTCCGGTAGAAAGGACATGGTGGATCCTTTTGGAAAGGAAATCTGGCAAAATGGGCTGCGGAGGGGACAGGATGATGCTGTCTATGAGCAGGGGCTGCACTCTTTTTTTGAGGATTGCTGTACGGAGGAGGAGTTACAGGAGCATATCGTATTTGCAGTTAAAGAAATTAAGGGTGCGTTTAAGAAGATCCGTGAAGCTTTTGTAGAAAAAACTCCTGTGCGTCATCACTTTTTTATCGGGATGCTTCAGCGGTTTTTATTCAGTGTTTTGGTGGATGCAGACTGGACGGATACGTCGGCATTTATGAATGTAGAAATTCATCCCAAGGAAAAGAAGGAGGTCTCGTGGCAGGAGGAATGGGATGAATTGCAGATGCGCGAGAAAGAAAGAGCCATGCAGCGGAAGGAAGAATGGGAAAAGCTGCAGCTTTGTACCGAAGATTACATATGCCGTTTACCCGTAAATTATACGATTGACAAAATGAGGCAGAAGATTTCCGAGGGATGTCTTCACCATGTTGCTGACGAACCGGGGATTTATCGGCTGTATGTACCTACCGGCGGTGGGAAAACATTGACCGGGCTTCGCTACATGATCCATGCGGCGAAAAGACAAAATTCAAAGCACATCTTTTTCTTTATTCCCTACAAAAGTATTATTGAACAAAATGCGGAAGTCTTTCGCAAAGTTTTAGGATCTCAAAATGTGTTGGAACATCATTCCGATGTTGTGCTTGATAGTGAAGATCCTGCCGCTATGGAGGAAAATAAAAAGCTTCTCATGCAAATGGCCCGGTGGCAGGAAACTCCCTGCATTGTCAGCACGATGGTACAGTGGCTCAATACGCTTTTCGCCGGGCCAAGGAGCAATGTACGAAGAATAGCTGGGATGGCGCATTCCATACTTCTGTTTGATGAAGTACAGACGGTCCCGAGAGAAATGGTCTTTATGTTTAATCTGGCCATTGATTTTCTCCATAAAATATTGGGATGCACAATTATTTTGTGTACGGCGACGCAGCCGGATCTGAGGCATGTGGAACAGCCAGTGCTGTCTGCCAAGTCCATGGATTTGGCAGAGGGATATGAACAGGATTTTAAAGATTTCAAGCGGACTCATGTGGTCGTTCAGACTGTTCCCGGCGGGTATACCGCAGAAGGGATTGGCGATTTTGCCCAATTGCTTCTAAATGAAAACCGCAGTCTGCTGATTATCGTAAATACGAAAAAAGCGGCGGAAGCGGTGTATGAGGAAATCAAAAGGATCGAGCTGCCGAATATGGAGCTGTATTGTTTGTCTACTAATTTATGTACAGCACATCGGCAGCAAGTAATCAAAGATATTAAAAAGTGGCAGGCAAAGACAGATAAGAAGCAGGAAGATCGACTGGTCTGTGTAAGTACCCAGCTCATTGAAGCGGGGGTGGATTTGAGCTTCTCCTGCGTGATCCGGAGCATGGCAGGGCTCCCCAGTGTGGCACAGGCCGCCGGACGATGCAACCGCAATGGAGAGTCGACATGCCGGAATGTATACCTCATCAATTGCAATGATACCTTAGAGGATCTCCGGCGCTTGCCTGATATTGATGATGCAAGGCAGGTAACAGAGCGTATTATAAAGGAACATCCCCAGGAAGATTTACTATCACCAGATATGATACAAGAGTATTATCATATTTATTTTAATCAGGCAGATAAGATGAAGTATACTATTTCCTTGCCGGAAGACCGGCACAAAAGAATTAGTCTTTTGGATTTGCTGAGTACTTACCAAGAAGGCAGGATCCCGCTGCAAAAGACATGGAAAAAGGAGGATTACAATTGGAGAGGAGCCTGTACGATGACACAGGCGTTTTCCTTGGCAGAAAGCCATTTTAAAGCTATCCCAGATGAAAATGTATCGGTGATTGTACCATATGAGGAAGGGAAAATGAGGATTGCTGATTTATTGTCGGCTAAACCCAAAGCCATTCGCTCCATCCTGTCCAAGCTCCATCCCTACACCGTGAGCATCAGCCAAGGAGCATGCAAGTGTCTGGAAGAACAGCATGGCATCATACGTGCCTGTGATGGGGAAGTGCTTATTCTGCAGGAGGGATATTATGATCCGGATAAGGGAATCAGAATGAAAAAAGGGGAAATGGATTTTTGTTTTTATTGATGTTTATGTAGTTTACTGCAGAAAGAAGGGAGTATTGTGAAATATCCCAATACGATTGAAGCCCGTGTGTGGGGAAGGTATGCGCTTTTCAGCGATCCCATCACGCGGGTGGGCGGGGAAAAATATACCTATCCAGTGCCGACATATCAGGCATTGAAAGGCATCATGGAAAGCTGCTATTGGAAGCCCACGTTTACCTGGGTGATCGATGCTGTACGTATTATGCATGTGGTTGAAACAGAATCCAAAGGAATTCGTCCCATTCGATACAATGATGGGACTAATGATTTGTCCATTTATACATATTTGACAAATGTTGAATATCAGGTACAGGCTCATTTCGAATGGAATCTTTACCGGAAAGATTTAGCAAAAGACAGAAATGAAAATAAGCATTACTGGATTGCCAGGCGGATGCTGGAACGGGGCGGCCGACGGGATATTTTTCTCGGGACGAGGGAGTGTCAGGGATATATTGAACCCTGTGTCTTTGGTGAAGGAGAAGGTGCCTACGACCACTCGCCGTCAATGCCCCTTGGCGTGATGGTACATGGGATTACTTATCCTGATGAAAGCTCCAATCAAATGATGCAGGTTCGTCTGTGGCACCCTGTGATGGAAGAGAGAGGAATCATTCACTTTTGCCGCCCGGAAGAATGTCCCATGATCCGGCCTATTAGAAAGGGAACGGTTAAATCCTTTGTCATTGGAAATACAATGCAAAGCTGTGATGACTTGGAGAAGGAGATGAATAGCGATGGGATGGCTGGATCATTGCATTTCCGTATTTGATGGGAATCCTGCTTTTGTTGGGAAAATGGAACCTGGGTTAGTGCCGCTCGTCCCAATCAGCCACACAACGCAAAAGGTCAATATTGAAGTGGCTCTGACAGGGCGGGGGGATTTCGTCCGGGCAAGGGTGCTCCGGCCGGATGAAATGAATACGATCATTCCCTGTACAGAGAAATCTTCTGCGAGGACCTCTGGATTGGCACCCCATCCGTTATTTGATAAGCTACAGTATATAGCAGGTGACTATGTGCAGTATGGTGGGGGAAAAAAGAAATTTGGCTACGAAGAATACATGAAGCGTCTGCAGGATTGGTGTAGTTCCCCTTATGCCCATCCTTATGTACAGGCTGTATACACATACCTGCAGAAGAAATGCTTGATCCATGATTTGTCAGAATATAAGATCCTTCCGTTGAATCAAGATGGAAGCTTGATGAAGAACTGGAAGGGAGGGAAAGAAAACGCTCCTGCCATTTTTCAGAATATGGATAAAGACAAAACAGCCTTTGATTCCTTTGTGCGTTTTTCCGTCAACGAAGTACGCCTTTGCGATGATCCAGATGTGTGGAAAAGCTTTCAGGACTACATGGAAGAGGAATTGCAAAAGGAGGATTATTGTTATGCAGAAGGGAAAAAGACTAAAATTTCTGAACTGAGTCCCTATAAGGTTCGCAATGCAGGGGATCGGGCTAAGCTCATCTCCAGCAATGATACGACAAATTTTACATTTCGCGGCCGTTTTCTCACCGCTGGGGAGGCCATGGCTATTGGTTACGAAGCAACGCAAAAAGCACACAGCGCGCTGCGGTGGCTGATTTCCAGACAGGGTACGCCGTATGGGGAAGAGATCATTCTTACTTGGGGGATGGGAAATGAACCACTGCCATCATCTCAGTCGGATACATTGGATATGGTAAAGCAAGGGTGGGATGAATTTGGATTTGACCGTAATGATGCTGCGGCTGTGACTAAAACGGAAGAAAGCTTTGCCAAAGCCTTTAATAAAGTTATCCAGGGATATAAAGAGAGGATTCCGGCGAATGCGTCCATTTCCGTGATTGCCTTAGATGCGGCGGTACCAGGACGGCTGGCTATCCGGTATTATCGTGAGCTGCAGGGATCCCGATTCCTTGAGCGCATTGAAGATTGGCATCGAAAATTTCGGTGGAAATTGGAATACAGGAAAGCAGAATTGAAGCCGGGGGAGAAGCCTGAGCAGGTGTCCTTTATTGGAGCGCCTGCGCCGCTCGCAATCATAGAAGCGGCCTATGGAGAGAAAGCGGATGACAAATTGAAAAAGCAGGCTATCGAGAGGATACTGCCATGTATCATCGATGGAAAAAACATCCCAGTGGATATCATGAAAAGCGCTGTATACCGGGCAACTGCAAGTGTATCGTTGGAATTTTGGGAAGCCAATAAGGTAAGAAGTATTGCGTGCGCTTTGGTTTGCGGGTATTATGCCCGGAAAGGAGAAAGTATCACTATGGGATTGGATAAAGATTGCAGCGATAGAAGTTATGTATTTGGCCGGATACTGGCTTGTGCGGAACAGGTGGAAAGACATGGACAGCGTCTTTCTGGTGCAGATGCGAACATGAGAGTGACCAATGCAGAACGTCTTATGGTGGCCTTTACAAAACGGCCCAAACATACAACAGATTTGCTGCATACCAAACTGAGACCTTATCTGGATCGCATCCGTACTAAATCCAATTATGACTCCAGCGCGTATCTTACGATGCTGTCTTTATTAGACCGTTTAGGACCAGAAGCATTTACAGATGAACCGCTCAGTGAAAAATATTTGCTCGGCTATGCAAGCCAAAAGCTGGCTTTCATGGAAAAAAATAAAGAGTATAAAGAACAGCAGGATAATCATTGATTGTTGACAGGAGGATACCATCATGGAAACTTTACAGAAAAAAATTGATTTTGCCGTGGTATTTGCTGTATCACATGCGAATCCCAATGGAGATCCGCTCACAGGGAACCGCCCCCGTGAAACCTATGACGGATATGGAGAAATTTCCGATGTCTGTTTGAAGCGGAAAATTCGTAACCGCTTGATGGATTTTGGTCAGCGGGTATTCGTTCAGTCTGATGACCGCAGCAATGATGGGTATAAAAGCTTGAAGGAAAGAGCGGATGCCAATCCCGAGCTGAAAAAGGCTGGAAAGGATAAGGATTCTTTTGCGAAAGCCGCTTGCCAGAGCTGGATCGATGTACGCAGCTTTGGTCAGGTATTTGCTTTTAAAGGGAAAGGGAAAAGCGGGGATGGCGTTTCTGTAGGCGTACGAGGGCCTGTATCCATTCATTCTGCCTTTAGTGTAGATCCCATCATTAGCAGCAGCCTGCAAATCACTAAAAGCGTGAATGGTGAGCCAGGCGAAAAAAAGGCCAGTGATACGATGGGAATGAAGCACCGTGTAGATTTTGGGCTTTATGTGACCTACGGCAGCATCAACTGCCAACTGTCAGAAAAGACAGGATTTACCTCAGACGATGCAGAACTGATCAAAAAAGCATTACATACACTCTTTGAAAATGATGTCTCCTCTGCGCGACCAGATGGCAGTATGGAAGTCGTAAAACTGTATTGGTGGACACATAACTGTAAAGATGGACAATATTCTTCGGCTAAGGTGCATCGTCTGCTGCATATTGTCAAAAAAGATGGCGTAGAAATCGCCCGGTCTGCAGAAGATTATCAGATCACTTGTGATACGCTGCCTAATTTGGATGTGAGTGTATATGATGAAATCTGACGATTACCTGCAAATGTCAGGCATCCAACATTTTTGTTTCTGTCGCAGACAATGGGCGCTGGCCTATATGGAAATGCAATGGAGTGAAAATCTGCGTACCGCAGAAGGACGTCTGGCACATCAGCGGTGCCATGATGAAGAGTCAGTAGAAAAAAGAGGAGATCTTCTCATTGTCAGGGGCATGCGGGTGCAGTCGAAGCGGCTGGGTCTTTCCGGAGCTTGTGATGTCGTGGAATTCAAGCAATCTTCGGATGGGGTGGATTTACAGGGATATGAGGGGACTTGGATTCCCTTTCCTGTGGAATATAAACATGGACATGAGAAAGAGAACGATGCGGATCGGCTGCAGCTCTGTGCTCAGGCAATGGCTTTGGAAGAAATGCTGGTCTGCGATATTCCTCAAGGCAGTATTTTTTACATCGAAACAAAGCGCAGAGAACGCGTCATATTTACAGACGAATTGCGTCATCATGCCATGAAAATGGCAGAAGAAATGCATGACTATTTTCGACGAGGATACACGCCAAAAGTGAAAGTGGGAACCTTTTGCAATGCCTGCTCTTTGAAAGAACTTTGTGTGCCTAAGCTTTGCTCTAGGGCAGATCCAGTTAAGTATATCCGGCAGCACATGGAGGAGCCATGAGACGTTTACTGAATACACTGTTTGTACTCTCTGAAAATGGATACTTGACGGTAGATGGGGAAAACGTAGTCGTTAGCCGGGGAAAGCAGGAAATTGGGCGAATCCCCATGCATACGATAGAGAGTATCCGCTCTTTCAGTTATGCCGGAGCCAGTCCCGCCCTGATGGGAGCCTGTGCGACGAGGGGGATTGATGTATGTTTCTTTTCTCCACGGGGCCGTTTCCTGGCACGAGTCGTGGGAGAAGAACGGGGAAATGTACTGCTGCGCCAGCAGCAATACCGTATTGCCGATGATCAGAATGTAAGCTGCCGCTATGCAAGAAATTTCATCTTGGGAAAAGTCTATAATGCGCGATGGGTATTGGAAAGGGCAACTAGGGATCATCCCCAGCGAATTCCCGTGGAAAAGGTCAAGCTATGTTCTGGTCAAATGGCCAGCCAGCTTCCCTATATCAGGAATTGTGACAATCTGGAACGATTGCGGGGACTGGAAGGAGAAGCAGCACAGCAATATTTCAGCGTGTGGAATCATATGATTCTAAGGCAAAAAGAGGATTTCATCTTCTACGGAAGAAATCGTCGCCCGCCAAGAGATCCGGTCAATGCGCTTCTGTCCTTTGCTTATGTCCTTTTATCTTTGGATTGTGCAGCTGCTTTGCAGAGCGTTGGGCTTGATCCCTATGTAGGCTTCCTTCATCGACCAAGGCCGGGGAGGAGGGGTCTGGCGCTGGATCTGATGGAAGAGCTTCGGGCCGTTTATGCAGACCGTTTTGTACTGTCTTGCATCAATCGTCAGATCATTTCATTAAAGCATTTCTTTCATCAGGAAAGTGGGGCGGTGCTAATGACCGAGGACGGACGACAGGCGTTTCTTAAAGCATGGCAGACAAAGAAACAAGAGACGATCACACATCCTTTCCTAAAAGAAAAAATGATGTGGGGGCTGGTTCCTTTTGTGCAAGCTCTCTTATTGGCTCGTACTATCCGAGGTGATATTGAGGAATATCCTCCGTTTTTCTGGAAATGAAGGAGACAGATAATGCTGGTATTGGTTACTTATGATGTAAATACTGAGACCAAAGAAGGACGGCGGAGACTGAGAAAAGTCGCTAAAATGTGTGTGAACTTTGGGCAGCGCGTGCAGAATTCTGTATTTGAATGTATATTGGATGCGGCGCAATACGCAGTATTCAAATCCAATCTGACAGAATTAATTGATGAAGAAAAGGACAGTTTGCGGTTTTATCAGTTGGGAAATTCCTATAAGAACAAAGTAGAACACCGGGGCGTCCATCCTCAGTTTTCACAGGATGATATTTTGCTTCTATAGCAGCTGGTGCGAAGTTATAGTGCTCATAGTTTTTGTGGAAGTATCGCACCATTGGGAATCGATAAATTTCCTCAAGAACTATACAAATCTTATCGAAATTATCTCATGAAAAGATATTATGCGTTTTTCCATGTGTTTTTCCTAATGGAAATTACAAAAACAGAGAAGAAATCTCATGTTTTTGCTGTCGCTCCCCATGCGGGGAGCGTGGATTGAAATGCGCTTGTAGATTTTTTGCTTGCTGGGAGGCCATGTCGCTCCCCATGCGGGGAGCGTGGATTGAAATACGCTACTTGATGTAAATGTGCGGAGTGACACCAGTCGCTCCCCATGCGGGGAGCGTGGATTGAAATGACTTCTCTTATCCCTTTACAGCGTCAAAATATTGTCGCTCCCCATGCGGGGAGCGTGGATTGAAATGACGATGCACATCTTCCGGCCTCTGGGTCTGTAAGGTCGCTCCCCATGCGGGGAGCGTGGATTGAAATGTTGCTACTGGATTAACTATTCATGATGTGCGGCAGTCGCTCCCCATGCGGGGAGCGTGGATTGAAATGGCGTTATCTCGCCCGATTCTCGTCTACAGCGTCGTCGCTCCCCATGCGGGGAGCGTGGATTGAAATTAACTGCTGCTACTAATTCGATCATTGCCGTTGTGTCGCTCCCCATGCGGGGAGCGTGGATTGAAATATAGAAAGTTGGCGGATGCAACGAAACTCACCATTGTCGCTCCCCATGCGGGGAGCGTGGATTGAAATCCGTCACTGGAGCGCAGACGGCCTATGATAAGACGTCGCTCCCCATGCGGGGAGCGTGGATTGAAATAGTGATCCATTCTTTATACGCTTGTTAAAAGTTGATGTCGCTCCCCATGCGGGGAGCGTGGATTGAAATGCCAAGAGCGTACTGAAATCTATTTCGCAGGTGAGTCGCTCCCCATGCGGGGAGCGTGGATTGAAATTCGGAAATCGTGGGAGAACAGACAACTGGGGATGCAGTCGCTCCCCATGCGGGGAGCGTGGATTGAAATCCTGATGTGCTTGATGAAGCGCGTCTTTCTAAAGGTCGCTCCCCATGCGGGGAGCGTGGATTGAAATACCCGCGAAATTTTCATCAACGATGACATGGGCGGTCGCTCCCCATGCGGGGAGCGTGGATTGAAATGTGCCTTACCGCTTACTCTGGCGCCATTGGGAACAGTCGCTCCCCATGCGGGGAGCGTGGATTGAAATTAGTAAAGCCATGCTTGGCGGAAGTACTAGAAGGTCGCTCCCCATGCGGGGAGCGTGGATTGAAATCTTCTTGTTAATATAAGGAAAGCAGGAATAAAGCGTCGCTCCCCATGCGGGGAGCGTGGATTGAAATATACTCGCCCCCGGAGAGTGCTGCCTTTTCGGCAAGTCGCTCCCCATGCGGGGAGCGTGGATTGAAATGTCGAAGTAACTGGCGATCGTCAGAAAAGTCATGTCGCTCCCCATGCGGGGAGCGTGGATTGAAATAAACATGACATTAAATCACTTCCTCACGCTGATGTCGCTCCCCATGCGGGGAGCGTGGATTGAAATCCGGATTTAATTATGGCTTGCTATCATCCGATCGAGTCGCTCCCCATGCGGGGAGCGTGGATTGAAATGTTCTCAATCTGCTTCACATAGTAGCGACGATAGGTCGCTCCCCATGCGGGGAGCGTGGATTGAAATATCGTAGGTCTTCCAATGGTCTATCACCGCGTCGTCGCTCCCCATGCGGGGAGCGTGGATTGAAATAACTCTCTCTCATCTAAAATTCGCGAACGTTTCGGTCGCTCCCCATGCGGGGAGCGTGGATTGAAATTTGATGCAGTCAGTCATTACACCGCAGACAGGGGTCGCTCCCCATGCGGGGAGCGTGGATTGAAATACTCCTCATCGAGCATATCCATCTGCGATCTGTAGTCGCTCCCCATGCGGGGAGCGTGGATTGAAATTGGTTCGGCATCAAAAATGATTTTTGCCTTTCCGGTCGCTCCCCATGCGGGAGCGTGGATTGAAATCAACCTAAAACATCTGTCATTGCGTCTCTCTGCTGTCGCTCCCCATGCGGGAGCGTGGATTGAAATATACTGATGACATGTTGTCAGCCGCACGCTACATTGTCGCTCCCCATGCGGGAGCGTGGATTGAAATTAATCTGGGGGGATGCATCATGAGTTTTGCGAGTGGTCGCTCCCCATGCGGGAGCGTGGATTGAAATAAAGAAATTTCAAGCCAGCTTGAAAAAGTCGGGATGTCGCTCCCCATGCGGGAGCGTGGATTGAAATAATTCTGCCTGCCCATTCAGGATAGCATTATTCAGGTCGCTCCCCATGCGGGAGCGTGGATTGAAATGGTACGGTTGGTGCGGTTACTGCTAAAGGTGCCGTCGCTCCTCATGCGGGAGCGTGGATTGAAATACGATGGATGAAACTGTGGACGCTATGACAGCGGGTCGCTCCCCATGCGGGAGCGTGGATTGAAATAAATCCCGGTCTACGGATAAGAAGGATACCGAGGTGTCGCTCCCCATGCGGGGGGCGTGGATTGAAATATGAATCGCGAGAAAAACTATGAGCGAGATGTTCTGTCGCTCCCCATGCGGGAGCGTGGATTGAAATGGAATCCTTTTTGAATTTGATGCGCTTTCATGCCGTCGCTCCCCATGCGGGGAGCGTGGATTGAAATTCGCCCCTGCCGGTGAAGTTTTGAAAGAACTTAATGTCGCTCCCCATGCGGGGGGCGTGGATTGAAATGGCTATCAAGAGCGTTATGCTGAATATCGCTATGTCGCTCCCCATGCGGGGGGCGTGGATTGAAATAAAAACAATCGTCAATGTGCAGGTCAATCTGGCCTGTCGCTCCCCATGCGGGGAGCGTGGATTGAAATACTGCCGCATAGGCAGCCTAGAATTGGCAATAAAAAAGCCCTGAAGGGGGCTTTTTTATTTTTCTCTATATTTTTTGATTTTCCGTCAATGCTCTTATTGGCTCACAGGGCGAGGCGGTAGATCTCTTCGAGGTCTTTGGCGGAGAGGCTGGTGAAGCCGTGGAGGAGGCCGTCTTTGGCGCCCTTCCATGCGATGGTCTTCTGAGCCATTTCGGCAAAGCGGGTGTCGTCGATGCCGATCTCTGTGAGGGTGGTCGGGAGGCGGAGCTGTTTCTTGAAGTATTTCCGCAGGCGTTTGATGCCTTTCTGTGCGATCTTGATGGTGTCCTTGCCTTTGGGGGAGACGCCCATGACGCTTACGGCAAAGCGGGCGATGCGGGGGGCGGTGGTTTCGTCCAGGACGTAGGTGAGGAAGGCGGGGGTGAGGATGGCGAGGCCGAGGCCGTGGGTGATGTCGTAGTGGGCGGAGAGTTCGTGCTCGATGCCGTGACAGGTCCAGGAGACGGCGTGGCCGCTGTCGATGAAGTCGTTGATGGCCCAGGAGGCGGTCCAGAGGAGGTTTGCGCGGGCGGCTTCATTGGCGGGGTTGGCCATGGCGATGGGGGCGTCTTTCATGACGGAGCGCATCATGGCTTCCATGTAGGCTTCGGTGGCGGGGAAGGTCTCTTCTTTCTGGAAGTAGACTTCCATGATGTGGGAGAGGATGTCGGCGGAGCCGCAGGCGGTCTGATAGGCGGGGACGGTGTAGGTGTTTTCAGGGCAGAGGAAGGAGACGGAGGGGCGGAAGGCCTGGGCGGTCCAGCCGTATTTTTCTTCGGTCTCGGGGTTGGTGATGACGGCGCTGGCATTCATTTCGGAGCCGGTCGCGGCGATGGTGGGGATGGTGATGAGTGGGAGGGCGGTATCGATGGCGGCGCGGCTTCGGATGAGGTCCCAGGGGTCGGCGTCGTAGGGGGCGCTGCCTGCGATGACTTTGGCGGTGTCGAGGACGGAGCCTCCGCCGAGGGCGAGGATGAGGTCCAGGCGTTTTTCGCGCACAAGGCGGATGCCTTCTCGGACGAGGCCGATCTCGGGATTTGGCTTGACGCCGGAGAGGCCGTAGCAGTCGACATTGGCTTGGCTGATTTCTGCGAGGACTTTGTCAAAGAGGCCGCTCTTTTTGGCGGAGCTGCCGCCGGTGATGAGGAGGACGCGGCTGCCGAGGCGGCTGATCTCTTCGGAAAGGTGGGCGAGCATGCCGTTTCCGAAGTAGACTTTGGTGGGGTTATGGTAGATGAAATCGTGGGTCATGGGGATGCCTTTCTTGTCATGGGTGACTAGGGAAATGCTGATTGAATTATTTTTCCTTAAATGGGTTCATAGGGTGCAAAGGGGGCGGCGCATTTCGTCATCCTGAGCGGAGAAAAACGTCGTATGTAAAAAAATGGCTTATCTGAAACAGGAGAACTGAGTCGAAGGATCTAAGCGCCGCGGAATTTTTGAATATATATTTATTGTCCAGGGATGGGAAATCTGTGAATCTTTTGAATCTGTCTGTTCATTATCCGATCTTGCTCTTGGATTTTATACAGGTGTTCCTTTCACTTTTTCGGCAGACTTGGATTTCTTGTCTCGGCGATCCATTTTGTGAAATCTTCGGGGGAGATGCCGAGGCGTGCTTCTGCCCAGGGTTTCCATTTTTCGGATTTTTTACGCGCGGCAAGGATATCTTCCATGGAGGTGCCGGTGTGCTGCTCTAAGAGGTAGGCGAGGCGGAGCCAGTGGTTCGGGTAGCCGTCTTGCAGCAGGGGGATGGCGCGGTCTTCGGGGATGCCGTAGAAGCGGTGAAGGCGGCGGGCGCGATGGCGCAGGAGGCGTTCTTCGTAGAGCGCAGCGGTGAGACCTAGCTTTTTCTGGATGCGTCCCCATGGGTCATCTTTCCGCATGTCGAGGATGGTATCGATGGGGACTTCGGCGAGGATGGAGAGAAGGGCGGCTTTGTCGATTTCAAGGAAACGGAGGCCGCTTGCGAGAAGGGCTTCTGCTTTGTCTTTGGGGATTTCGTACTTGTAGTGGATGCTTCGGATCTGGTCGTCTAATGTGGGTTCGCTGCGTTTCATAGGGGGTTCCTTTCGTGCAATGCATGATTTTCTCTATTGTAACATAGATGGGAGAGGGGATAGGGGGCGTGTTGCCCTTTGATTGAGCGAAAGAGGGGGAGCAGGTTCAATAGGTTCAAGAGGTTCGACGGGGGTGGTGCGGCGCATAAAAATAGGGAAGCGCCGCGGAGTTTTAGAATATAGGGTATTCTCGTATCGCCAGCCCCCCTTGCGGGCAATGCTATTAAGTTAAGGAAATCGTTAGCTACGTAACGTCTTGCT
>OLGM01000760.1_pt1 | contig 17976 bp, 19 predicted proteins | sample 1606001 | NCBI WGS metagenome assembly OLGM01 (sample SAMN03283294) | human gut metagenome | biome: human-associated habitat; material: feces | host: Homo sapiens | place: Peru | collected 2012
CAGAACAAACCCCAGTTTTGCTTGACGCAGAACTGGGGTTTGTCGACACTCTGAAGTCTGCATTCCCAACTTTCCAAATTGGGAATGCAGACTTTTCTTTTTGTCCACTTCAAATTTTGTAATTTATGCTACCTTTTGCTGTTCTACCCCAAAAACATATGCAATAGTGCAACAGTAAATATAAGAGTTCCATTAGAAAGGCCATAATATAAAAATGTCTGCTTACAACAGCAGCAAGCTGGAAAAAACATATTATCGTCACTTCCAGCGTCAGAATCCTCACAAAAATGACACTCTCAACCATATGGGCTGTTAACCCTGCTGTCAAGAGTACCTCTTGCTCTCCGTTGCTCTGTCGCTTTTCAGAAGCATTTTTTTCCCTGATTAGTATCGCAGAGCAAACAACAAATACGGCACTTACCAAAAATGTCTGCCAGGTCTGCTGTTCCAATAGGTTCCACGCAAAGCTGGTGTCTGTATTTGCGCCTACTGAAAAATTCTGTTTACGCTGCTTTGCGCTCACTTGTTCCACTGTGCCTTTGTTTGTCAACAGGAAGGCAACGTTCGTCATGACGATTGCATGAACGCTCGCCCTCATGCTGAACTCCTGGCAGTTAATTTTTTGGCATTGAGAACTATTTCAAGGAGCATAGTATGGTGCAGACTAGTAACCTTCAAAAAGCGTCGGGGGGTGCTATCTTTCTTCCTCTGAAATAGGTTGCGCATGTGTAGTAGGCAAGGGTCAATAAGATTTTATCATTTTGAGATTGAACGCTAAGTTCATCTGCCGACATTAGAATCTGCTTCAAGTTCACGTAAGGAACATCCATTTGGAGTGTGTAAGAAACAGTTATCCGGTTGTCGCTTTCCATAATGGTAGTATCTATTTCATATTGGTCTCCAATTTCCTTTGCGGTATCGAGAAACTTTGGAAGATTCTCCATACGCTCTGGCATTATAACCTGCACTGTGTTTTCAATCAGTTCTCTTGGCAGAAATTTTGAAGGCTCTTGCGGAATACCATGCAGAGGCCCCTCCTCGTCAGGAGCAGTGAAGAAGTCGCTATCCTCCCAAGGATTCGGGTATTTTTTCTCATATATCAGCTCACTTGACATATTTATATCCTTTCGTGTCCCTATTTTGGGGTTATCCCATTCGGGTAAGAACACCTGCATCCATTTCATAGACTTCGTCGCAAAGATAAGAAATATCCTCTTTGAAGTGACTGGCAAGCACGATGGTCACGCCCTGTTCTTTCAGGGAAAGCAGGACAGATCGAATATGTTCTACGCCTCGATTGTCCAAACCGTTCATAGGCTCATCCAGAATGAGCAGGTCTGGTTTTTCCATGATTGCCTGCGCAATACCCAGTCTCTGGCGCATTCCCATAGAATATTTGCCTACGTGCCTCTTTAAGTCTGGATCAAGCCCTACTGTGTTCATACTCTGCCGGATTTCATCGATGCCGATTTTCCCCTGGATAGACGCTAAGTGCTTCAGATTGCGAAGCCCTGATTCTTGAAGAAGGAAGCCCGGCGATTCAATGATAAAGCCAATATTATCTGGAAAATCTACATCCTTCCCCACCTGTTTTCCCCATACCCGCACCTCGCCAGATGTAGGGATGACGAAGCCGCAGATGCTTTTCAGCAGAACTGTTTTTCCGGAACCATTTCGCCCTATCAAGCCATAAATTCTTCCGGCCTCACAGCGAAGGGTCACATTCTTTAAGACTTCATTTTTTTCGTATTTCTTGGTCACATGGTTGACTTCAACAACAGGAGTCATTTCTTATCCCTCCGAAACTTTTTGAATTTGGGAGCCATGATACAGCCCGTAAGTAAGCATACACCGGAAATGCCAAAGAACCAGAACGCATAATCCAGTCCAACTTGATATAGACTGTTGCTGCCTCTGAGTGCCTGCAACTGTGCCAATGTCACCGGAAAAATCTTATAAAACCATGGAAGCCATTTGTTTGCCACGGTAATGTCCATCAGAATAAATCCAGCGGATAGAAAGGTTCCAACATATTTTCCCGTTACATAGTTTAAAAAAATAGGTCATTAGTCCCAACCATATTGAGCGTGCCCAGCTTAGCAAGAAGCTTAGAACCATGGCCTTCAATGGTGTGTATGCGCCAATTACATAATCGTCGACAGAAAATGGAATCCCATACTGAGAGCCCATGGAATATCTGGCCAGAGTGCCCCAGACTTGCCCTAAGCCATTCTGAAGTCTCATGTTGGGAAGCAGTGGGAGAATACTGAACAGGAGAATCATAAGTATATAGAGAACTGATAGCATAAAGGGTTGCGTAGGAGGTACTATCGCTATTCAAGCTGTGGAAGCAGTTGTAGAATTTCGGATAAAGAAGTAACCTAATTGAAATATTGAAGGAAAGAGAAATGCTTGCAGACTTTCCCAACAACATCCGTAAAATTTATCATTCCAAGTATATTACTTCGGCTGTCAAGTGAATTGTTTCTGTTATCACCCATCACAAAAATTGTTCCTGGGGGTACCTGGTATGTAATGTCGTCGATAGAGTCTAATGTTTTCATTGGATCATCCTGGTCGAAATTGAGATATGGTTCTGTTACCTGCACTCCATTTACTAAAACGGAGTTGCTTTCATAATCCAGTTCAACGGTGTCCCCCTCTACTGCGATAACTCGCTTAACAATATATTTGCCAAGCACTGGCCTTTCCGAAGTATCGATCAAAACAACATCTCCTCTTGAAGGAACGTAATTCATCTCATTGACCAAAAGTATATCTCCGTCCAAAAACGTTGGATACATGGATTCACCACTGACGATTGCAAGTCGTGCAACATGCGTGTTGATAAAATATGCTGCGGCAAGAAGAAAAACCGGTAAGAAAATCTTTTTCAGCAATTGCTTACCCATGTATAGATCTCCTTCGCCTATAAACCTTTGAAAAGTCAACACATTGTGATAGGACACATAGGGTGGTTAGTATAAATATGGAAATTGCGAAGAAAATGACCGCATACATTAGGTCAACTCCGTATATTGAGCGTTTCGATGCTAACTGGGATAGTTGCGCCAGAGTTACGGGGGAAATTCGGAAATAAGCATATGACCAAGTGTTATAGACAGCAATATCCAACAGAACAAATCCCGTTGCAACCAAAGAACCAGCGTTGGTTCTTGTAAAGCTGTTGAGACAATAAGAGAGCAAACCCAGCCAGGTACAGCAAGCCCACTCCAAAAAGAAGCAGATCACAGTTGCCTCTATTGGCTGAAAAGCCCCGATAATATAGTCTTTTACCGCAAGTTGGATGTGGTACTGATTTCCTGCGTTGGTTCTGGCAAGGGTCCCCCATATTCTTCCCCACCCAGCGTCGAGTTGAATATTGGGAAACAAGGCCAAAATTCCAATCAGCATGATCAGTAGAACATACAGGAAAGAGATAACAGCAATATAGAAGCACATCCCGATTGCCCACGCTGCTTTTCCAGCCCGTTGCAGGATATACCAATGTGCGGATGAACGGAATGGTGCGTCACTGAACAGTATGACTGCTATCGCCATGATTACGAGTTGACACACATAATCATTTGTGATATGAGGGAAACTCCAGATAGTTGCTGCTTCTTGGACATCTTTTGAGAAATCGCTTACCGGCTGAACCGTGGCAAAAATATAAATGCTGATCAACAAAAACAAAAGGGGAACTCTAGGGGTAGTAAACTCTTGCTTCATTTGAAAGACCAATGCACGATTCGCTCTACGAAGCATTTTCCATTCTCCTCTCTGCTCTTCTTTGAAAGTCTTTGCCCATTAGAACAATCAGCGCAACCACGGCCACAGTAACCACTACCAAGGTAATTCCTTCAGATACGAATATTCCATTTGCACTTAGAAGCCTATCCAGTCGTAAACCGTCCGGCAGCCGGAGCAGGCGCCCGACCTGTGCCATGAGAAATTTAAACAGCATTGGAAAACATAGAGAAACATATGGATTGGGAAGGTATGCAGAAATCCAAAGTCCCGCTTCAGCCCACAGTGCCCCAGACAACGTAACCAGGTATGTTACTACCAGCAGGAAAGGGACTCCACTGTTTTGAGATAGAAGATATCCAAATGGAAGAACCTGAGATTCCAAAATATACTGGGGCGTGGTCAGTGGCAGGTAAGTAGACAATGCAATGACAAAGAGCAACGCCCCCAGCAACGTGGCTAGTCCCCCACCTACAGATGTCATCAATGTTTTTGCAGAACTATATGGTTTTTTTCCACTTCTTACGATTTTATAGGCGACAAATTGGTCATTTTCTTCCATGCAATAACTTGAAGCATACGGGATCGCAGCAAAAATTGGCATAAGATATGAGCAAAAAACGCCCCCAAAAACATAACCTCCGGTAATATAATGCAGAACGCAAGATACAGAGCCTTCGCCCAATGCCATAGGATTGTTAATTGTCATTTTTATGAACTCCAACTCATCCAGGTAAAAACATAGAGCAGTACCAATTACCCCGATTAGGAGAGGAAGACGGAATATTCTCTTTACCTCCACAAGATAGGTTTTATCCGCCATAGGTGATGTCCTCCCCAGTAAAGGCATTAAAGCGCTCCGAGCTAACGGTATACCAGCCGGATGGAAATTCCATTTCAATCGGAAAACACCAATATGGAATCAGTACAGTTCCGTTTTCCTTTTCAATAGGAACATATTCTAGATATATGGACGATACACGCATCTCATATTCTTCCGGGTGAATTACTAAGTCATACTTCTGCTGATAGGTATCAATTGCGTCTTCTACAGTAATGATGTTACCAGCGTGTTCACTTTGTCCCACAAAGAATAAAGCTTGACCATCGAAAATCTGAAGGCCTTGACGGGTAATCAATACATAAAGAGAGGGATGATATGGTGGGATAACTCCATCTAGATAGGATACCGTAGGAGAACCATTATAAATAGGCAACCCCTGGTATGAAAAATCAAACGACAGAAAACATGCATCGTCTTCAATTCCAAGATCATCCAATACAAACGCCTTACCAAAAGGGTCATAATATTTATCCTCGGTTTCCTGATCTCGCTTTAAAAGATCTTGTTGATAATCCATAATAGTCTGAGCGGGCAGTGAAACATAAGCTCGTAAAATGGGCTTCAGGTTTACGCCAACTTTCTTTAGGAGATCTTCCACCAATTGAATGGCATCATTTCGATTGATAAAATCCAGATCTTGTGCAGAGTTTTTTGGATTGTCTTGAGCATAAAGATTTAGCAGGTTGATGATTTCGTCATTTTTTTGCCTTTGTGCCTCATCTTCCTTTTCAAACAGGACACGATGCTGGCTGATATAAAAGTGATTACCCTTATTGCTTATCAAAAAAGTTCCTTCCTCTGTGCTTTTTACTGTGCCCTCTCCAGAGTCATCCGGTGCAAAAATTTTTACGACTTCTTCTATGGTCACTGGAAGGGGTTCCAATGCAAAGGATTCCAAATTTGTATACTCTTCCCCTTGAACATTTGCCTGGATGTGGTGATGATCATTCAACGCCAATTCTTCGTATACGTCACCAGAGGTATCTACTTCGGTAGGTTGAGATGAAACTGATTCCTGATTATCCTCTATTGTTGTATTGGAGGTAGACAATATAGACATGGGGTCATTTTTCGCCTGTAGATTTGTACAACCTCCCAAAATCAAGATGAAAAAAATGATTAATAGGGCAAAAAAGCATTTCTCTTTCAATCTGTTTTCCTCCTTAGTAATGCGACGTATGCAAACAGTAAGTATCTGCTTTGGCAAATTTCGTAACTCCAAACCAACTTGTTCAATGAAAAAAGGCAGCGCAGCCGTTTTTTAGAGATAAGATGTTAAACGCTTAGTATTACGGGCAATATTTTCCGCATACGATTAAAGGCGTCGTGCTGGTACTATCGTCCGTTTTTCGTCCCCCTAAGTACAGAGTCATCTCTGTATCAACTAGATAGACATAGGGGAAGCAAAAACTTGTACCAGAAGCCGGGTAGTTGGAAATTCTGTGTTCGTTGCTGACAAAGTGATGGTTTGTCCCCGAAACATTACCCAATTTGTTCATACGAGCGAGGAAAATATTTGTGCTTGACATTGTGCTGCTTACACCTGTGTCAGGGTTAGTGCGATAGATAGATAAATAAATACCATTTTTGCACATTGTCATTTTTGGAGGAGTAGACCTCGCATGGTTGATCGACCCCCTTCTCTGTAAAGGTAAACTTATAAAAAGTATTCCCCTTTGCAGATGCCACCGTAGGCCAAACTAACATAAGCATGACCAGTAAAATTGCTACCAGTGATAAGCTTTTCCTTGTTTTACTCATAAAACTTTCCTCCTTGATGTGGCTGCGCTGCCTTTTTCTTAGCTTAATGAACGTGTTGTAGAGTATTATTATGTGAAATCGAAGGCATTCGTTGGCTGCCTTCTACAGTCCTGTGAGGCATTTCGATTATTGGCAATCACAAAATGTTCCCCTAATAATTTGTTTGGCATTTCTTTATTTGCGAATGCAAAAAGCTATACTGAATCATTAAGGGAGGGGTCAGAAGAGAAAAAATAATTTTACCACTGTGTTGGTTACTTCTCATATACGAGCGAGATTTCTATTTCGCTCATATATGAGAAGGATCATAGGAGCCAGACTTACATGAGTTCCTCCGGCACATCCGGCTGGTAAATCATAAACATACAGGTATTGCTGACACTAGAAAGAGCAAGGAACATTGCTGCACTAGCAAGCAGCATGCCTAACTTTACCATAGTGTGGTTAACCATCGTTTTCATTGCGCTTCCTCCCTCCTTGTTTTTTTATCACAACCAACAGCATTGATAGCCCAGCCATGCTGCTGCCTGCAAAATACATATTAACCCATGAATATTGCGTGGTGTATAGGAAATCCAACACAATAAATCCAAGCAGATTGGTTAAGCCAAGAATTAGACTGTTACAACGATTTTTCCTGCATTGGTTTTCTTTTAACGGTTTGTTTGGTGCTTCCACTGGTGAGAATAATAAAATAATTATTAGATTTGTAAGACATGGGAACAGCCAAGCCTTCATCGGTACTGTGCACATTATCTCTATCACGAGGACAAGGGAGTAGAGTAAGGAAAATGTGAAGATACAGTGGAAATGTGTTTTTGCGTGATATCCGCCTCCAGATAACCGAAGCGGTACAAAACCTGCAAGATATGGTATCCATAGAAACGGTTTTCCCAAAATCGCAGAAATAATTATCAATGCCACGACACCGGCTAACGAGGAATACAGTAGTTCCAGGCCATACGCATATATGGGGATTGTCTTGGATGCAATCACGCCTTGATTTTCCATCTTCTTAGCTGTTTTCCTGGCTAGTTCCTGAACCATTTTCTTACCCCCTCCGCTTCTTGTTAAACCCAATGTAATTCATTGAGAACATCATTTCAAGGGGGTAGGCATGAACGACGTTTCAGGCGACACAAACGACATGTTTCTCCCTTGAAATAATAGCAATAGTAGCTTAATTTCTCGCAGCAAAATCGATATAATAACCGTAAAATAGAAAGAAGAATGCGAGGGGCTACTGTGAATTTGTTAAGGGAAAAGATTGGTATTATGATTCGAGAGAAACGAAACAGCCAGCACCTCACGCAAGAGGAACTGGCCGAGAAGGTAAACCTTTCCACTGGGATGATCGGGCAAATCGAGCGTGGGGAGACTATGCCCAGCATTGAAAGCCTGGATGCAATAATTAAGGAATTGGGCATTGATCCCAGGTCTTTGTTTGGAGACACTCCTCAATCCAACAAAGAGCTGGCAGAGTTATACATGATCGTTTCTCGAATGAGTTTGAATCAGCAGCACCTTTTACTCCGAATTGCCAAGGCAATTCGGGATGACTGACGTTGGGGCTTTGATACTTTTGGCACAAACGACGCATAAAGCGGCACAAACAACAAAAACACCACCTTGAATGGACTTCTGAAATCTGGTAAAATAGATTTAGATACTATCCATTTCAAAGTGGTGTTTTTATGGAAAAGCTTCGATTGGGAGTTTGCGATGATGAAACACAGGATTTGGCTCAAGTCTTAGAAATAGTAAAACATTACGATGTAGACTGTCAACTTCAAATTACCACTTTCCTACATGCCAAAGAATTACTGTACGCAGCAAAGACATCTGGCTTTGATATTACAATTCTGGATATCGAGATGGAGCCTCCTACGGGATTTGATATCGCCAAGAAGTTGATTTCCATACCCAATCCCCCCATTGTAATATTCGCTACAAAAAGCAATGCCTATGCGTTAAAAGGCTATGGGGTCGCAATCCGGTATCTTCAAAAGCCTGTTGCACAGGAGGCTTTCTTTGAAGCCATGGATGCTGCCATTTCCGATGCTACTGCACACCGCCTTACATTTCAAATGGATGCCTCCCTTGTATCCGTACATCTGCGAGATATCCAGTACATTGAAACATTCGGGCATTATGCCATAGTTCATACGGCAGACGAGGCATATCGTTTTCGCAGCACTCTGAAAGAAGTGATGTCCCGTCTGCCCAAGGGGTATTTTGCATCGCCTCACAAGAGCTATGTTGTAAATATGGAACACATTCGTTCCGCAACTGCATCAGAAATAACATTAGACTGCGATGCAGTGGTTCCCATTGGCCGAAAACGGATGCAGGAATTTAACGATGCGCTGTATCACTTCCTTGGGAGGTAGTCATGTATTATATTCTTGCTGAAGTTATAGGGGTTGTTGCAGAAATACTCCTTGCACATATCTATTTCAAAGGGTTCTTTACCAAGAGACCGTATCCTAGGTGGGCAATAGTATGCAGCTATATTACCTTTGGTGTTATTCTTACAACACTTGCATTTCTTCCAAATGTCTCCTTCCTTCGATTGGCTTTCTGTGCAATCGGACTTGGGATGATTGTATATTCTTTTTTCCAGTCAAGCGGTCTTCAAGCGGTCTATGCTAGTATCAGTTACAGCGGTCTAAATGTATTAAACGAAATGCTGGTATTCGGTCTATTTTCCTTATTTCATATTGACATACAACAAATAATGTCTGATGCACGCACCCGTACCATGGCTATCATTATCACGAATATGTTGTTATGGCTGTGCGTGTTGATCGTGCTGGCAATTACGAAACGAAAAAGGACTGCAATTACCTTACCGTTTCTTCTTACTTTAACGCCTGGATATATTGCTGGAATTGTATTAGGCATTTCTTTTTGCCGGCAAGTACTTTCCGGTGAGGAAGAAATGTCTATCCCCATCTTGACATCTGCAATCGGTCTGCTCTACTTAAATATTGTCATTATTCTGTATGCAGAACGCGCAAAAAGCGCATCTGACCAGAAACTTCAAGCAGAACTGGCTGAGCATCATTATGCCATGCAGGAACAGTATTATACCCAACTCCGAAGCGAGCAGGAAGAAACCCGTGCTATGTTCCATGACATCAATCAATACATGCAGGCAATGCGTACTTTGGCGACAGAAGGGAACGCAGCGGAAGTCAATCAGATGATGGCTGAGACTCAGGAGCTATTTGACAGCCTTACTACGGTTGTTGATGTAGGAAACAGTGTTGTGAGTGTCATTCTGAATGAGTACCGGGAAATAACAGAAGATGCCGATATTCCTTTTAACTTTGATGTTAGTGTTCCCCCAAACCTGGGGATTTCTGCGGTAGATCTTTATGTTTTATTGGGAAACACTTTGGATAATGCCATAGAAGCCTGTCAGTCGCTGCCCATAGAGGAACGATACATACGCATTCAAATGCGGATCTATCACAATATTCTCTTTTACCAGATCGAGAATCCATACGCAGAAGGATATCTTCAGTGCAGCCGTGGGAAAAACCATGGTTACGGACTTCAAAATGTCCGAAAATGTGTTGAAAAGCATGATGGGCATATGTCCGTTTCTCAGAAGGATAATAAGTTTATTTTGTCCATGAGGTTGAATGGCTGCGTTCCTATTGACTGTCAGCTTCTAGAAAATACTCACCTATCGGTATAATGGAATTTCAAATGAGGTAGCATCAACACGATTGCCCGTTTTGATGCTACCTCTAAATTTTGTGGTATGAAAAACATCTTTCTTTAAGTCTAAAAGTTGCCAAAACCATAGTTTTGGGATTATATAAGTAAGGAAAAGATACGATAGCAAGCACAGCAAGTGAGTACCCACTTGCGAAATTTGTTATTGGGCAAATCCCAAACCCTTAGACGAAAACGGAGGCGATAGATGGCAGTCAGGAAGCGAAATATTCAAATCAAATTTTACGTTACGGAGGAGGAAAAACAACTCATTGACGAGAAGCTGTCCCAGCTCCCGGCGAAGCGGATGGGGGCGTACCTTCGGAAGATGGCGATTGACGGGTACATCATAAATCTGGACACCGCGGATATCAAAGCCTTTACCGGGGAACTGGCTGCCATTGGGCGCAATATCAACCAGATAGCCAAGCGGGTAAACGCCGGGGATTCTCTGTACCAGGCAGATATCCAGGAAATCCGGGAGAGGCTGGATGAAATATGGCAGTTACAAAGACGCATCCTATTAAAGAATGATGGCACATTTAATTATTCAGGTGCACGGCCGATACAGGATGTGCCCGTCTGAATTTCACAGGCAATGGCTGGGAATACAAAAAAATCTGTAATATAACCGAGACTGAGGATGCAGTCACATTTTTTGCGACGGAAAAGAAGTTTCGCAGGAGACCTATTGGGAAACTATTGAAGCGCATAATAGTAAAGAAGAAGCCAAGTGGATACCCTACTAACCAACACCTCCCCTGCAGGTGCAGGGGAGGCCGGAGCTATATTTTTCAGCTTGTAAAAACTTTTCTCGGAAATCCCACGATGTTGGCAGAATTCCCACTTTGTCAATCCGCTGGCACTGCATTCCCGTATGAGCTTTGCCCATTCCTGTGCCCGATATGCATCCCGCACAGCTAATACTTCTTCCATTTGACACCATCCCAGTCTGGTTTCTCGAAAAACTCACCGTGAGTTTTTCTGGGTTTGGGATATTATCTCGTGGATATACGGGAGATGCTAGGCGGGGGTGTTGAGCGCTTGCTATGCTTCTGAATCCGGCTGGCTTTACCCGAAATTATTCACTTTCGGTTTTGAGGACGGTAATGTCAATCCAAAGTGCTGGTCGAACAGAAAAAGTTTTCGATTTCACCCCATAACCCTCGTAATTGATAGCCCCTCCACTCCTTATGTCGGCAACACATCCGACATTTGTACCGGGCGAGCGCAACCACCACCAGCCCGGTCCACCAGAAAGTTCTTTGTCACGCCCTGCATTATGTTTAACTGCATAAGCGGTCGGGACTGCTTCTCTAGCTTTGGCATTGTTAAAGTAATGTTCTGCCTCCTCGGTGCTCAGTAGGAAAATGGTGTCCTCTGTGTCCCTATCCATATAGGTAGGGATTATCTTTTGCTGTATCTCCGAACTAAATGCGGTATCAGCAAATTCATACCGTAACCATCCCCGAATTGTACTTGTATTCCAGAAATTATCATTGGAATCTTCATTGAATTGTTTACAATCGAGAAGTTTTTGACTGATAACAAGCATGGAAGTATCCTGGACATCAAGAACGAGCCAATTAATTGGTTCTTTTTCTTCATTATTATTTTGGTAATATTTTCCAAACGAAACAATATCTCCAATCTTGACAGTTGCCTCTGTTGGCTCGCTTGTGTGATCTTCTGTATTGTCATTTTCTGTTACTGTCTCATTAGTTAATGGCTCCGTAAAATCTTCAGTTTCCTTTCCTTTAGTGTTAGCAAAGATAAATGTGAAAATTGCTGCAGCGACAAAGATTGTTAGAATTAATTTAGGAATTTTCTTCCTAGTTTTATCCTGAATTTTAAAAATATCCGATTTCCAGCCATAATAATGTGCGGCTATTACTATAAAAGTAATGATTAGAATAATGACACTTACAACAAGTGGTAAGTTAACAAGGCGCACTCCTGTTATTGCCACTCCGAGTACACCCGCAATGAATGTCGTAAGTACAGCAATCAGTGTTCCATCAAACGCAGTCATTTGTATCGTCCTCCTTAAGTTATTTCATATATTCAGATTACAGGAGCAGATTGATATTAACTTCGTTAATTGGACGTAAAAAGAGCGTGAAATTCAGAAAACCTCTGAATTTCACACTCAAAAAGTGCAGTATTGACAGTAGGTTTTCAAAAATATTCGATTAAATAGACCGCCCCTCTAATAAACACGTAACAACTAGGCTTGTATGCGATCATTACAGTATCCTCCCTGTAGTATCTGTATAAAAATCAATAAGATAAAAACACCTCAAAATCTCACTTGTATTATATATTCGATAATCAAATATGTCAATTGCCAATACTGAACAGTATTTTTATCAATATTTGTTAGATGTGCCGAACTCTGTCTCTACTACTATAACGGGTTAAAGTTACTTTTGACATTTTGAGACATGTGAAGCAGACCCTTTATGTAAGGTCATTTGGGTTCCACAGAACATAATCTTGAATATGTTTTTGTACGTCATACATCTATATTATACCGAATAACCGCAAAAAGCAGGAGAAACTTAATTTATGAGGCTACTATTATCCAAACAGGAAAGTAGATCAAATTGTGTACAAATAAAAAATGCATCCAGCAATTCATTTGAACTGCTGGATGCAAGTATTGAGTGGCGATAGCTTTATCCTGCGGGCATTCCATACCCCAGAATCACACTATTCCCCAGAGAATACTGTTTCTGCCGGCACATATCCCTGGAATTGCCCTCTACGGTATAGACCGTCCCATTCTCCACCTTCTCCACGATCCCAACATGGTCCGGCACACCGTCCTGGGTGGCCCAGTCGAAGAAGATGAGCATTCCGGGGGCTGGTTCCGTGGAGTCGTCCAGCCAGAGGCCACGCTGCTGGAACCATTGCATTCCGAAAACGCAGCCGGAGAATTTGGGGTAGGTGCCGCTGTCCAGGTAGCCGCATTGGTCGGCACACCAGCTGACAAAGCAGGCGCACCACTCTACATGGTTGGCGAAGCCGTACCAGCTCCAATAGGGTTCGCCGCCCACGTTGCCCAACTGACTCAGTGCTACATCCACAATGGCATCCCCGTCCTCCGGGGTGTAGAATACCTTGCCGATTGGGTAGTATCGCAGCACATGGGGGACGTACTGCTTGTCTCCATAGCTGTTCCAGCCCATCTGTTCTGCCATTTTTAAGGAGAACTCAATGGCGTTTGCACGGGAATACTCGCCGTATTTTTGCAAGGCCCAGGTGATGTAGCCGCTGCCAAAATTGTAGCCTTGGAGTGCCAGCTGAATATGATCCAGGTCAATGGGACTTTCGGCTCCAGCTGTCTGTAAACAGTCTGCAAGATTCTGGATGCCCACCGCAATGGAGTATTCCGGGTCCGTAATGCCTCCGGGGGTTCTGGGGTACTGGGTGTTATATCCGCATTCGGAAGCTTGCATGGGGTCATTCCCTCTGCCGCCGGATTCCTGCATCATAACGGCTTGAATCAGCAAAACATAATCCGGGATGCCATACTGCTTGGCATATTTGCGGATGACCGGCTCGCAGGCTTCCACCTCCGCACTGAGGGGCAGGGTTTCCGTGGATTCGTCCTGGCTTCCTAAGATGGCGGCCCCGCAGCCGATGAGGACAACAATGACGATCACCAGAACGGAAGCAACTCCACCGGCGGCAATGGCTGTGTATAGTGCCTTTGCTGCCTCTGCCGCAGACCTGGCCAACTTTGCTGCCAGCTCTGCGGCTTTCTTTGCGGCCACCACCGCCCTGCGCCCAGCGGTGGCGGCTGCGTGGCTGCTCTTTTGGGCAGCTGTGATGGTGGCCTTTTGCGCTTCCTGAAAGGCTTTCTCTGCGGTGGAATCCACAATTCTTTCAGATGCCCATTCAGCGGTCTTAATGGGGACAGCACCCTGTTTGGTATGAATCGGCAAATCGGATTTCTTTTTTATAGGAATCTGCCCTTTAGATGCCGTTCCCTTGTCAAACGAAACCGTGTTATGGAAACCATCTGCCTTTGCGGTGCCAACTGTAGAGCTTCTGGTTTGATTCATTGGTTTGAAAACCGCCTGACTATCTGGCAACGGTATTGTGGAAGAATTTCTTTTGGATGCCTCCACCTGCTGAGAAAAATGTGCTTGCTCTATTTGCAGTTTCTCCTGCTTTTGGGTTTGCCTCTGCCGGACAATGTTTTGTACCGCTGCTTTTCGCCCCGCTTCTTGCTGTGTTGCAGGACGGCTCCTGGAAGGCCCTTTTGCAGGTGCCTTTTGATATTCCTCCGGCATATCCGCTTCCGACGAAATACCATGCTTATCATCATTCCCTGGGTGAAGCGAGCGTATTTCCCGCACAGCCAGGGAGGCCCCATCCCGAACGGCATCCTCTGCCGTCCGGGAGATTTTTTCTTCCGCATCATTGCTGGGAGAATCCGGCTGCTCCGACTGCCGGTGCGCCGCCTGTTCCACTTTGCTCCTGACAAAGTTTCGCTGCATCTGCTGTTGAACCGTATTCGCTATCGGCTGCCCTTTACGCTGCCTTGTCTTGATTTCCGGCAATGGCCTCGCCTCCTATCAGGAATGACCGGCAAACCGTCCCTCGCCGGGGCGGGTGGTCATAAGCTGGTAGAGCTTGGTATTTTTCGGAAAACGGTTGACGAAAGGCATCAAGGCACTGCCATACTTGATCAGGCCGGAACCAGCCTCCACATTGGTGATGTAGTTCATCTGCTCATTGGAGATATTCAGGAGCCTCCCCAGTTTTTCCCGGTCAGATGCCGCCTGATTCAGCATGACAATGAATTCGGAGTTGGAAAGCATGGTGCAGGCCTGAACGGAATCCAGCAGATACTCCCCATTCTGGGTAATTGCTGTGGGAAAAGCGTTGCGCTTTCGGAACTGCCGCCAGGCGGAGTTGAAGAAGGCAGCGGAGAACTCGTTTTCAAAGACCACATGGAATTCGTCGATGAACACATGGGTCCGCTTGCCCTTTTTCCAGTTCAGGGTCACGCGGTTCAGCATGGTGTCCGTGATGACCAGCAGGCCGGTGGGTTTCAGCTGGGCACCCAGGCCGTGAATGTCGAATACCACCACCCGCTTGTCCAGGTCCACATTGCTCTGCTTCCCGAAAATATCCAGGGAACCGGTGGTATACAGCTCCAAAGACAGGGCAATCTGCTTGGCTTCCGGCTCCGGCTGCTCCAGCAGAGTGTCCCGCAGGGTGCAGAGGGTGGGGACCGTTCCTGTATAGGCTGCATTCCGGTAAACCATCGTAATGCACCGGTCAATAATGGATTTGTGCTGGGGGTCAACGCCCTTCTTGTCGATCTGCTCGATCAGGGACATGATGAATTCGGACTTTACCACAATGGGATTGTTTTCCCCGTAGCCGTCCACCATGTACATGGCGTTCAACCGGTCCTTGCCGCCTGCGGAAACATGGATCACGGAGCCAATGTCGCCCATGACCTCCACCAGAGGGGCGTACTCCCCCTCGGGATCACAGACAAGAATATCATCATCGGTGTTCAGCATCAGGAAGGTCATCAGTTCCTTGGCAGAGAAGGACTTGCCGGAGCCGGGGACACCCAGCAGGAACGCGGACTGGTTCAGCAGATTCTCCTTGTTGCACATGATGAGGTTGTGGGAGATGGCGTTTTCTCCAAAGTAGATACCGCCCTTGTCCATGATCTCCTGGACCTTAAAGGGCATGAACACCGCAAGGCTCTCCGTTGTCAGGGTGCGGAAGGCGTTGAGCTTTCGGGTGCCAATGGGAAGCACGGTGTTCAATCCGTCCATCTGCTGGTACTTGAGGCTCGCCATCTGGCACATGCGCTTCCGGGCGGTAGAAAGAACGGCATCCGTATCCATATCCAGCTGTTCCTTGGTATCCGCGGTAATGACCATGGTCAGAATACCGAAAATCATCCGCTGGTCACGGGTGGTCAGATCTTCCAAAAACTCCTTGCTCTCCTTTCGCTGCAATTCCATGTCATAGGGGACAACAGCGGAGAAATTGTTGTTGCTGTTCTGGCGGCGCTGCCAGTTGGTGATGTTCGTCTCCACACCGAGAAGCCGGTTTTCCACCTCCCGCACAGCCTCGTCTGTGGGAATGGGTACCATGTCAATGGAGAGCATCATGTCCCGGTTCAAGTCCGTCAACTCGGATACGAAATCATCCTGAATGTAGCTGGCGTAGTCCTTGAGGTACAGTACCCTGGCGTACCGTTCCCCGATCTGGAGATAGTCGCTGTGCCGTTCCATGGAATCCGGGCAGATGTAGTCCCGGAAGCTGTGACCTTTCCGGGCAGAATCCCGCAGAGAGAAGCGGAACTCATTTTCTTCTCCCCTGCGGTAGAAACGGTGGAGAATTTGCAGCCGTTCCATGGCGTTCATGGGGCCGCAGGCGGAGCCAAGGGCGGCGAAGTGAGAGGACAGGTCTGCTTCCACACGGGCAAAGAAGCTCCGGGCGGCATCCACATCCTTTTTGCGGACGGAAACTGTCAAAAATTTCTCCTGGACAATGCCGTTGCCATTGGTGGCCTTGTCCAGAAGCATCTGGTTATATTCCTCACGGTAGTCGTCCAGGCCGTCCCACTGCATGGGCATGAGGATGGACTTTTCAAAGTTGATCTGGCTCATCCTTCAATAGAAAATCGGCTACTCTGAAAATTTACAGAGTAGCCGATAAGTTAGAATGATTGTGTTGTAATTGAATTTCTCGTGAGAAAGATAGGCAAAACTTCCAGAGATTTCTAAAGAGGAAATGCTTATACGATTTCGTCTTCCAGGGCTTTCATAAAATCATCCGGGGTGTATACCGGAACCGGAGATTTTAGGTAGTCTTTTGTGTTCCTCGTGACAATGCAGTCCACTTTAGAGCGGATAGCGGTTTCTATCATGACTGCATCCTCAAAATCCGTGGTTTCCGAGGATAGCGCATGAAAGACATCTACCGCTGTGCTGTCCAGCATACTAACAATACTGAGCAAACTATTGAGGATATTCCGGGCCTTTTCATCGCTGTGTGTACAACGGTGCGTCAGATAGTAAATATCCGTAGCGGACTTTGCGGTAATGCAGCCGGTAAACTGTTCTCCGGCAGCAGCCCGGAAAATTTGCAGTGCGGTATTCGCAAAAGGTTCTCTCTTTTGCAGAAAATCAATGACAACGCAGGTATCCAAGATTGCCTTCATAAGGAATTCAATCGCTCCTCCCGTGCTTCTTCCAATGTTATGGTATCGGGGACACTGCCAAACAATGCGTCAACGGTGTCCACGCGGTCCTGGTAGGGAGATACCAGCTTGGCAATGGTTTTCCCGTTGCGGGTGATATAGATGTCCTGGGTGGCTGCCAGCAGAAGATATTTCCCGAGGTTCAGTTTTAGTTCTGTTGCAGTAATGGACATAGGTCAAACCTCCTTTCGGTGTATTCCCATTATACACGAATCGAACGAAATTATCAAGAGAAATCGAACGATTTTTCGTTACAGCCCCATCATCTCCCGCACCACCCGATCTGCCATTTTCACAGGGTCAATCATTTTGCTCAGATGAATGATCACGATATTCCTGTTCTGGAATACGCGGTACCCCCTGTTTCAGGTATTCCCTTAAAAGAAAAGCGCAGAAATATGGGAATGTCAGTATCTGATCGTTATAGCCAATGTTTCCCGCTGTCAACTTGATACCATAAGCGATATCGGGATAGCTTTTGCTGGAAATCAGCGTTTTCAACGATTTTGCAGTACCCCGTTTTGCTTTTACTTCAATTGGGATGAGATTTTGCTGTGTTCGTACAAAGAAGTCTTGCTCAAGGGTAGAATCTTCTTTTTTGTAGTAAAATAGCTGATACCCACTTTTTACCAGGGCCTCGCCCACAATG
>OLGM01000762.1_pt1 | contig 17953 bp, 20 predicted proteins | sample 1606001 | NCBI WGS metagenome assembly OLGM01 (sample SAMN03283294) | human gut metagenome | biome: human-associated habitat; material: feces | host: Homo sapiens | place: Peru | collected 2012
CCACGAGGCGGGGCTCTTCACCTGGGACAAGCCATCCTATGCCTGCCTGGCCACCCGGATCCCCACGGGGACGGAGATCACCGGAGCGGATTTGGCCCGGACCGAATGGGCGGAGGATCACCTGATGAGCCTGGGCTTCCGAGATCTGCGGGTGCGCCAGCTGAGCGGAGACCTTGCCCTGGTCCAGTTGCCTGAGGCCCAGATGGATACCTTTCTGGCTCTGCGGGGAGAGATTACCCGCACTTTGAAGACCCGCTATGCCGGGGTGATTTTGGATATGGAGGCCCGCAATGGACAGTGAGGTGCGAGAGGTCCTGCTGGGGGTCCAGAATGGATCCATGTCCGTGGACCAGGCCCTACTTCACCTGAAGCAGAAGCCCTTTGAGGATATCGGCTATGCCAAGGTGGATCTCCACCGCCGCCTCCGCCAGGGGGCCGGAGAGGTGATCTACGGAGCCGGAAAGACCGCCCAGCAGATTGCCGGGATCATCAGGAGTCTCCGGGAAAACGGTCAGGAAAATGTGCTCATTACCCGGATATCTCCGGAAAAAGCGAAATTTGTGGGGACTCAGGTTCCCATCACCTACTATGAAAATGCCAACCTGGCCATTTCCGGCGGCATGGCCAAGCCCTGGGGCATGGGCAGGATCGTCATTGCCACCGGCGGCACCAGCGATATCCCTGTGTCTGAGGAAGCTGCCCTGACGGCGGAGTTCCTGGGCAACGAGGTGGTGCGGCTCTACGATGTAGGTGTCTCCGGTATCCACCGGCTTATGGCCCATAGCCAGGAGCTGATGGATGCCAGCGTGGTGGTAGCCATTGCCGGTATGGAAGGGGCTCTGGCCAGCGTCATCGGCGGCCTGTGCGACTGCCCGGTGATCGCGGTGCCCACCAGCGTGGGCTACGGCGCGGCCTTCGGCGGCCTGGCGGCCCTTCTGAGTATGCTCAACTCCTGCGCCAGCGGCGTATCTGTGGTGAATATCGACAATGGCTTTGGGGCGGGATATCTGGCCAGCATGATGAACCATATGGAGGCTCGAAGATGACGGACACGGTGTGGGAGCTCAGCTGCAATCTGGACGACATGACCCCGGAGGACATAGCCTTTGCCATGGAACGGCTCCTGGATGCCGGTGCCCTGGATGTGTGGACCACCCCCATCGGCATGAAGAAAAACCGCCCGGGGATCCAGCTCAGCGTCCTGAGCAGGGAAGACCGGAAGGAAGAACTGGCCCAGTGCCTCTTTCGGCACACCACCACTCTCGGCATCCGTCAGACGGAGCACCAGCGCTACCTTCTTCGCCGGGAATTCGCCCAGGCGGAAACCCCCTGGGGGCCTGTCCGGGTCAAGACCGCGGAGGGCCGGTTCAAGCCGGAGTACGAAGACCTGCGCCGGATCGCCCTGGAGCAGAATATCCCGATTGCCCAGGTCCGCCAGGCGGCGGAGGAGGGCTTTCGGAAAAAACGCTAAAAAATTTCGCTGTTATAGCTCTTGGTCCGCCCGCAACGATTCGTTGCGGGCGGATTTTGTCGAAAGTGGTGGAAAAAAGACGGACCATCTGCTATACTGTTCCGGAAATAGGAAAACGGAGGCGGGGGCTATGACACTCGGAGAGAAGCTGCAAGCGCTTAGAAAACAGGCGGGATTATCCCAGGAGGCTCTGGCAGGGAAGGTCAACGTGACACGGCAGACCATATCCAAGTGGGAGCTGAATCTATCCACACCGGAGCTTGGGATACTGGTTCGACTCAGCGAGTTGTACGGTGTATCCATGGATTACCTGACCAAGGAGGACAGCGCCGAACCGGTACGAAAGACCGGGAGATGGGTCTTCTGCTGGGCGGAGAAAGGAAAGCGGGTCTGCTTTGCGTGGCTATCTGCCTTGGGCATTACAGGGGTCTTTGTATGTTTTATCTGCGACTACTTCACCTCTTCTGGGAAGCTCTGGTGGTCCCGGATCGTAGCGCTGTCCATCCTGGCGGGGTATGGCGTCCTGCTGCCCTTCTTTCGGGCAAAGGACCGGGTGCTTTTTAAGACCCTGTTGATGGTGAGCCTGGTGCCTGTTCCCTATCTGGCGGGGCTGGCCCTACTGCTGAGGCAGCCCATAGTCCTGAGCCTTGGCGGGTGTATTGCCTTGGTCGCTATTGCGGAGCTGTGGTGCCTCTACGTGGTTTGCCGATGTATCCATGGCCGCCCCTGGCGGGCGGCGGGAGTGGGGCTGCTGGTCCTGCTGCCGATGAATTTTGCGGTTACGGCCCTGGTGGCTGCCTTTCTGCCTCAGGTAGGAGTGGTGAACCTCGATTCGGATCTGTTCAATGCCGTCATTATGGTGCTGCTGGCTCTGGTCTGCTTTTGGGCGGATGCTCGGAAGGAGGAAACAAAATGAAGATTGTTTTTCTCCACGGGCTGGGCCAGCGGGCGGCAGACTGGGAACAGGTGGCCAGTCCATTTCCCAATACGGACTGCCCGGAACTTTTTGAAATAGCGGGGGAGAAGCTGAACTATTCCGCCCTCATCTCTTCCTTGGAAGAACGGTACGAGTATGAAAAGGAGCCTCTATGCCTCTGCGGCCTGTCTCTGGGCGGTATGCTGGCGCTGGATTATGCCCTCCGCCATGGTGACCGGGTGGCCGCTATGGTCCTGCTGGGAGCCAGAGACAGGACACCCCGGCTGCTGATGGATATCCAGGACCTTCTGTTTCGCTGTATGCCGGACAAGGCATTCGCATCTATGGGCATGAAAAAGGAGCAAGTCCGTGATTTGACCCGCTCGATGAAAAATCTGGATTTTACTGACCGGCTGAGCACTATTCACTGCCCGGTGACCGTTGCCTGTGGCGAAAAGGACCACCCAAACCTTGCGGCGGCCAGACGGCTGGCAAAACGTCTTCCGAATGCTCAGCTTTATATTGTCCCTCGTGCCGGACACGAGCTGAATGCCGATGCCCCGGACACCGTGGCGGAGATAGTGCGGGAATCCTGCCGGACATCACCATTATAAAGATAAAATAAAGAAAAATTAAAGAAAAATACTTGATTTTTTCTTTGCGATATCATATACTACCAGTGAGGTGATGAATATGGCACAGACAGTGAATGTGAATTTCAAACTGGATGCGGATGTGAAAAGAAGTATGGAGCAGGCCTGTGCGGACATGGGATTATCTATGAGTGCGGCTTTTACCGTGTTTGCCAAAAAGGTTGGCAGAGAGAGACGAATCCCTTTTGAGATTTCAGCGGACCCCTTTTACGCGCAGAGCAATATGGAACATCTGCGCCGTGGAATTGCTGCCTTGAATGGGGGTGAGGGCGTAAAGCACGAACTCATTGAGGCAGATGACGAATGAATAAGGTATGGTTTGAGGAGGCGTGGGAGGACTATCTCTATTGGCAGCTGCAAGACAAGAAAATGCTGAAGAGGATCAACACGCTATTGAAGGATATCGAAAGGAACAACTTTGAAGGGCTTGGCAAGCCGGAGCCGCTAAAGGGAGAACTGAGTGGATTCTGGAGCAGACGTATCGATGATACGCACCGACTGGTCTACCGTATCCGAGGCGGTGTACTGGAAGTCCTGTCATGCAAGGGCCATTATGACGATTAACGGGGGCGGTTTTCCGCCCCCGTTTGCTGTATGCCGTTTATATGCCGTTCACAGCGCGTACATCGCCACGCACAGGAATTGCAAGAGGCTTCCGATGTCTACGAAGATATGGAACACGGAGTGCATCCACTTTTTCTTGCTGCCAATGCCATAGAGCACGGCACCGATGGTGTAGGCGATGCCTCCGGCGAGAAGCAGATAAAATCCGGGCTTTGTCAGCACCTGCATGACCACCTTGGCAAAGGGAATAATGGCCCAGCCCATACCGATGTAGCAGATCATGGAGAAGACCCGGTATTGCTTCAGATCGATGGCCGTCAGCACCGTGGCAATGATGGCCATGATCCATTCGAAGCCAAGGAGAAGCCAGCCCAGCTTCGGATAGATGGGCCGGATGGCAGACAGGGCGATGACGGTGTAGGTGCCGCAGATGAGAAAATAGATGGTGCAGTGGTCGATGACCTGCATGACCTTCTTGCCCATGCCGGGCCGCAGGCCGTGGTAGACGCTGGATACACTGTAAAGGGCGATCATGCAGAAGCCGTAGATGGAGGAGCCGATGACTCCGTAGATGTTGCGGTTCTGGGCTGCCAGCATCACGCACATGGTCAGAGCCGCTACACCCATGGCTCCGCCCACAATATGGGTGACGGTATTCATGATCTCTTCGCCGGTGCTATAGTTCGGAAGCTGCCGGTCAGCCAGCTTGGTTCGTTTCAGCATACTCAGTTACCTCCTTGGGTTTTGTGCTTTCATTATAGCACAAAATGGCGGAATGTGTGCCTACAGTGGGGACTCTACAGCTCTACACCGGGAAGAGACCGATTTCTACTGAAGGTAGAGAAAGAAAAAGATTGACAATTCCCCATGAAAACGATAAAATTCAAAAGAAATTTGCTTTTTCCGGAAGAGAGGAACTGACTGCATGAAAAAGATCCCATTTATCACCCTGGACAAGGCGAAGGAGATCATTGCCGAGATCCCTACGCCCTTCCACCTGTACGACGAGGCCGGTATCCGCAGAAATGCCCGGGCCCTGAAGGCTGCCTTTGCCTGGAACAAGGGGTTTCAGGAGTTTTTTGCCGTAAAGGCAACCCCCAACCCTTACATTTTGAAGATCCTCCACGAGGAGGGCTGCGGCTGCGACTGCGCCACCTATACGGAGCTGCTGCTGGCCGAGGCTGTGGGCATTACCGGCCAGGATGTCATGTTTTCCTCCAATGTGACACCGGAAAAGGATATGCGCAAGGCAGAAGAAATGGGAGCCTATATCAATCTGGACGATGCCACCTATGTGGATTTCCTGGAGCGATTGGGGCCGGTGCCGGAGACGGTGTGCCTGCGATATAATCCCGGCGGCTCCTTCAGCCTGGGCAACACCATTATGGATATGCCCCGGGATGCCAAATACGGCATGACTGAAGATCAGATGGCGGGGGCCATCAACCGCCTCATGAAGCTGGGCACCAAGCACTTTGGCATTCACGCCTTCCTGGCCTCCAATACCACCACCAACGAGTATTATCCGGAGCTGGCCAGCCAGCTCTTCCGCCTGGCGGTGCGGCTGAAAAACGCCACCGGGGCGGACTTCCGGTTCATCAACCTCTCCGGCGGCATCGGTGTGGACTACCGCCCAGAGCAGCCCAGCTGCAATATCCAGACCATTGGCGATGGAGTCCGGACCAAATTTGAGCAGATCATGACTCCGGCGGGCCTGGGAGACGTGGCTATCTTTACAGAGCTGGGCCGGTTCATGCTGGCTCCCTACGGCCACCTGGTTTCCACCGTACTCCATCAGAAACACATCTACCGGGAGTACATCGGCCTGGATGCCTGCGCCACGGACCTGATCCGGCCTGCCATGTACGGCGCTTACCACCACATCACAGTGCTGGGCAAGGAGGATGCCATCCTGGACCACGTGTATGATGTCACCGGCGGCCTGTGCGAGAACAACGACAAGTTCGCCATTGAGCGGAGCCTGCCTGCCATTGAGCGGGGGGACATCGTGGTGATCCACGACACCGGTGCCCACTGCTATTCCATGGGCTACAATTACAACGGCAAGCTCCGCTCCGCCGAGGTCCTGCTCCGTGAGGACGGCACCTTCCAGAAGATCCGCCGGGCAGAGACCCCTATGGATTATTTTGCAACTCTGGACTGCACGGAGTTTACTTTCCACAACTGATTTGTGCAGACTGCATAAATTGCGAAAAAAATTTCTTCGCCTGACCTGTGGACTTCGTCAATAATTGTTCATGCTTTTCCGGCTGCCCTATGCTATAATATGATAGACAGCGGGAGTTCCCCGCAACGGAAAGGAAGCATGGTATGAACAACATATTGTTTTTTTTGATGCCCAAGGCAATGTGCGCTTACCTATACGACGACTACACCATCCGGCAGGCCATGGAAAAAATGGAGTCGGCCGGCTACTCATCCATCCCGATCCTCAACCGTCACGGAGAATACCGGGGCACCTTAACAGAGGGCGACCTCCTTTGGGCCCTGAAGTACATCTGCTATATGGATATGCGCCAGGCGGAGGCCCACCGCATCGGTGAGATCGAACGCCGGAAGGACAATGTCCCTGTCCGGGTCACCACCTCCATGCACGACCTCATCGACCGGGCCTCTACCCAGAACTTTGTCCCTGTGGTGGACGATAAGGACGCGTTCATCGGCATTGTCACCAGAAGATCCATTATTCAGTACTGCAAACAGACCCTGTTTCCGGAGGACTGATTATTGACATCCACCCTTCTCTGTGATAAAATGGACACCGAAAGTGAATACCAGTTTCAGTGCTCCCGGGCCGGTTGGGCTTGGGGAGAGAATAGGGAATCGGGTGAAAATCCCGAGCGGTACCGCCACTGTAAGCGCGGAGGCCTTACCCCAAGAGCGAAAGCAGGTCATTGGACGGGTTCCGAGAAGACCGGGGAAGGCTTAGGATGCGCAAGCCAGGATACCTGCTGAATTTGGGTTTTCGTCGGGGCCTGCAAGTACGGGCAGTCCGGCGGCTTTTGGCGCAGAAATACGGCTGCGGCAGTTTTTGTGGCTGCCGCAGTCTTTTCGCTTTTCCGGTGCTGTAAAAGTGGTTTCCCCCTTACCCGCCTCCAACAGATTGCCCTCCGGAAAAGAAACCTGCGTGAACTGAAAAAGGGGAGGTAGTCCGCCTCCCCTTTATTTTTTATGAAAGACAAAACCGCGGCGGTCTACGGGTACTGCGGCGGTTTTTGTGGGTATGAAGCCATGGAAAAAATTTTGCCCCGGGTGCTGATTGCGGGCACCAACAGTGGCTGCGGAAAGACGACCCTGGTCTCAGGGCTGCTGACGCTGCTGAACCGCCGCGGCGTAAAGCTGTGCTCCTTCAAATGCGGGCCGGACTATATTGATCCCATGTTTCACGCTTCTGCGCTGCACACCCCCTGCCGGAACCTGGACTTGCAGTTTTTAGATGCGAATATGCTCAGATTTCGGATGGCTGCCGGTAGTGAAGGCTTCTCTCTGGCGGTAACGGAGGGGGTCATGGGCTTTTACGACGGAGTCGGCCTTACCACACAGGCCAGCTCTTACGAGGTGGCAAAGGTGACGGGCAGTCCGGTAATCCTGACGGTGGATGCCCGGGGGGCGGCCCACTCGGTGCTGGCGGTGATCCATGGGTTCCGGAACCTGCATCCGGACAGTGGTATCCGCGGGGTGATCCTGAACCGGTGCTCCGCTATGCTGTACCCCAAGCTGAGAGAAGCGATTTTGGAGCGGTTCGGCGGCCAGGTCCGGCCTCTGGGCTATGTGCCCAGGCTTCCGGAATGCGCCTTGGAGAGCCGCCATCTGGGCCTCATCACCCCTGAGGAAATGGCGGATCTGAAAGAAAAGCTGAATTCACTGGCGGACAACCTGGAAAAGAGCATGGATATAGAAGGGATCCTCTCCCTGGCGGCTTCGGCGGAGCCGCTGGGCTATGAGGTGCCGGACCTTCCGGCGAAGGGGAGCCCCGTCCGGGTGGCGGTGGCCAGGGACAAGGCCTTCTGCTTCTATTATCAGGACAATCTGGACCTATTGAGGGATTTGGGGGCGGAACTTGTACCCTTTTCCCCGCTGGAAGACCATGAGCTCCCGGAGGACATCCAGGGCCTGTACTTAGGCGGGGGCTACCCGGAATTGTACGCTTCCCAGCTGGAAGAGAATGCCGCCATGCGGCAAAGCATCCGCAAGGCGCTGGAAGAGGGGCTTCCCTCCATTGCCGAGTGCGGGGGCTTCCTCTACTTGCAGCAAAGCCTGGATGGGCACGCCATGGTGGGCTATCTTCCGGGGCAGGCCCATAATACGGGCAGGCTTTCCCGGTTCGGTTATGTAACGCTGGAGGCAAGAGAGGAGAATCTCTTCTGTGCCGCCGGGGAAAAAATCCCGGCCCACGAATTCCACTATTATGATACAACGGACAATGGGAATGCGTTCCGGGCCCGCAAGGCTGACGGCCGAAGCTGGGACTGTGGTGTTGCCGCGCCTGGGTTCTACGCAGGATTCCCCCACTTCCATTTTTACGCAAAACCCAGTATGGCAGCCCGATTTTTAGATGCCTGCCGAAAGGAGCAAGACCATGTTTGAAATTGTAAAACCCATGGACATTGAGAAGCGGAGCTTTGAGATCATCACGGAGCTGCTGGGGGACACCCCCATCGCCCCGGAAAACGAACTGGTGGTAAAGCGGGTGATCCACACCTCTGCCGACTTCGACTATGCCAAGAATCTCTATTTTTCCCCGGATGCGGTGAAAAAGGGCATTGAGGCCCTGAAAACCGGCTGTGACATCGTCACGGATACCCAGATGGCCAAGGCGGGGATCAATAAGACCGTTCTGGGAAAGCTGGGCGGTCAGGTCCATTGCTTCATGTCCGATGAGGATGTGGCGGCGGAGGCCAAAGGGCGCGGGGTGACCCGGGCGATGGTCTCCATGGAAAAGGCGGCGAGCCTCGAAAAGCCCTGCATCTTCGCCATTGGCAACGCCCCTACGGCCCTGATCGCGCTCAAGGAGCTTATGGAAGCAGGGAATCTCCGCCCGGCGCTGATCATCGGCGTTCCGGTGGGCTTTGTGAATGTGGTGGAGAGCAAGGAAGAGTTGATCGCTGCCGGAGCTCCCTGCATCGTGGCCCGGGGGCGGAAAGGCGGCAGCAACGTGGCCGCAGCCATCTGCAACGCCATGCTGTATCAGATCACCAGATAACCATGGAAGAATTCGTTGAGAAGGATGGCAAAAAACTCCGCCTGGGCTATACCACCGGCTCCTGCGCCGCAGCGGCGGCCAAGGCGGCGGGGTGGATGCTCCTGACGGGCCGGGAGAAAAGCACCATCGGCCTGCACACGCCCAAGGGGCTGAATCTGGAGCTGACGGTCCATGACATTACCCGGGCAGAGGACAGCGTCTGCTGTGCTATAGAAAAGGACGGGGGAGACGATCCGGACATCACTGCCGGGGCGCTGATTTACGCAAAGGTGTCGCTGATCCCGAAACGGCGGGTGGATATCGACGGGGGCTTCGGCGTGGGCCGGGTGACGAAACCAGGGCTGGATCAGGGAGTTGGACAGGCTGCCATCAATTCTGTGCCCCGGAAAATGATCGAGGAAAACCTGTGGGAAATTGCCCGCACCCTGGACTATTCCGGCGGCTTTCGGGTGCTGATCTCTGTGCCCTTGGGGGAGGAGCTGGCGAAAAAGACCTTCAACCCCCGGCTGGGCATCCTGGGAGGCATCTCCATTTTGGGAACTACCGGCATTGTAGAGCCTATGAGCGAAAAAGCCCTGGTGGATACCATCCGGGTGGAGCTGCGGCAAAAACGGCTCCTGGGAAGTACGGTGCTGCTGACCCCCGGCAACTACGGCTGCGATTTTCTGAAAGACGGCCTGGGGGTGGATCCCCAGAAGGCGGTCCAGGTCAGCAATTTTATTGGGGATGCCATCGACATCTGCAAGGAGCTGGACTTTCAAAGGGCCATACTGGTGGGGCATATCGGCAAGCTGGTGAAGCTGGCGGGGAATATGATGAACACCCACTCCAAATATGGCGACTGCCGGGCAGAGATCCTGTGCGCTCTGGCAGGCTGCGAGGGTGCGGCCCCGGAGGTGCTCCGGGAGATGCTGGACTGCGTCAGCTGTGATGAAATGCTGCGGCTCCTGGCTGAGGACAAGCGGAAAGGGGTGCTGGGCCGTCTGACGGCACGCATCCAAAGGAATCTGCAATACCGGGCGGGAGAAAAAATGACAGTGGAATGTATGTACTTCTCCAAGGTCTACGGCCTTTTGGGGGAGACGGAAAAGGCGAGAGCGTTCTTAAAAGAAATATGACCTTCCCCCAGGGGAAGGTAGTAATGGAGGAATATCAGATATGGTACATTTTGTAGGCGCCGGCTGCGGCGCGGTGGACCTGATCACCGTCCGGGGGGCCAGGCTCCTTTCGGAGGCGGATGTGGTGATCTATGCCGGGTCCTTGGTGAATCCGGAGCTGTTGAATTACTGTAAGCCCGACTGTGAGATCCACAACAGCGCAAAAATGACGCTGGCGGAAACCACCGCCGTGATCGTCCGGGCGGAGGCTGAGGGCAAGACCACAGTCCGGCTCCATACCGGGGACTCCAGCATTTACGGAGCCGTCCGGGAGCAGTTCGATGAGCTGATCCCCCTGGGCATCGAATACGATGTGACCCCCGGTGTCAGCGCCTTCTGCGGGGCCGCTGCCTCCTTGAAACAGGAGTTTACCCTGCCGGAGGTGAGCCAGACCGTCATCATCACCCGGCAGTCCGGCAAGACCCTGGTGCCGGAGAAGGAGAGCATCCGGTCCCTTGCCGCCCATCGGGCCACCATGTGCCTGTACCTGAGTACCCGACTGACCCAGGAGCTCCAGCAGGAGCTTCTGGAGGGCGGGTACCCCGGGTCCACGCCGGTTGCCATTGTCTTCAAGGCCAGTTGGCCCGACGAGCGGATTTTCCACTGCACTGTGGACACCCTCCACAAGACGGTGACGGAAAACGACCTGACCCGGACCAGCCTGATTATTGTGGGGGACTGCATGGGGGAGAAGTACGCCAAGTCCTACCTGTATGATCCCAGCTACGACCGGCCCTTCCACGAGGCGGCCACCAAATGAAGCTGGCGGTGTTCGCCTTTACCCGCCGGGGCTGTGGGCTGGCCCAAGGGGCGAAAGAGATCCTGGATGCGGAGGAAGTGCGCCTGGTCACCATGGAAAAGTTCGGCGTTCCCGGCTTTGAAGCCTATCGGCCTCCCTTAAACCAATGTATGGAGCCCTATTTCCGCTGGGCGGATGCCATCGTGTTCATTGGCAGCACCGGCATGGCCGTTCGGGCCATTGCGCCCTGGGTGCGGGACAAAAAGACGGACCCGGCGGTGCTGGTGATGGATGAGGGCGGCACCTTCGTCATTTCCCTGCTCTCCGGCCACATCGGCGGGGCCAACGCCATGACAAGGCGTCTGGCGGAGAAAATGGGGGCCAGACCCGTCATTACAACGGCCACAGATGTGGAGGGGAAATTCTCCGCGGATACCTGGGCCACAGAGCAGGGCTGCCATATTTCGGACATGGAGCTATGCAAGGAGATTTCCGCTGCCATCCTGGAGCATCCGGTTCCCATCTGTGGGGAGTACCTGCGTTTTCCACAACTGCCCCCAGGCCTTGTGGAAAAAGAAGAGGGGAAGCTCGGCATCTATGTGGGCATCCACAACCGGAAGCCCTTTGAAAAGACGCTGATCCTGACCCCCAGAGTGCTGACCCTAGGCCTGGGCTGCCGGAGAGGCACCCCGAAAGAAGCCATTGAAGAGGCGGTCCGGGCGGCATTCCGGGAACATGACCTGAGAACCGAAGCCATCGCCCAGGTGGCATCCATAGATTTGAAAGCCAACGAGCCGGGGCTGCTGGACTACTGCAAAGAGCTTGGGATCCCTGGAGAATTTTTTACGGCGGAGGAATTGAAGGCCGTCCCCGGGGACTTTTCCCCCTCTGCCTTTGTCCAGTCCGTTACCGGAGTGGACAATGTGTGCGAGCGGGCCGCCGCACTGGCCGGGGGGACCCTCATTGTCCATAAAACCGCCCATAACGGCGTGACCGTGGCTGTGGCGGAAAAAAGAGGAGAAACAATACTATGAAATTATATGTTGTGGGCATTGGCCCTGGAAATATGGAAAACATGACCATGAAAGCCCATCGGGCCCTGGAAGACTGCCAGGTGATCGTAGGCTACCCTGTCTATGTGGACCTGGTAAAGGACAGCTACCCTGGCAAGGAGCTGCTGTCCACCCCCATGACCCAGGAGGCGGACCGGTGCCGCATGGCCATTGAGGAGGCCCGGAAGGGGAAGACCGTAGCCATGGTCTGCTCCGGTGACAGCGGCATCTACGGCATGGCCTCCCTGGTCTATGAGCTGCTGGGAGAGGACAAGGACGTGGAAGTAGAGGTGGTCCCCGGTCTCACGGCAGCCTGCAGCGGCGGCGCGGTGCTGGGAGCGCCCTTGACCCACGACTTTGCCGTCATCAGCCTTTCCGACCGGCTGACCCCCTGGGAAAAGATCGAAAAAAGACTGGACTACGCCGCCCAGGCGGACCTGTCTATTGTCATCTACAATCCCAGAAGTCACGGTAGACCCGATAACCTGAAAAAAGCCTGTGATATCCTCCTGAAGACACTGCCGGAAAATCGGCCCTGCGGCGTGGTCCGCAATATCGGAAGAGAGGGCCAGCAGAAGTTTTTGCTGACACTGAAGGAACTGCGGGATTTTGAAGCGGATATGTTCTGCACCGTGTTTGTGGGCAACGCTCAGACGAAAATCATCGGGGAGAATCTGGTGACTCCCAGAGGATACCGGGATGTATAAGCTTTGCGTTTTTGCCGGGACCTCCGAGGGGCGGCAGCTGGTGAAGTGGCTGGCCTCTTTTGAAGGGCTTTCCGTTACCGCCTGTGCCGCCACGGAGTACGGAGGAGAGCTGCTGGAAGAGATCCCAGGGGTCATAGTCTCCGCCAAACGGCTGGATGAAGGGCAGATGGAAGCCTTCTTCCGGGAAGAAAGCTTCCACTGGGTGATAGATGCCACCCACCCCTACGCCCCCATTGTTACGGAGAATATCCGTGCCGCCTGTACTGCTGCCGGGACCCGGTATCTGCGCCTTCTGCGGGACGGGGGACTGCCGGAGGACTGCGTCTGTGTGGACTCGACTGCAGAGGCGGTCCGGTGGCTTTCCCATCGGGAGGAAAGGGTGCTGCTGACTGTGGGCAGCAAGGAACTGGCGGCGTACAAAGGACTGCCGGGCTTTTCGGAGCGGTACTATGCCAGGGTATTGCCGGTGACGGACAGCATCGAATTGTGCAAACAGGCCGGAGTGCCTACGGCCCACGTGATCGCCATGCAGGGGCCCTTTACAAAGGAGCTGAACGAGGCTATTCTCCACGCCACGGGAGCCGGGATCCTGGTGACCAAGCAGACCGGAACCAAGGGGGGCTTCTGGGAGAAGGTGGAGGCGGCAAGAGCGGCCGGGGCCCAGCTGCTGGTGATTGGCCGGCCGGACCATGTGGCGGGGCTGTCTTTTCAGGAGACGGCAGCCTTCTTGTGCAAGGAACTGGGGTTGACCGCCAAAAAGCAAGTGACCGTTGTGGGTATCGGCCCGGGAGACCGGGAGCACCGGACTCTGGCAGCGGAAAAAGCCATTGCCCAGGCGGACTGCCTCATTGGGGCAAAGCGAATGCTGGAGGCGGTGGCTGCTCCGGGCCAGACCCGGGAGGAACAGATCGCCCCGGAAAAGATCGTGGAGGCCATTGCCGCTCACCCGGAGTGCAGCCGGTTTACCGTGGTCATGGCGGGAGACATCGGCTTCTACAGCGGCACAAAAAAGCTGCTGCCCTTGCTGTCTGGCTGTGATGTGACCTTAGAGCCGGGCATTTCCAGTCTGGTGACCCTCTGTGCCAAGCTGGGAACCTCCTATGAGGATGTGACCCCTGTGAGCCTTCATGGAAGGGACGGGGACATTGCCCGGGAGCTTCGCCGCCACAAGCGGATCTTTGCTTTGGTTGGGGGAGAGAAGGGAATGGAGAACCTGTGCCGGACCCTGGTTGATGCCGGACTGGCAGAGGCCAAGGTCAGCGTAGGCGAGGCCCTGGGCTATCCCGAGGAGAAGATCACTGTGGGAACCGCCCAGGCTCTTTCGGAACAAACATTTCATAAACTCAGTGTGGCCCTGATCGAATGGACGGGAGAAACCGTTGTCACCCAGGGGCTTCCCGACGAGACCTTTCGGCGGGGCAGCCACGAGAACGGTACCCCGGTGCCCATGACCAAGCGGGAGATCCGGGCGGCGGCTCTGGCCCATCTGGAGCTTACCGCCGATGCTGTCTGCTGGGATATTGGGGCGGGCACCGGCAGCGTGGCGATTGAAATGGCCCTTCAGGCCTATGAGGGCCAGGTGTACGCCATAGAAAAAAAGCCGGAGGCCTTGGCTCTCCTGGCGGAAAACACCGCCCGGCTCCATGTGACCAACCTGACAGCGGTGGAGGGCCTGGCTCCGGCGGCCTGTGAGAATCTGCCTGCCCCCACCCATGTGTTCATTGGCGGCAGTTCCGGCCAGATGGAGGCCCTGCTGACCCTGATCTGGGAGAAGAATCCCAAAGCCAGGATCGTGGCAACGGCGGTAGCCCTGGAGACTTTGGGGGAGCTGGCCCGCTGTGCCAAGGGCTATGGCGGCGAGGGTGTGTGCATCACCGCTGCCAACACAAGGGCGGCAGGACCCTACACACTGATGCAGGGCCAGAATCCCGTCTATCTATTCACCTTCCCAGGGAGGGACAGCCATGAAGCATGAGCTTTTCTGCGCCATGCTGCTGGGATTTCTCCTGGACTGCCTGCTGGGAGATCCTCGGACCATTCCCCACCCGGTGGTGTGCATGGGCAAGTTGATTTCCTGGCTGGAAAAGGCTTTCCGGGCTCTGTTCCCCAAAACAAGGCTGGGAGAGAATCTGGCCGGAGGCTGCATCTGGCTTGTCACTGTGGCCGTGAGCTTTCTGATTCCCTGGGGACTTTTGAAGCTGACGGGGATGGTCAGTCCCTGGCTGCGGCTTCTGCTTCAGGCGATTTTCTGCTGGCAGGTGCTGGCGGCCAAGAGCCTTCGGCAGGAGAGTATGAAGGTCTATGAGGCGCTGAAAACCGGCACCATCGAGGATGCCCGCTACGCCGTCTCCATGATCGTAGGCCGGGATACCCAGGCCCTGGATGCGGATGCCGTCACCCGGGCAGCGGTGGAGACTGTGGCGGAGAACTGTTCGGACGGTGTGATCGCCCCCATGCTCTATTTCGCCCTGGGCGGCGGCCCGCTGGCCTTTGCCTACAAGGCGGTGAACACCATGGACTCCATGCTGGGCTATGTGGAGCCGCCCTATCAAAATGTGGGCCTTGTCCCGGCCAGAATGGACGATGTGTGCAATTATCTCCCGGCCCGGATCAGCGGCATTATGATGCTTCTGGCAGGTGGACTCCTGGGGCTGAATTTCCGCAACGGCTGGAAGATCTTCCTGCGGGACCGGTATCACCATGCCAGTCCGAACTCCGCCCAGACGGAGTCCGTCTGCGCCGGGCTCCTGGGCTTACGGCTGGCGGGGGATGCCTGGTATCACGGTGTCCTGCACAAAAAGAAATACATTGGGGATGCCCTGCGGCCCATTACGCCGGAGGACATCCCCCTGAGTGATCGGCTTATGTACGCCACGGCGGTGCTGACGCTGGCTATCTGCCTGATTCTGCTTTTGAGGTAATGCAATGCTCTATTCCACCCCAAATCCCCACGGTGGGGACCTTTATTCCCGAAAAATTTGCCTGGATTTTTCCGCAAACATCAATCCCTACGGCACTCCGGAGGCGGTGAAGCAGGCGGTAATAGACAGCGTTTCCGACCTGCGCCACTATCCGGACCCCTACTGCCGGGAGCTGGTGACAGCCATCAGTGAATTTGAAGGAGTCGGCAAGGAAAAAATCCTTTGCGGCAACGGGGCGGCGGAGCTTATTTTCTCCTTCTGCAGAAGCCTGGGCCCCAAAAAGGCCCTGATCCTGGATCCCTGCTTCAGCGAGTACGAAACGGCCCTTCGTGCCTCTCAGTGCGAAGTGGCTCATTTTTCGCTAAAAAAAGAGACGGATTTCCAGCTGAAACGGGATTTTCTTCCTTTTTTGGAGCACTTTGATGGGGATGCCCTGATGCTTTGCAACCCCAACAATCCAACGGGCCAGATCATTTCCCGGGAAATGCTGGAGGAAATCCTGACCATCTGTGAACGCAGGAAGATGTTTCTATTCATCGACGAATGCTTCCTGGACCTGACGGATGGAGGGGACTGCCTCACCATGAAGCCCTATTTGCAGACCCATCAGAATCTATTCCTCCTAAAAGCCTTTACGAAGAGCTACGGCATGGCGGGGCTGCGGCTGGGCTATTGCCTTTGCGGGAATGCCTCTTTGCTCCGGACCATGGGACAGACCGTCCAGCCCTGGAATGTGTCCGTCCCCGCCCAAAAGGCCGGGGTGGCGGCGTTGAAACAGACCGCCTTTTTGGAAAAGGCGAAACAAACCATCCGGGAGCAGCGGGCGGCGCTGACCGGAGGGCTTCGGGAACTGGGGCTGAGGGTCATTGGTTCCCACACGAATTATATTCTGTTTTATTCTGACCGGGAGCTCCGGGAGCCTTTGCTGGAAAAAGGCATCCAGATCCGCTCCTGCGCCAATTACCCCGGCCTGGAAGCAGGCTGGTACCGCATCGCCGTAAAGCTGCCCCGGGAAAACGAGACCCTGTTGGCGGCTTTGAAAGAAATTTTGAGGTGATACCATGGCAATGAACATTATGATCCAGGGCACCATGTCCAACGCCGGCAAGAGCCTTCTGGCGGCGGGGCTGTGCCGGATATTCAAACAGGACGGCTACCGGGTAGCCCCCTTCAAGAGCCAGAATATGGCCCTGAATTCCTTCATCACCGAGGCTGGGGGCGAAATGGGACGGGCCCAGGTGGTCCAGGCCGAGGCGGCAGGGGTGAAGCCCGATGTGCGGATGAACCCCATCCTCTTAAAGCCCACCACGGATGTGGGCAGCCAGGTCATCGTAAACGGCCAGGCCATGGGGAATATGCGCGCCATGGAATACTACCGCCGGAAGCGGGAGTTCGTCCCTCAGATATTGGAAAGCTACCATTCCTTGGCCGCCGAAAACGACATCATCGTCATCGAGGGAGCCGGAAGTCCGGCGGAGATCAACCTGAAGCAGGAAGACATTGTCAACATGGGTCTGGCCCAGCTGGTGGATGCGCCCGTGCTGCTGGTAGGCGACATTGACCGGGGCGGCGTTTTTGCCCAGCTCTACGGCACGGTGGCTCTTCTGGAGGAGCAGGAGCGGGCCCGGATCAAGGGCACTGTGGTGAACAAATTCCGGGGAGACCGGGCCATTTTGCAGCCCGGCATTGAAATCCTGGAAAAGCTCTGCGGGGTCCCCGTGGCGGGAGTGGTGCCCTATATGCACCTGGATATCGATGATGAAGACAGCCTGTCCACCCGGTTCGACCGGGGTACCGGACGGAAGGACATCGACATCGCCGTGGTGAAGCTGCCCAGGATCTCCAACTTTACGGATCTGGCTCCTTTGGAGCGAATCCCCAATGTGTCCCTGCGCTACATCGAAAAGCCGGAAAATCTGATGGAGCCGGATATGATCGTCCTCCCCGGCACCAAGAGCACCATTGCCGATCTGCAATGGCTCCGGCAAAACGGCCTGGAGGCAGCGATCCTGCACGCCCAGGACCGGGGCAGTATCGTCTTCGGCATCTGCGGCGGCTACCAGATGCTGGGAGAGCGGATTTCCGACCCGGACCAGGTAGAAGCCGCCGGAGTTACCTCTATCCGCGGCCTGGGACTGCTGCCCATGGAGACGGTGTTCCACGGGGAGAAGGTCCAGCGCCAGACCGAGGGCAGCTTTGGCCTGGTTCCGGGTCCATTGAGCAGCCTCTCCGGCCTCAGATACCGGGGCTACGAGATCCATATGGGCAGAAGCGAAGCCCCTCTGCCTTCCATCACAGCGGGAAACAATGTCTACGGCACCTATATCCACGGTGTTTTCGATGAGGCGGGCATTGCCCAGGCGATTGTCGCGGACCTGTGCCGCCGGAAGGGCCTGGACCCGTCGGAAGCCCAGACCTTCGACCCGGAAGCCTACAAACAGCGGCAGTACGACAAGCTGGCGAAGGGCGTAAGGGAAGGGCTGGACATGGAATTTGTGTACCGGGTGCTGGAACGTAAGGTATAGAAAAACGGCGGCGAATTTGCCGCC
>OLGM01000763.1_pt1 | contig 17952 bp, 14 predicted proteins | sample 1606001 | NCBI WGS metagenome assembly OLGM01 (sample SAMN03283294) | human gut metagenome | biome: human-associated habitat; material: feces | host: Homo sapiens | place: Peru | collected 2012
ATAAATGGTCAAGTGAAATATTATCATTATCTTTGTAGCTAAAATAATAGGTAACAAAACTATGACGCCAGAAGAAAAAGCAAGAGTCAAAATAGACCAATGGTTTGCTGATGCAGGATGGAAGGTTGTCAATCGAGATGAATACGAGCCTACCATCTCAGCCGTGGCTATTCGTGAGGGATTGCTCAAAGGCAATCTTGAAGCAGATTATTTCCTGTTTATCAATGGGAAAGCTGTCGGTGTGCTCGAAGCTAAACGAGAAGAAATTAATATTTCTTCCAATATTGTGAGTGAACAGGCTATCACATATGCAAAGAGTGTACCTGACTGTTATCAAGCCTGGCAAAAACCTTTGCCTTTCCTTTTTAAATCAAATGGCAAGGAAATAGAGTTTTTTGATTATAGACATCGTGAAACTTCAGAATGGGAAACTATCAGCCGCATTCTTACTCCTAAGGAAATAGTAAAGATGTTAGGTATAGACGACCCTTTTGCCGGACTTCCTACATTGAATAAGAAAGGTCTGCGAGAATGTCAATATGAGGCAGTCACGGAATTGGAGAAGAGCTTCCGTATAGGGCAAAATCGTGCATTGATGGTTCTAGCTACTGGTGCCGGCAAAACATATACGGCATGTCTCACGGCCTATCGCATGCTTAGCTATACTCCTATGCGTCGTGTTCTGTTTCTTGTTGACCGCAATAACCTCGGAAAACAGGCAGAAACAGAGTTTGGCACATTCCGCCTTACGGAAACTGGTGATGCCTTCAATACAATCTATGCAGTCAACAGGTTGAAGTCGGCTGAAGTACCAACAGACAGCAATGTGGTTATCTGTACCATACAAAGATTATTCTCACTCTTAAAAGGAGAAGAGATTACGGATACAGATGAAGACGATGAAGATACATCTGATGGTGAAGTAGCATTACCAGACAACCCAAACTTACCACACGATTTCTTTGACCTTATTGTTATAGATGAGTGTCATCGTTCTATTTATGGCAACTGGCGCAAGGTGCTGGAATACTTTGATACAGCTCGTCTTATAGGTCTTACTGCGACACCAATTCCTGAAACGATGGCATTCTTCAACAACAACCGTGTTGTAAACTATACACTTGAGCAGTCAATCATAGATGGTGTCAACGTCGATAGCCGTATCTACCGAATCAGAACAAAGGTAACTGAAGAAGGTGGAGCTATCATGCAAGGCCAGAGAACCAAAGTGGAGACTCGATACACAGGTGAAGTTAAAACCGTAAGTACAAAGGAAACGAAGACTTATACGAAAGAAGAGTTAAATCGAAGCATCATCAACCCTGCCCAGATAAAACTTATTCTTTCCACTTATCGTGATGCTGTCTATACAGAAATGTTCAATGACCCTCAAAGAGAGCCTAACATGGACTATCTGCCAAAGACCCTCATCTTTGCGCTCAACGAGAACCATGCAACAAATATCGTTCAAATTGCTAAAGAAGTTTTTGGACGCACGGATGACCGCTTTGTTCAGAAGATAACCTATTCAGCAGGAGATAGCAATGAACTGATACGCCAGTTTCGTAACGACAAGGACTTTCGCATTGCCGTAACCTGTACTCTTGTGGCAACAGGAACAGATGTAAAGCCTCTGGAAGTCGTGATGTTTATGCGTGATGTGGCTTCAGCTCCCCTCTATACACAGATGAAAGGGCGTGGAGTCCGGACAATAGGTGATGAACAGCTGCGCAACGTGACACCTAATGCAATAAGCAAAGACTGTTTCTTCCTTGTTGATGCAGTAGGAGTAACCGAACATGAGCATATCATACCAGGTCAGTATGAAGGTCCAGAGACAGAGACCATCACATTAAAAGAACTATTGGAACGTATCGCTCATGGAAATCTGCCAGACAATTACCTCAAGCGGCTTGCTGCCACATTATCCAGACTTTACAATAAGGCAGATAATGCACAGCGACAGGAATTTGTCCGCATCGCTCATGATGACATGCTGGAAATTGCTCAACGCATCTATAATGCTCTCGATCCTGAGCACCAGCCACAATTGCCACCATACGTAGATATCAATGAACCTAACAATGAACGTAAGGGTTTGGTATCTCCGATAGCTAATCATGCCAATGTCCGTAAGTACATACTGATTCTTGCAGCTGGTTTTGTCAACACACTGATGCCTGGAGAAGATACGCTCATATCCAAAGGTTTCTCTATAGAAGAGGCTCAAAGTACCACAGATGCATTTGAACAATATTGCTGCGACCACTGTGATGACATAGAAGCTTTACGCATTCTATATAATAACGAGGGCGAACCTATCACCTATTCCATGCTGAAAGACTTGGAAAACAAGTTGAAGATGGAGAACAACCGCTTTGCACAAAAGCTCTTATGGAATTCATACGCCATCGTATATGGTGATAAAGTACGCCGCACGACCAGGAAGGAAGAATCGGAGGCTCTTACCAACATCATCCAACTGGTACGCTTCGCTTACCATCAGACCGAAAAACTGGAAAGTGCCTATCCTACGGCTCGAAGTATGTTTAATCTTTGGTATGGTCGAAAACAGATGGATATAACAGCGAAGCAGAAAGATTTGATAGGCAAGATAGTGGAATACATCGCAGCCAATGGAGCCTGCAACGTGCGAGAGATAAGGAAGAACGATGTCACCCATGCAGCCCAATTGATTGCAGCTTTCGGAAACATGAAGAAAGCTGACGAGGCTTTGGATTCCGTATATAAATTTATAGTATTAAGAACAACTGCATAGTATATAGATATGGCTAAAAATATAACAACTGAGCAAACGCTCACAAAAAAGGTATGGAATCTTGCTACGACATTAGCAGGAGTCGGAGTAGGATTTACAGATTACATCACACAACTCACCTATCTTCTTTTCTTAAAGATGGATGACGAGAATATGGAACTCTTTGGAGAGGATTCATCCATACCTGTTGGGTATAGATGGAAAGACTTGACAGGCTTGGATGGCTATGATCTCGTAAAGCAATATGAGAGTACACTCAAACTATTAAGTCAACAAGATGACCTCATCGGCACCATCTATACCAAAGCACAAAACAAGATTGACAAACCTGTCTATCTTAAGAAGGTAATCACTATGATAGATGAAGAGCAATGGCTCATCATGGATGGTGATGTAAAAGGTGCTATATATGAAAGCATCTTGGAGAAAAATGGTCAAGATAAAAAAAGTGGTGCTGGTCAGTACTTTACCCCACGTCCACTGATTAAAGCTATGGTTGACTGCTTGCAACCCCAAATTGGTGAGACTGTATGCGACCCCGCCTGTGGTACTGGTGGCTTCTTGCTTGCTGCCTACGATTACATGAAGGAACAAAGCCAGAATCGTGATAAATTGGACTTTTTGAACAACAAAGCGTTACATGGCAATGACATCACCCCACTTGTGGTTACACTTGCCTCCATGAACCTTTATCTTCATGGTATAGGCACAGACCACAGCCCTATCGTATGCGAGGACTCTTTGGAGAAAGAACCTTCCACCTTAGTGGATGTCATCCTTGCCAACCCTCCATTTGGCACACGCCCTGCCGGTTCTGTTGAAATTAATCGTCCAGACTTCTATGTTGAAACCAAGAACAACCAGCTCAACTTCCTTCAGCATATGATGCTGATGCTCAAAACTGGCGGACGTGCAGCAGTAGTCCTGCCAGACAATGTACTTTTTGAAGGCAACGCAGGAGAGACCATTCGCAAGAAACTCTTATCAGATTTCAATCTCCATACCATTCTCCGTTTACCTACAGGTATTTTCTATGCACAGGGAGTAAAGGCAAACGTACTATTCTTTACCAAGGGACAGCCAACTAAGAATATTTGGTTCTACGACTATCGCACTGGTGTAAAACACACCTTGGCTACGAACAAGTTAGAGCGTCACCACCTCGATGACTTTGTAACCTGCTATCATGCTGAGGACATCAATGCCCGCAAAGAGACATATGATGCAGACAAGAACCCATCTGGCAGATGGCGCAAGTATAGCATTGATGAAATCATGGCTCGTGACAAGACAAGTCTTGATATCACTTGGATAAAACAGGGTAATGATACTGAAGATTTACCATTGAGCCAATTGATGTCAAACATCAAGGAACAGAGCATGAATATCAGCAAGGCCGTAAGCGAGTTGGAGAAATTATTGAGTGGAATAAAGGAGGTATAAAATGGACAAAAGTTTGATAAACACTAACATCGAACAGCAGTTTACTGAAGTCGTAAATCTGATAGTTCAGCATCGAAGTAAAGCGTCTATGGCTGTCAATAAGGAGATGCTGCTCACAGCGTGGCATGTAGGTGCCTATGTTTCCAAGAAGTTAAAAAGTGAAGAATGGGGAAGCAAGGTAATTTCCCAACTATCTGAATATATTCGTTCTCAACATCCTGAGATAAAAGGATATAGTAGAAGAAACATATATAATATGGTGATGTTCTATGATGAATATTCTACGGACGCTTTCACTACGATAGTAGATAAGTATCTTGATGCTGAATTTGTGCAGCCAGTGGCTGCACAAATTGAAGTAAAACAATTAGTATCGAAAAGTAAGGCAGTACAATCAAAAAAAGGTGCTGCTGCATTTGTGCAGCCAGTGGCTGCACAAATGCCTAAAATATTGGAGTTGACAACGTTCACTAACCATATAGAAATATTGTGTCGTTGTAAACGTTATGAACAGCGGTTATTCTATATTCTTTATGCACATAAAGAAAAACTAGGAAAAAGAGAGATGCAGCGCTGTGTTGACAATGATACTTATTCCAATCTTCTCGGAAATAAAAGTAATATGTCGAAGGGATTATTAGAGCAATATCCTGATGCTCCTATTATGTTTAAAGACACTGTGTTTTTAGATTTTCTTGGGTTGCCAAAGAAATACAATGAAAGCAAATTGAAGAATGGATTAATAGAGCATATGAAGCAATTTATTCTCGAATTAGGTAAAGATTTCATCTTTATGGATCAGGAATATCCGCTCACCGTTGGTGCATCTACCTATAAGGCAGACTTGCTGTTTTTTCATCGCGGTCTCCAGGCACTTGTAGCGGTGGAATTGAAGAAAACCAAATTCCATCCTCGAGATCTTGGTCAATTAGAGTTTTACCTTGAAGCTCTTGACCGTGATGTGAAACGTTCCAACGAGAACCCTTCTATAGGCATCATTTTATGTCCTGATGTGGACAAGGTTGTTGTTGAATATGCTATGAGTCGCAGCATGAGTCCTACGATGGTGGCGGAATATAAGCGAATCTTAATTCCACAAGAAAAAATGCAACAACAATTAAGGGAATTCTGTCAGTTCTTCTCAAAAGAAGATAAATCTTAAAATTAATAGACAAATTAATAATGGACACAAAAGCATTAAGACAAAAGATACTCGACCTTGCTATTCACGGCAAGCTCGTTCCACAAGATCCCAACGATGAGCCTGCATCGGTGCTGCTCGAACGTATCCGTGCTGAAAAGGAAAGACTCATTAAAAAGGGAAAAATTAAGAAGGGAAAGAAGTCTGCAAAGACTTCTGATAAGCCGCATTATGAGAATGAAGAGCCTTTTGAGGTGCCGAATTCATGGGAGTGGTGCAAACTTGGAACTGTAAATGAAATAGCAAGAGGTGGGTCACCGCGTCCTATTAAAGACTATTTGACCACTGACGCAAATGGTATTAACTGGATTAAAATAGGCGATACAACCAAAGACGGCAAATACATAGATTCTGTAAAAGAAAAAATACGCCATGAGGGTGTAAAAAAATCACGCTTGGTTCATAAAGGGGATTTTTTACTTACAAATTCTATGAGTTTTGGACGACCATACATATTAAATGTAGATGGTTGTATTCATGATGGTTGGTTGGTTATTTCTCCGATAGGAGAAGCCTATACATCAGATTTTTTGTATTATCTGCTTTCTTCTTCGTTTGCTTTCGAACAATTTACTAATGTTGCAAGTGGCGGTGTCGTGACAAATTTAAATTCAGATAAAGTTGCTGATGCAATATTTCCACTACCTCCTTATGGCGAGCAAAAACGTATAGTTTTTGAGATTGAACGTTGTTTTGCATTGATTGATGTTATAGAGTTGAGAAAAACGGACTTGCGAGAAACTATCAAGCAAGCAAAGTCCAAAGTTCTCGACCTAGCCATCCATGGTAAACTTGTTCCACAAGATCCGAATGATGAACCAGCAAGTGAGTTGCTGAAACGCATCAATCCGAAGGCAGAAATCATAACCGATAACGGGCATTATCAGAAGTTACCTGTGGGATGGACTATTTGCAGATTAAAAGATATTAGCAAGATAGTAACAGGTTCAACACCAAGTAAATCTAACTGTGGTTATTATGGCGGTATTTTCCCATTTTTTAAACCCGCAGATTTAGATGCTGGACGTCATGTCTATAAAGCTGCAGAATATTTGTCAGAAGATGGTAAGAGGGCTTCAAGAGTAGTTCCTAAGGGTACAACTGCAATATGTTGTATAGGAACTATTGGTAAAGTCGGTTATCTGATGTATGAGGGTGCTACAAACCAACAGATAAATTGTGCAATTCCATCAAAAGTCGTGGATAGCGTATTCCTTTTTTATTTATGTGCATCACCTCTGTTTAACGACAAATTAAATTCAGAATCATCAGCAGTAACAATTTCAATTGTGAACAAATCAAAAATTGAAGCTATCTCTGTTCCGCTTCCCCCTCTTGCAGAACAAAAACGAATTGTTTCTAAAATAGAGGACATCTTTGCTCAACTTGAAGCAATTGAAACTGCATTATAATCATGGATTATTAGCCATCGTAAGTAAATTACCTACGGTGGCTAAATTCCTATTACCAAATAACAATTTCGTCCACTATCTTCTGCTGCTCACTTGCAGTACGACGTAGATATATTCGTGTAGTTTCTAGTCGTTCATGTCCCATAAGATCTGCAAGAAGGGCTATGTCATTGAAGCGTTCAAGGAAGTTCTTGGCAAAACGATGACGGAAAGAATGAGGATATACCACGTTCTTGTTCATTCCATATTTCTCCGCAAAATGCTTCAATCGCTGAGCGATGCCACGTGTTGTTATGCGTTCTCCAAAATGATTCAGGAAAATATATCCAGATTGGATTTCTTTTTCGTCAAGCCACTTTGTTGCTTCAGAACGCAAATTCTTCGGAATGTACAGACGGCGTATCTTGCCACCTTTACTATAAAGGTCAAGATACCCTACCTTTACATGCTCTACCTTGATGTGGCGTAACTCGCTAACACGTGCACCAGTGGCTCCCATAAACCAAACAACGAAATACCACTCATCATGTCCGTCGGCTTTTAGCTTACGTTTGAAGAACTTATAATCTGCATCGCTGATTACATTCTCCAAAAAGTTCTTCTGTTGAACTTTGACGAACTTCATCTTTAGCTTTTCCTGCTTGATAAACTCCAGATACTTGTTAATAGCTTGCAGACGCAAATTGACAGTCTGCGGTTTGAAGTTCTCTACCAAATACCCCTTATATGCCAAGAGGTTCTTCTTATTCACTACTGGATAATGCTCCGTAAAATACTTCACAGTCCATTCATAAGAGCGAACTGTATTCTCTGTCAAGTTTTCCTTGACAAGATAATCCTTGAATTTTGTTACCATATTATACTTAATTTAAATGTAATATGGTATAAACGAAAAAAGAGAGCCTATAAGCTCTCTTCTATTATATCAAGTTGATGAAATAACTCTTCTATTTTTGCTACTATGCGTTGTTGCTCAGCAAATGGTGGTAATGGTATTTCTAATTTATTCATTGTCGATTGTGTAAAGTGCTTTATTGTAACACCTTTACATAAAGAATCTATTACTCCATTTAACTTAAAGTGCCATAAAGAATACTGTAGGTATTTTTCGGATATACCCAATTTGCATCTTACCCTATGCAATGCATTCTGATAGTACATTTCGGTATCAGTATCCCAAATAGCACACCTTCCGACATCACCACCTTCACAAATCAATAAGTCTCCCTTTTTAACAGCATATCTTTCGAAATCCTTGGCTTCTATTCTAAATTCCTTTTGCGTAGTAAAATCAAAATATCCCCATTGTACGTTAACTGCACAAACGTATCTTTTAAATTCTCCACTGTCTTTAGTTCTATCTAATGTCTTTCCTAAAAGTGATTCGGAAATTTCGTTTATATGACAAATACACCATCCCTCAGGCAACTTCTGATAATGCCCGTTATCAGTTATGATTTCAGCCTTTGGATTGATGCGTTTGAGCAATTCGCTGGCAGGCTCATCATTCGGGTCTTGCGGTACAAGTTTGCCGTGAATGGCGTGGTCGAGGATTTTGTTTTTCGCTTGTTGAATAGCTGTTTGCAAACCATCCTTTCCATTTTCAACAATATCAATTATAGAGAATAGTCGTTGAATCTCGTTTACTATTCGTTCCTGTTCTGCAAGAGGAGGCAAGGGAATCAAGCCATTGCAAGCATCCGTGGTACTTAGTCTTGGCATTTTTACTCCATAACCACATTGCAAGGTATAGTCAAGGAAATAAAGTGAACGAAGTACATAGCAGATGTAATTATTCGACAATATTCCATAGCTTCCAAATGCCATTATTTCTGTTGTACAGAATCCGTCATTAGGTGCAACTAATACTTTGTTTAGATATGTGCGAAGCTTTGAATAAAGGATTTGACCTTTTTGAAATTTATGGCGAGTTCCATTTATCTTACGTTCATTTTTGTTGAGATGTTGTATAATCTTGGCTGTGTCTTTTTCTATATCTTCCAATTCCAACACCCAATCAGAATTGTCAATGTCTTCTACTTGGACATTGACACTATCGCCATAATTAGTAATTTCACCAACCGTCGTCCACACCCACCCCTTCGGCAGTTCAAAGGGATAATGCGGCTTATCAGAAGTTAAAAGTAGTTGCAGTCATATTCTTTTCTTTTACTAATAAATGTTATATTCCCGGAATTACTTCCCATAAAGGTTTGTTAAGTTTGAAATTTACAGTACTTTTGCAGAAAGTATCTAATTAAAGATTAAAAGTGAAATTTAAATAAGGTATAGATTATGCAATACAAGAATATCATATTTGATTTGGGTAATGTCCTGGTGAAGCTCAATCCGGAAGGATGCATCGGGGCTTTCAAGGCGATAGGACTGGGGGAACTGGCTAATCCGAATCCTCAGAGTGAGGGGATGAAGCTGATGAGTAAACTGGGTGTTGGAATGATTACCACCGAAGCATTCTGTGATGCATCCATACCTTCCAGAACGTGAAGTTCGATGATTGGCTTTCACTTCGATTCTGACGGAAATGTCAGAATCGAAGCTTTTATTAAAAGGCATCAGAATGATTTGTCAAATGGTGTCAGGCAGGCATAGAGCGGAACGTTGATCATCCAGTCTTGATCCTTGTAGGGAAGCATAGAGTAGCGAAGTCCCTTCAGTTGCGGATTGTTGGTGATGAATGTTCTGAGAGATTTCGCCTTAACGTTCACCTCTGCCTTTACTTCTATCGGTATAACCCTGTCGTGCCATTGGGTTAGGAAATCAATCTCTATTGTGGAGTTATCCACAGCATGATAGTATAATGGAATATCCTGGCTTTTCAGCTGGGTGAAGACATATAGTTCTGTAAAGGCACCTTTATATTCAGAGAAAATGCCATCGCCCACCAGCATCGATTCTGCTGAAGTCTCTGCCATCGCTCCCATCAGTCCCACATCGAGCATGAAGAGTTTGAAGGCGTTCAGGTCTTCATAGAATTTGAAAGGGAGGCGTGGGGTATTGACTCTCTGAACCTTATATGCCAGTCCTGCATCTATCAGCCATTGGATGGCCAGTTCGAAATCTGCGGCTCTGGCACTTTTCTTTACGGCTCCATAGATGAACTTCTTGTTCTCTTTGGCAAGTTGGGCAGGGATACTGTCCCACACCATATTAATGCGAGGCACTTCTCTATCTGGTGCGTGCTTCGAGAAATCTCGGCGATAGTCTTGTATAATCTGCTTTTGGATGGAACGGACTTCCTGTAGTCCCTTCTGCTCTACATGGGCGAGTACGGCGGCTGGCATTCCTCCTACATAATAATATTGTCGCAGCAGGCTGATCAATTCTGTTTCCAGTAAATTGATGACGTTCCAATTTCCTTCTTTCAGGATGCTTGCCATTTTCTCTTTTCCCATGGCATCGAGGAATTCGATGAAGTTCATCGGGTAGAGACGCAACTCTTCCACTTTTCCTACTGGATATGATACCCCGCTATGGAGTGATATTCCCAGCAGGGATCCTGCCACGATGATATGAATATCAGGAGCATCCTCGCAAAAGAACTTTAAAGTTTCTAATGCTTTAGGACAATCTTGTATCTCATCGAGTACCATAAGTGTATCGTTGGGGGTAATATCTACCTGGCTGATGGCGGAGAGTGCCATCAGTATATCAGTTGTTGTGCCGCCTTTTTCAAACACTTCTGCTGCCTTCTGATTTCTGTCGAGACTGAAGAATGCAAGTTTTTTATATTCTCTTTTTCCAAATTCTTGCAGGATATAGGTCTTGCCTACTTGTCTTGCTCCGTTGAGAATCAGAGGTTTATGGTTTTGCTTGTTCTTCCATTCTACGAGTTTGTTATAGATGCTTCTTTCCATGATTTACACTTTTTCTAACGAATAATCGTATGAATTCCGCACTTTTTCTGACGAATAATCGTATGAACTTCACACTTTTTCTGACGAATAGCGGAGCAAAGATACACTTTTTCTAACGAATAACCAAGGAAAAGGCCGACTTTTTCTCTTTTTCTTTTAAAACTTAATATTTGTTATACATTGTGGTTTATTCGCTTTTTCCAATAAAATGTTATACCTTTGCCAACTCATAATAACTAACAAATAATATCAAAATGAATTTTTACAAGACATTAGGACTGAAAAACAGTCGTATCGACGTGGCTGATGCCTTGCGAGGATTGGCAGTGGCAGGTATTATTCTCTATCATTCCGTGGAGCATTTCAATATGTACGATGGAAGCATAGAGCATGCTTATACGCTGGGGTGTGATGATTGGGTGGCAGATGTGCTGGCATTGCTGCTGTCGGGAAAGATGTATGGCATTTTTGCCCTGCTCTTCGGATTGAGCTTCTTTATTATGAATGATAACCAGCAGCAGCGGGGAAATTGCTTTTCTGGAAGATTCGCCTGGCGAATGTTCCTCCTGGCAATGCTCGGTATCGTGAACACCGCCTTTTTTGATGGCGATATCCTCTTCTCCTATGCCATCTATGGACTGGTTCTCATCCCATTGAGTTATCTTCCTACCAAATGGCTCTGGTGGGTGGTTGCCTTCCTCTTTATCCAACCGGTAGAAATCTACTCCCTCATTTCGGGATGGCAGGTGGATGCATCGGCATTGAGTGAGGTGTATGGAAATATGTATAATGGTCATCAGCACGGCACCTTCCTGGAGAATGCCTACAGTAACCTGCGATACGGACAGGTGGCTACCTATTACTGGTGCCTGATGAAGGGAAGACATACGCAGACTATCTGCCTCTTCATACTCGGAATGCTGGTGGGCAGAAAGCGTTGGTTCTATAATGAGAACAACAACCTGGCTTTGTGGAAGAAGGTGCTGGCGGTTTCCATCCTGGTATTGATTGTGGGTGGCATCGCTGATGTGCGCCACATGGAAACATGGAACAATTGGCTTTATCCTATCTACAACTTCTTCATCCTCTCGTTTGTAGTATCAGGATTCGTTTTGTTGTGGTACGGAAAGGAATGGTTCAGAAAGGGATTGTCGTTCCTGCGCCAGTTTGGTAAGATGAGTCTGACCAACTATTTCCTCCAGTCTATCATCGGTTGCGGACTGTTTGCTTATTATGGCTTCAATCTCCAGACGAAGCTCGGCATCACCTACGCCTTTTTTGTGGGTATTGCCATGGTAGTAGTACAATGCCTCTTCTCCAACCTCTGGCTCAAGTATCACTCCCATGGTCCTTTCGAGGGAATTTGGAAGAAGCTGACCTGGATTAAGTTCTAAAACTTTAAGATTTTGAGATAAAAAAAGGTGTGTCATAAATCCATGATACACCTTTTTTTATCTCTTATTGATCCTTTCTGAATATTTTATCCACGACAATGGCGATGGCGCTAGACACGATTTCCTTGAATTCCTGGAGATGTTCTTCATGGTGCGGCTTTTTTTAATCTGTCATGCTCACTATAAAACTTTCATGATGTTCGAAGGTGGGCGCTGCGCCATGAGTTCCTGCTTCATATAATCCATTAATCCATGTAGGGCGCTACATGCTGATAATAATGGTAATAACCCGGACAGAGATAGTTGAGACCGGAATCGCCATACTTATTAATGCGGCTTATCAGAAGGTAAAAGTAGTTATAGGCATATCCTTCTTTTACTAATAAATGTTATATTCCCGCCATTCCTTTTCCAAATCATTTGTTCTCTCCCGAATTTGCTGTACTTTTGCAGTAAGTATCTAATTAAAGATTAAAAGTGAAATTTAAACTAAGGTATAGATTATGCAATACAAGAATATCATATTTGATTTAGGTAATGTCCTGGTGAAACTCAATCCGGAAGGATGCATCGGGGCTTTCAAGGCGATAGGAATGGGGGAACTGGCTAATCCGAATCCTCAGAGTGAAGGGATGAAGCTGATGAGCAAACTGGGTGTGGGAATGATTACCACCGAAGCATTCTGCGATGCAGCCCGTGAGTTGACAGGAGCAGATGTGACGAATGAAGAGCTCATCGATGCTGCCAACAAGATGCTGGTGGAGATTCCTGATGAGAAAAAGAAGCGACTCCTGCAGTTGAAGAAGGCTGGTTACCGTCTCTTCCTCTTGAGCAATACCATTGATATACATTGGGATTATTGCGTGGAGCATCTCTTCCCTTATCAGAACCATGGGGTAGAGGATTATTTCGAGCACTGTTTCCTCTCTCAGCGAATGCATCTGGCAAAACCTGATGCCCACATCTATGAAGAGGTAGTCAAGCAGGCGAACATCAATCCCGATGAAACTCTCTTCGTCGATGATCTGAAGGAAAACTGTGAGGCTGCCGAGAAGCTGGGCATCCATACCTTTCAGAACGTGAAGTTCGATGATTGGCTTTCACTTCGATTCTGACTTCTTATCATCTGACAGAAATCCCTATCTTGTTACACACATAATAAAGCGAGAAAAATGATATATATAAATTATTGCCACAAAAACAATATATCCGATAGCAAAATGTCATTTTTAAGGCTAAAAACAAGTGGTTGACCCATATCAAGAAAAACATATTGCAATGATATTTCTCGGCAAAAGATGCCGTTATTCGATAAAAAAGTGTTAACTTTGCACTCGTGTTTAAGGAATAACAAATAATAAATTTTAAAAAGGTTAATAATTATGATGACTATTTTTACAATGGCTTTCGCCGCAGTTATGTTTTCAGGTATGGTTCTTTGCATGGGCATGTTCTTGAAACACGTAGTAAACTCAATTCCAGAAATGACTAACATGAGCCATTCTGTTAGCTTGAGCAAGTAAGAATAGAACATACGATATACATAATATATATATGTGAATCACTTTAGAAATAGAGAGAGATTTATATAAAGATGAGGGTGCGTCATAAGTCTGTGACACGCCCTCTTTTCGTTACACTAAGATAAATGAATTCTTCGACATGGCAAAACCTGGGTGTGGTTTTTCGAGGATTATCAAGTAACGATAGTATGATTGAGAATATCTATACGTTCCCCAAAAACTGGCGAGCAGTTTACCTGTGCAAATGCCAAGGCTACTAACGAGGCTGCCGACTGGTATGCTTATTTTCCAAGCAATGATGTGAAACTGACCGGACAAGATGGCACATTGAACGTTAGCTCTCATGATTCCGGTCATTTAGTCAAAGTCATTCCCGGTCAAAATCATTTACGATATTATAAAGAAAGGTTATTATCCCTCAACTTATAAAACAAAATAAATGGTTCGCTATAAGAGTTTTTCATTACCGCCAAATCACTTTCTATCGTTCTCGAAAGTCTCCGACATTCTTTTTTTTGATAAAATTCCCCAATAATTTTATACGAATTTCAGTTTTTATTTGTAATTTCGCAGCAAATTTCTAAACACATATTAATTTTAAACAACATGTTGCAAAAGTTATTCGGTTTTGACCCTGCTCAAAACAAACTGAAAACGGAGGTGGCTGCGGGTATCACCACCTTCCTCACCATGGCCTATATCCTGGCCGTTAATCCTAACATCTTCAGTCATCTCGCCGCTCAGGGCATGGATACACACGCCGTGTTCACTGCCACCGTACTGGCTGCCATTGTGGGTACACTCGTGATGGCTATCTATGCCAAGAAACCTTTCGGACTTGCTCCTGGTATGGGTCTGAACGCTTTCTTCGTATTCACGGTCTGCCTCACCATGGGCTATCCCTGGCAGATGGCGCTCACGGCTGTCCTCATCGAAGGTATCATCTTCATCATCCTCTCCGCTACCGGTATCCGCTCGATGATGGTGGATGCTATTCCTGCTTCCCTGAAACGTGCCATCGGTGCTGGTATCGGCCTCTTCATCGCCTTCATCGGTCTGAAGAATGCAGGTATCGTGGCTGCCAATGAGGCTACCTTCGTCACCATCGGAAAAATCACCGAAGGCTCTGCCCTGCTCGGCGTTATCGGCATCATCCTGACCAGCGTGCTCGTCATCAAGAAAGTGCCTGGCAACCTGCTCATCGGTATTCTCGCTACTACGCTCATCGGCATTCCTATGGGCATCACGGAAATACACGGACTGGTAGATGTGCCACCTTCGGTTTCGCCTATCTTCTGCCAGTTTGATTTCTCCAACGTCTTCTCCATCGATATGGTGGTCATCGTCTTCACCTTCCTCTTCATCGATATGTTTGATACGATGGGCACACTCGTGGGCGTCTGCACCAAAGCGGGCATGATGAAACCGGACGGAAGAATTCATGGACTCAACAAGGCGTTCATGGCGGATGCCGTGGCTACCGTGGCTGGTGCCTGCTTCGGAACAAGTACTACTACCACCTATGTGGAGAGCGCTTCGGGTGTTGCCCAGGGCGGTCGTACGGGTCTTACTGCCTTCATTACTGCCATGTGCTTCGTAGTGGCCCTGTTCTTCGCACCACTGTTCCTGTCAGTTCCTTCTGCAGCAACGACTCCTGTGCTCGTTATCGTGGGTCTGTATATGATGTCGCCTATCAAGGACATCGACCTGAACGACTACGCTGAGTCTATCCCTGCTTTCATCACCATCATCATGATGCCGCTCACCTATAGCATTTCTGATGGCATCCTCTGCGGTATGATCAGCTATGTGGCCATCAATGCCTGCTGCGGAAACATCAAGAAGCTGAGCATCACTATGTGGGTATTGGCTATCCTCTTCGTACTGAAATATATCTTCATCTAAACAGAGATGAAAATACGGTTTAGATAATAAACTATATAATGAACAGATCCGGTTGGAACTCATGGGGTTCTAACCGGTTTTTTTTATCCCCATCCCTTATTGTAACCTTTCTGTAACATACAATACTGCCTTGTAACACAATCGTCACAAACACGTAATGCGCTTTACACCCCTGCTTTCAAAATATCATCGTAACTTTGCACCCGAAAAGAAATATATGTTTCCTGCTTGTTGGCACAATAGAACAAGAGAAGGCATTCATACTAAATATTATAATTCAATGAAAGAGAACAAGAAAGCGATTCTGGAGATTCTCAAGAAAAAGAGTTCCAAGAAAGAAGGCAAGAAAGACGATAAGTTTGAGAGCTTAGTGCTCAACCTCGCCCTTCAGAAGATTGACAGTGATGACTTCGACTATGATGGAGAGGCTGTTTATACTGCGGACAAGAAGCGACTCATCTATTGCATGAGTAATGAACCAAGTTTCACCGTTTCTGAGGGTGTGACCGTCATTGGTGAAATGGCTTTCCGTGGCAAGAAACAACTCAAGAATGTCATCATAGCCAACTCCGTGAAAGAGATAGAGCACGATGCTTTCTATGATTGTGATGAACTGGATAACGTTTATATCCCTGCCGGTGTCAAGGAGGTAAGGGGATATGCTTTTGCTGAATGCGACAAACTCAAGAAGATTACTTTTGCCGGCGTTCCTGCCAAACTGAGCCGCCATACTTTTGATGACTGCGACCAGCTCCACGATATCATCGTACCTGAAGGTGCAAGCAAAACTTTCCGCAAGGCTCTCCACTTCATCGAGGGGGATACGGATTTCCTCGTTACTGAAATGGGCGGAAAGAAAAGCAATGCTAAAGCGCAAACCAATACGAAGGAAAACGTAAAGGCAGAAGAATCTAAGAAATCGGAGGAGTCCAAGAAAAAGGAGGAGTCCAAGAAACCAGAGATAAAGGAAGATTCCAAGAAATCAGAGGAGTCCAAGAAAACGGAGATTAAGAAAGATTCCAAGAAATCGGAGGGAAAGAAGGTAAAAGCCTAATATTCTCTCACTAACTTGTTTTATTATCATACATAGTATCATAAAACAATATCGACCCAAAAGATTATGACCAAAGAAGAAATTATTAAAAAAGCATACGTAGAACGCGACGTGAGCTGGATGTACTTCAACCACCGCATTCTGCAGGAAGCCAAGAAGGAATTTGTTCCATTGCTCGAGCGTCTCTCCTTCCTCGGCATTTATTCCAACAACCTCGATGAGTTCTTCCGTGTACGTGTGGCTTCGCTCAACCGCATGACCGACCGCAACCTCACCAAGGATATGGAAGCGCAAATCAAAAAGTCTCTCAAAACGATCAATAAACTCAATGAATCTTACTCGAAAGAATACACTGAAGCGGTGGATCAGGTTTTCCGCGAACTTGAAGTTCACAAAGTTCGACTTGTCACCGAAACCAATCTCAACGATGAGCAGAAGAACTTCCTCACACAGTTCTTCTACGACAAGCTCAACGGCTCTGTCAATCCTATCTGGCTCAACGAGATAGACGACCTCTCTACCCTGGAGGACAACCGCATCTACCTCGCCATCGAAAAGACCGAAATGGAAAATAATGACGAGGATGAAAAGGGCAAGAAAAAGAAAGACGACAAGAAGGGCAAGAAGAAATATGCTGTGGTGAAGGTGCCTGACCGTGTGTATGGCCGCTGGGTGAAGATTCCTTCAAGCGATGGATTCGACAACATCATGTATCTGGACGACGTAATCCGCTTCTGTCTGCCCTTAGTATTCCTCGGATTCAAGGAGAGCTCTTACCGTGCTTATTCCTTCAAGTTTACCAAGGATGCAGAAATGGAGATGGACAATGATGCTGACTTCGGTACGATGGAGAAGATTGCCTTGGGTGTGAACAGCCGTAAGAAGGGCGAGGCGGTGCGCGTCATCTACGACCGCGAGATGCCGAAGGACTTGCAGAAGAAACTGCGCGAGCGCCTGAACACCAAGGAGCTCGATGCTTCGCTTGCCGGCGGAAGATACCAGAACCACAAGGACCTGATGTCTTTCCCTGACTGCGGACACAAGGAACTGAAATATGAGAAGTGGACGCCTATCATGAAACCGGAGTTCCTATCCAACGAGAGCATTCTCGACCAGATCCGTCAGAAAGACCGTTATATCCACGTGCCTTACCACAGTTTCAACGGCTACATCCGTGTGCTGCGCGAGGCTGCCGTCAAGCCTGAGGTGAAAGCCATCAAGACTACACTCTACCGTCTGGCCAAGGACTCCAAGGTGGTGAAGGCCCTGATTACTGCGGCACGCAACGGCAAGAAGGTAACTGCAGTAGTAGAGCTCCTGGCTCGATTCGACGAGGAGAGCAACATCAAGTGGAGCAAGCGTATGC
>OLGM01000764.1_pt1 | contig 17928 bp, 14 predicted proteins | sample 1606001 | NCBI WGS metagenome assembly OLGM01 (sample SAMN03283294) | human gut metagenome | biome: human-associated habitat; material: feces | host: Homo sapiens | place: Peru | collected 2012
CTTGGAAAGATGTCTCTTAGGTACTGCCATATTTTTGCACCTCCTTGATGGGTTTATCTGTTCAGCAGTGATTTAAGGATCGCGAGCCTAGTGTCTACGGGGTCATCGGTCTGCTCTGCCGGTGGGCAGGTGCATTCCGCCTTTTTCTTACCGCACTGCGGGCAAAGCCCGGCGCAGTCGGGGCTGCAAAGCAGCACCGTGGGAATTTGGAACATAAACTCCTGATTGAGCCATTCGTCCACGTCCAAGTGTCCTTTTTCGTCCAGCGGAAGATCGAAATCCGGGTCATCCAGATCCCGCTCCTTGACGATCCACTCCGTATCGACTGTCTCTTCCCGAGTGACCGGGTCCAGACAGCGGGCGCACTCTCCGTGCACCGATGCCTTTGCCCGCAACGTTATCTGAACCTCGTCGCCATCGGTCTGCGCGTCAAAGACGGCTGTGACCGGCTGCGGGATCCTTGCACCGGCATAATCGTACGCAGATAAATCACACTGAAACTCTGCATGGTACGGTCTTGCGCCGGCTGTGATAAACTTTCTCAGGTCAAATTGCATAGTACACCTCTGAAAAGGCTGCTTTGTTAGTATAGCGCCAAAGCAACCCTTTGTCAACACCAAAACAGGCAGAAAACCGAAAAAATTTATTTTTCTCCGGTCTTCTGCCTGTTGGAAAAGCCTTTAGCCCTGTTCTTTTATCAGATTACAGGTACTTCTTCACATCGTGGGGCAGTGCGGCCTCGTCTGCGCTGACGGTCACGGTGACCTTCACGCTGTCGCCGGCAATGGCTGCCATCTCGTCCAGCACAACGCCCAGACGGTTGATATCGTGATCCAGCACCTTCAGGATGCCGTCAATGTACAGGTCGGTGATGTCGTAGTTGCTTGCCATCAGGCCGGCCACAAAGCCGTACAGCATCTCGCCGCCGGAGATCTTGTACTCATCCAGATCGATCAGACGTGCTGCAGGAGCGATGTCGTAGGTGAGCTTCATGCCCTTTTCCACCACAACAACATTGCCTTTGGAGGTCTTGACCGCGTCGTTGATCTGGTCGATCATAGCCTTGGTCTTGCCGGAGCCCTTGGTACCAACAATCAGTTTAATCATAGTTCAGTCCTCCTGTATTTTCCACGCCTTGCGGCGGGAGATCATTTTTTACGTTCGGCTTTTACTTCAGTTTTGCTTCCAGCTCTGCGGTCAGGCCCTCGTAGCCGGGCTTGCCCAGCAGGGCGAACATGTTCTTCTTGTAGCTTTCCACGCCGGGCTGGTTGAAGGGGTTCACGCTCAGCAGGTAGCCGCTGCAGGCACAGGCACGCCAGAAGAAGTAGATCAGGTAGCCCACATTATAAGCAGACAGGTCGTCTACCTCAATCAGCACCTCGGGCACGCCGCCGTCGGTGTGTGCCAGAATGGTGCCTTCCATAGCCTTGCGGTTGACCACGCTCATGTTCTGGTTTGCAAGGAAGTTCAGGCCGTCGAAGTTGCCCTCCAGCGTATCGATGAACAGATCCTGCGCGGGCTTCTTCACGTCTACGATGGTCTCGAACATGATGCGGGCGCCTTCCTGAATGAACTGACCCATAGAGTGCAGGTCGGTGGAGAAGATACAGCTTGCGGGGAACAGACCCTTATTGTCCTTGCCCTCGCTCTCGCCGAACAGCTGCTTGTACCACTCGTTCATCAGGGTGAAGTCCGGCTCGTAGCACTCCAAGATCTCCACAGCCTTGCCCTTGCGGTACAGGATGTTGCGGATGGCGGCGTACTTGTAAGCATCGTTATCGGGGCTCAGCACGGAGAAGCGCTCCATAGCATCGGCAGCGCCCTGCATCAGAGCATCGATGTCGATGCCGGCGGCGGCGATGGGCAGCAGACCCACGGCGCTCAGCACGGAGTAGCGGCCGCCCACGTCATCGGGAACTACAAAGGTGGGCCAGCCCTGTGCGTCAGCCAGCTGCTTCAAGGTGCCCTTGGCACGGTCGGTAGTGGCGTAGATGCGCTTGTTGGCTTCCTCCACGCCCATCTCCTTTTCCAGCAGCTCACGCAGCACACGGAAGGCCAGAGAGGTCTCGGTGGTGGTGCCGGACTTGGAGATGACGTTGATGGAGAAGCGCTTGCCCTTGCACAGGCTGATGATGTTGTTCAGGTAGGTGGGGCTGATGCTGTTGCCGCAGAAGTAGATCTTCAGACCATCTTCCAGCTCGTTGTGGTACATACCCTTAACGGCTTCCACAACAGCGCGTGCGCCCAGATAGCTGCCGCCGATGCCGGCCACCACCAGAACGTCAGAGTCCTCGCGGATCTTGGCAGCGGCTGCCTTGATGCGGGCGAACTCTTCCTTGTCATAATCCCGGGGCAGGGTCATCCAGCCCAGAAAATCGCTGCCGGGGCCGTTCTTGGCTTCCAGCTGCTTGTGAGCGGCTTCTACCTGCGGGTAAATAGCTGCATATTCCTCTTCGCTGATGAAGCTGGAGAGGTGTTTCGTGTTCAGTGCGACACTCATTTTATTAAAACCTCCAAACGTTCTGCCGGGCCTTTGCCCTGCGAGGAAATATCTTGGTATAAGTGTACCGTTCCCTCCGGGTAAAGTCAAGGTCAAATTCCTTAGATTTCATACAATTTTAATAGTGTTTTTTTGTTTCTTCATCTAGATTTGTTCAGGTATCCAACAGTTCTGCCGAACGTCCGGCGCACTTTTGTGCGCTGAAGCGCCTTTTTCGGTACACGGTCATGCTGCGGCTCCCCGCAGGCTGTCCCACAGCAGCTGCAAGGCGGTGTCAAAATCCATGCGAGGCGCATCGGCGGCGGCGCACACCGGGTACTCCCCCTGCACCGCTTCTCCGCACAGCAGCTGCGCCTTGCCCACCGTCTGTCCCCGTGTCACCGGAGCTTCCAGCGTGTCGGGCAGGGATAGATGCACGGTCAGCTGCCCGGAGCTTTCGGCAGTCAGCAGGGCGGTGGAGGGCAGAGCGGCGTAATCCAGCGGCACAGTTTCCTCCGTGCTGCCCTTTACCTTTAATTGCAGCGGACGATCCTCCGGCAGGGGCACCGGTGCGGCGCGGTAGGCTGCAAAGCCGTAGTCCAGCAGGGTGGTAGCGGCTTCGAACCGTTCCTTGCTGGAGGGTGCACCCAGCACCACTGCGATGAGATCCAGTCCGTCCCGGGTGGCGCTGGCGGTAATGCACACGCCCGCCCCGCCGGTGGTGCCGGTCTTGAGCCCGGTGATGCCGTTGTACCGCCGCAAAAGCTTATTGGTGTTCACCAGCTGGGTCTGCCCGCCCCGTAGGGTGTCCGTCCAGATGCCGGTATAGTGCAGCACCTCCGGGCAGGTGTTCAGAATGGTGCGGCTCATGATGGCCACATCCCGTGCGGTGGAAAGATGCCCTTCGGTGTCCAGCCCGCAGGCGTTGCGGAAGGTGGTGTGCTCCATGCCCAGCTCTGCAGCGCGGGCATTCATCTGCTGTACAAAGGCTGGTTCGCTGCCGCCCACCAGTTCCGCCACCGCCACCGCTGCATCGTTGGCAGAGGACACACAGATGGCTTTGAGCATCTCGTCCAGCGTGAACTGCTCCCCGGGCTCCAGCCAGATTTGACTGCCGCCCATGTGGTAGGCGTGCTCACTGACCGGCACAGCGGTGTCCATGGTCAGCCGCCCGGCATGCACTGCCTCAAAGGTGAGCAGCAGGGTCATCACCTTGGTAATGGAGGCGATGGGCATAGTCTGGTCGGCATTCATCTCGTAAAGCACTGTGCCGCTGGTCTGGTCGATGAGAATCGCCGCACGGCAGGGCAGGGCAAGCTGCGGCGGGGTGACCGTCAGGGTCTGCACTGCCGGTTCTGCCTGCGTTTGCACCGCCGGTTGGATGCGCAGCCCCTTGCCCTGCGCCGTGCCGAAGGCCAGTGCAAACAGCCAGAAGCAGACTACCCCCGCGCACAGCAGCGCCAGATTTCTCCGTTCCATTCCTCATACCTCCCCGCGCAAACTCTCTTTTTGCAGTGTATGCCGCCGCCTGTGCGGGTATGCCGCTGGGCAGGTTGTTCAGTTTTGACGCATAAATTCAGCACTTGTTTACAAAGTGTGAACACATCCGTTGCAAGACGCTTTATTTTGCGGTATGCTATACTTAACAGGAAACCGCCTGTGCTTTGGACGTATTGATTTTATTTTGGAGGGATTCTTATGAACACGATTTCTCGCCGTTCGTTCCTGAAACTGGCTGGCGTCACTGCGGTTGCCGCTACTGGTGCTTCTATGCTGACTGGCTGCAAGGCCGTGGATGATGTTGAGGTCACCGTTAAGCTTCACGAGGAAGGCAGCAAGAACTATAAGGTTCTGGGCACCACAACAATGCCGTACGTTATTGTAAAGGTCGCCATGGTCGATCCCAACGGTGTGCTGGATATCATTAAAAAGAAGTATACCGAGTATAAGGATGTGGATATTGCCGTGGATAGCACCATTAAGGACAACGGCAAGATCCTGACCGATTCCAAGACTGGCAAGATGACCATGGAGCTGGTCGTCAAGGTTGTCACCGTGAATGTGGCGTACACCATTATCGTCAACGGCAAGACTGCTGCCACCGGCACACAGACCGTTCCAAAGGGACTGAAGAAAATCCCTTCTGAGAAGGCTCTGGCACTGGTCAAGCAGAAGCTGAGCAGCAAATACCCCGGCTTTACCATTACACTGGATAACACTGTGGCCAATAATCTGGTCATTGCCGACAACAAGGTCGTCATCGCTGTTACTGTTACCCGCTGATATTTGCGCCCAAAGGATGGACATTGTGTCCATCCTTTTTTGCCGCTAGTTTTCCACGATTTGCCGTCAGACGTTGCAATTCCGGTCTTGCGTGCTGCCGTTGTTTTGTTATATAATGAAAAGTAGACCCTATTTTTATCCCATTTTGTGGAAAGGAATCCCTCTCATGCGAGTTTGTTTTTATACCTTGGGCTGCAAGGTCAACCTGAACGAGACCGGCGCGCTGGAACAGCTGTTCCGCGCCCACGGCTTTACCATTGCGCAGGAAGGCGAGGCAGCGGACGTGTTCATCGTGAACAGCTGCACCGTGACCAACTTCGGCGACCAGAAAAGCCGCAAGTGGCTGCGCCGCAAAAAGCGCGAGAACCCGGGTGCGGTGACGGTGCTGACCGGCTGCTACCCGCAGGCCTTCCCGGAGGAGGCCGCACAGTTCATGGAGGCCGACCTTGTGTGCGGCAACGGCGACCGCAAGGCCATTTTGGAGAACGTGCAAAAGCTGCTGGACGGCCACGAGCGTATCGTAGCAATTGCCCCGCACCAGCGCGGTGAGCAGTTCGAGGAGCTGCCGGTGGAGCGGTTCGAGACCCACACCCGCGCCTTTATCAAGGTAGAGGACGGCTGTAACCGGCAGTGCGCCTACTGCGTCATCCCCCGCGCCCGCGGGCCGGTGCGCAGCCGCGCCGAGGAGAGCATTCTGGCCGAGCTGCACCAGCTAGCCGCTGCGGGCTACCGCGAGGTGGTGCTCAGCGCCATCTCCCTGCCCAGCTACGGGCTGGATACCGGCACGAACCTTGTGGAGTTGGTGGAAAAGTGCGCACAGGTGCCGGGCATCGAGCGCATCCGTCTGGGCAGTCTTGACCCCGATATGCTCACCCCGGAGTTCATCTCCCGCTTGGCGGCGGTGGAAAAGCTTTGCCCCCAGTTCCACCTGAGTTTGCAGAGCGGCTGCACCGCCACCCTGCGCCGGATGCGCCGAGTGTACACCGCGCAGGAGTACGCACAGGTGGTGGAGCAGATCCGCGCCGCCTATGGCAGCCGCCCGGTCAGCTTTACCACCGACTGCATCTGCGGATTCCCCGGCGAGACCGCAGACGACTTTGAGGAGAGCTGCGAATTTTTGAAGAAGATCGGCTTTGTCAAGGTGCATGTGTTCCCGTACTCCCGCCGCAGCGGCACCCCCGCCTATGATTTCCCGGATCAGATCCACGAGCGGGAAAAGCAGGAGCGCAGCCGCCGCATGAACGCCGTGGCCGAGCAGGTGCGCTGCGAGACGCTGGCTGCTTTTGAGGGCACCGAGGATGAGGTGCTGTTGGAAACGCCTCTGTCCGGCACGCTGTTTACCGGCTACACCCGGCTGTACATTCCGGTGGTGGTCTCTGCCCCCGGCTGTGAGAGCGGGCAGATCGTGCGGGTAAAGCTGGGCCGCTACGATGGCGAGCGGGTGCGTGCAGCACTTTGCTGAAAATTTTTCATTTTACTTGTACATTCTGTGCATCCGCATGAATACAATAATTTTTTAACGATTTTTGTATTTTGCCCTTTCCATACGCACGTCTTTATGTTAAAATGAAGATGGATTTATCGGGTCCGGCGTGCTGTAAGCAACCAGCACGGTACCATCCGCGCCCGTATAGCGCCGTTTTTATGCTCTGCACACAGGGCAGGCGGCTCCGTTTTTTGGCTGTTTCTGAGCAAGGAGAGATTGGAATGAGTTTCAGAGGAATCAATACCACGGTCATCCAGATCCGCCGTCAGGTGTTTACCGAGGTCGCCCGTATGGCTTACGCCAACGTCAAGGGCGAGCAGGCCAACCACCTGATGCGCAAGATCCCCTATACCATCATCCCCGGTGAGGAGGGCAAACTGCGCAAGGACATCTTCCTGGAGCGCGCCATCGTCGAGGAGCGCGTGCGTCTGGCTATGGGTCTGCCCACCCGCCGCATGGACGAGCACAACAGCGTGGTCTCCGGTCTGGAGGACGCCTCCATCGCCGATAAGTACTACGATCCCCCGCTGGTCAACGTGATCAAGTTTGCCTGCAACCGCTGCCCCGAAAAGCTGGTCAAGGTGTCTGACCTGTGTCAGGGCTGCCTTGCACACCCCTGTATGGAAGTGTGCCCCAAGAAGGCCATTACTTGGGAGAGCGGCCGCTCCACCATCGATCAGGACAAGTGCATCAAGTGCGGCCGCTGCGTCACCGTCTGCCCCTACAATGCCATCGTCAAGACCGAGCGCCCCTGCGCCGCTGCCTGCGGCATGGGCGCTATCCACTCTGACGAGCTGGGCCGTGCCGAGATCGATTACAGCAAGTGCGTGTCCTGCGGTCAGTGTCTGGTGAACTGCCCCTTCGGTGCCATTGCCGACAAGGGTCAGATCTATCAGCTGATTCAGGGCTTCAACCGCGGCGACCGCATCTATGCGCTAGTCGCTCCCGCCTTTATCAACCAGTTCCCCTCTCTGGCTTCTACCGGCAAGCTGAAGTCTGCCCTGAAGGCCATCGGCTTCTGCGACGTGGTGGAGGTTGCCATCGGTGCCGACCTGTGCACCGTGGACGAAGCACATGACTTCCTTGAGGAAGTGCCCGAGAAGCTGGACTTCATGGCTACCTCCTGCTGCCCGGCGTGGAGCATGATGGCAAAGACCGCATTCCCCGGCCTTGCCAAGAACATCTCTATGACCATGACCCCCATGGTGTTCACTGCCCGCATGATGAAGCAGGCCGACCCCGAGGCCCGTATGTGCTTCATCGGACCCTGCGCTGCCAAGAAGCTGGAAGCCTCCCGCCGCACCGTCCGCTCTGATGTGGACTTTGTGCTGACCTTTGAGGAACTGGCAGGTATCATCGAGGCAAAGGATCTGGATGTGGATAATCTGGAAGTAGATCCCGCCGAGATGGATCTGTGCTACGCTTCCGCTGCAGGCCGCGGCTTTGCACAGTCCGGCGGCGTTGCCAAGGCCGTTGCCGACAAGATCAAGGAATGGCGTCCCGATATGGAGGTGAAGATCGCCTCCGCACAGGGTCTGGCCGACTGCAAGAAGCTGCTGATGCTGGCCAAGGCCGGTAAGTACAACGGCTACCTGCTGGAAGGCATGGGCTGCCCCGGCGGCTGCATCGGTGGTGCCGGTACCATTGCCGACCCCGTGCGCACCGCAGCTGTGCTGAACAAGTATGTGAAGGATGCCGAGTTCACAGACCCCGAGCAGAGCGCCTTTATGTCCAACATCCACATGCTGAAGGACGACCCCAACTTTGAGGTCTGAGCTGCTATAACCTGACCACCCAAGAGGCTGCTGCACAGCGTTTTTGTGCAGCAGCTTTTTTGTTAAAAAAGTCTGAAACTTTGTGGAAATGGCGTGAAACGAAAAATGGACGCTTGTTTATCGGGGCAAAATGCGCTACACTACAAATATGAGTTTCTGATGGGCGTTTTTACAAAAAAAGCGCCTTGTCATAAAAGAACCTAGGAGGAACGGCAAGAATGATCTGGAATAAGAACAAACAGCCCGCCGACCCACAGCAGGGCACAGCAACTGCACCGAAAAAAGGCGGCGCGGCGGCGTTTGCAAAAAAGAACTGGAAGTGGCTGGTGCCAGCGGCTATCGTGGTGCTGGTTGGTGGCTGGTGGCTGCTGAAGCCGAAAAGTGCAAAGCCCGCCAACGTGGATACTGCCTATACGGAAACAGTACCTGAGACCCGGGATGTTTCCAATACGCTCAGCGGCACCGGTACGCTGAAGCCTGCCAATACTTATAGCGTCAAATCGCTGGTAGCCGGCAAGGTGTTGACCGGCAGCTTTGAGGAAGGCGACATCGTAGAGGAGGGTACTGTGCTGTACACGGTGGATTCCTCCGATGCCACCACAAAGGTGGAGCAGGCTGCCATTACACTGCAGCAGGCACAGCGCAGCTATGATAAAACCGTTGATCGCCAGTATGTCCGCGCCGAGGTGGCTGGCGTTGTCAGCAGCCTGAAGGTGAACAAGGGCGATGAGGTAAAGAGCGGTCAGGAGGTGGCCGTGGTGCGGGACAGCTCCAAGATGAATCTGGTGCTGGAATTCCCCGCTGCGGATGCTGCCAACTTCTCGGTGGGGCAGACTGCCGCAGTGACGCTGGACGGTACCTTTGAGGTGCTGCCCGGCACCATTACCGCTGTGACTGGTACAGATGCCTTGAGTACCGGCAACCTGCTTACCCGTACTGTGACCCTTTCGGTGTTCAATGCGGGTGGTCTGACCACGGCACAGGCTGCAACAGCCACGGTGAATGGAGTAAGTTCCATTGCTGCGGCAAACTTCCAGTATCAGGCCGAGCGCACCCTGACCACGCTGTCTGCTGGTACTGTAACCGCGATCAATGTGCGGGAGGGCGGCAGTGTGAACAAGGATGACATCATCCTGACCCTCAGCGGTGAGGACCTGACCGAGTCTATTCAGTCTGCCTCCGAGACGCTGCGCGGTGCAGAACTGTCCATGCAGAATATGCAGGACGCCATGAACAACTACACCATCACTTCCCCCATCAGCGGCACCATCATTGAGAAGAATGCCAAGGTGGGCGATGCTTTGAGCAGCGGCAGCGACCTGTGCACCATCTACGACCTGAGCTATCTGGAAATGACCATCAATGTGGACGAACTGCAGGTCAGCAGCCTGAAGGTGGGACAGTCCGTGCAGGTGACAGCAGATGCCGTGAAGGATAAGACCTATGAGGGCGTGGTTACCCGTGTGTCTATGAAAGGCGATACCAGCGGCGGCACCACCACATACCCGGTGACGGTGCGCATCGACGAGATCGATGGTCTGCGCCCGGGCATGAACGCCAACGCTGAGATCGTAGTGGCGCAGGCTAAGAATGCACTGACAGTGCCCAATGCTGCTATCGTGCGGGGCAACTATGTGCTGGTGCGGCAGGATTCGCCAAGCGCTGCCAACGCCGATGACTCCATGAATGCACCGGAAGGCTATGTGTACGTCAAGGTCAAGACCGGTGTCAGCGATGATAACTATACGCAGGTGACCAGCGGCCTGTCCGAGAGCGATACCATTGCCTATGACCCCAGCTCCGTGAGCGGCGACAACTACTACGACTACGGCTCCGGCGGCTATGACGACACCGAAGGCGAAGTGACCGGTGACACCGAAAACGCCGCAGACCTTGCCGAGGGCGGCGAGGAAGTGCTGCCGGAGGAGACGGAAAACGGCGAAGAGCCCGCAGCAGACGGCGAGGAGCCCGCAGAGGGGATCGACCCCGCCGAGGCCGGTGCAGTCGTGGTGGATTGACGCAGGAGGAATGAATGAGCGCTCTGATCGAGTTTGATGCGGTGTGCAAGTACTACCAGATGGGTGATACCACGGTAAAGGCTGCGGACCACATCACCATGAAAATCGAAAAAGGCGAGTTCGTGGCCATCGTGGGCCAGTCCGGTTCGGGTAAATCCACCTGCATGAACATCATCGGCTGTCTGGATGTACCCACCCACGGCACTTACCGGCTCAACGGACGGGATGTAGGTAAGATGAACCGCAACGAACTGGCCGCTGTCCGCAACGAGATGCTGGGCTTTATCTTCCAGCAATACAATCTGCTGCCCAGACTGAACCTGATGGAAAACGTGGAGGTGCCGCTGGTGTATGCGGGCATCTCCCGCGCCGAGCGCCACGTCCGCGCCCGGGAAGTACTGGAGCAGGTGGGGCTTGGCGACAAACTGAAAAACCGCCCCAACCAGCTTTCTGGCGGTCAACAGCAGCGTGTGTCCATTGCACGGGCACTGGTGCGCAATCCGCCGGTTATCTTGGCTGACGAACCCACCGGCGCTTTGGACTCGCATACCGGCCGCGAGGTGCTGGGGCTTTTGCAGCAGCTGCACCAGCAGGGACATACCGTGGTGCTGATCACCCACGACAACTCTATTGCAGTGCAGGCCGACCGCATCATTCGGCTGGAGGACGGTCAGGTGGTGTATGACGGCGATTCCCATGCACCGGAGGCTATGGTGCAGCCTACTCTGCTGCCCGAAACGCCGGAAAAGGAGGAACAGACATGATCTTTGAAACCTTCCGGCAGGCGATCCAGAACGTGTGGAGTAACAAGCTGCGCACCTTTCTGACCATGCTGGGCATCATTATCGGCGTGATGGCGGTCATCGTCATCGTGGGTCTGGGCAACGGTATGACCAAAAGTATGCGGGACAGTTTTTCCTCACTGGGCACCAACACCCTGAGCATTCAGGTGTGGGGCTATGGCTCCCGCACCGTGCCGATAGACGATATGTACGATATCTGTCAGCGGCATTCAGACCTGATCAAGGCGGTGTCGCCCCAGATCGAGTTCAGCGGCAATGCCAGTGGCACGCTGAAGATCGGTACCACCAGCTACCGCTGGTCCAACGTGAGCGGTGTGGACGAGAACTACACTGAAATGAAGAACTACCAGCTTGCACAGGGACGCGGCCTGCAGTACATGGATATGCAGGACCATAAGCAGGTCTGCATCATTGGCGATTACCTTAACCGGGTGGCCTTTGGCGGCAACGGCGTTGGACAGACCCTCAAGATCGGTGCCAATAAGTTCCGCATCGTGGGCGTACTGGCCGCCAAGGTCAGTGATCCGTCTATGCAGCAGGGCAGTGACGACGACTGTGTTTATCTGCCCTACACCACTGTGATGCGGCTTTCCAGCCAGAGCTCAGTGAGCAACTACACGGCTATCATGGCGGATGAAAGTTTTGCCAACGAAACCAAGGCCACAATAGAGGAGGAACTGCAGGCGATCCTCCAGACGGAAAACGGCTACTATGTGTACAGCGCCAGCGAATGGCTGGAGGAAATGAATAAGATGATCAACATGGTCATCGTGGTGCTTACCGGCATTGCCAGCATCTCGCTGCTGGTGGGAGGCATCGGCATTATGAATATCATGCTGGTGTCGGTGACCGAGCGCACTCGAGAAATCGGCATCCGCAAGGCGCTGGGCGCGAAAGAGCGTACCATTCTGGCACAGTTCGTGGTGGAAGCAGCCACCACCTCTGCGCTGGGCGGCGTTTTAGGCATTGCGCTGGGCTATGTGGTGTCCATGGTGGCGAACAAGGTGCTGCCCATGTTTATAACGGATACCACCGTTACGGTAAGCCCCTCCCTCAACTCCATTGTGGTGGCCTTTGGCATCTCGGTGGGCATCGGCGTGTTGTTCGGTTATCTGCCGGCACGGCGCGCAGCCCGGCTGAACCCCATTGAAGCATTGCGCTACGATTGATCGCGGCGGCGTGATAAACAAAGAACAAGAGGTACGACCAATGAAAAAACGGATTCTCGCATTTCTGCTGGCGGTCAGCATTGCGGTGTCGGTGCTGGTGATGCCGGTCTCGGCGGCCAGCATCAACAACACAGCCTTGCAGACAGCTATTACTCTGGGCGCTGTGCCCACCGGTCAGGAACTTGGCGCCAACATTACCCGTGGCGCTTTTGCCAAAATGCTGGTGTCCTTTTCTACCTATCGGGAGAGTGTGGACTCTCAGGGCACAGTGGGCACCCTGTACCGGGATGTACCAAGCAGCTCTGAATGGGCACCCTATATCCGTATTGCGGTGCAGCAGGGCTGGATGAACGGTTACACCGATGGCTCTTTCCGCCCGGACAACACCGTTACACTGGAGGAAGCCTGCGCAGCAGTGCTGAAGCTGCTGAGCTATAAGACTACCGATCTGACTGGTTCCTTCCCGCAGGCACAGCTGAACAAGGCGCAGCAGATCGGCCTGCGGGATCAGCTGACCTGCACACAGGGACAGGTCATGACCTATGAGCAGTGCACTCTGCTGCTGTACAACGCCCTGCGCGCCAACACCGCTAGCGGCAGCGCCTACGGCAGCTCGCTGGGCTTTACGGTGTCCAATGGTCAGGTGGATGCATCTACCGTTCTGCTCAAGAGCCGCAAGGGCCCCTTTGTGGCTGCAGAGGGTACCCAGCTGCCCTTTACGCCGGTAAGCGTGTACCGGAACGATAAGACCTCGGCCTCGGCGGAGCTGAACAAGTACGATGTGTACTATTACAGCGAAAGCCTGCAGACGGTGTGGATCTACACCCGTCGTGCCGCAGGCCGCATTACGGCAGTGTCGCCCAGTGCCAGCGCACCCACGGCACTGACCGTGGCAGGCAGCACTTACAGTTTGGGCAGTTCTGCGGTGGCGTCCAAGATCTCCTCCCTGAATGGCGGCGGCGTGGGTGAAGTGGTCACCCTGCTGCTGGGCATGGACAACGAGGTGGCCGATGTGATCACCGGCGAGGAAGCCGACAGCGTGTTCTACGGCGTGGTGCAGACCGCCACCCGCAGCCTTGTAGAGGATAACGGCGCAGACGTGCTGCAAAAGATCTCGGTGATGTGCACCGACGGCATCACCCGCACCGTGAACATCGACAAAAGCCTGAACTACCCCACCGGCTGGCTGGTGGAGATCAGCGTGACCCCCGAAGGAGAGCAGGTGACCGCCATCGAGTCAAAATCGGTCAGCGGCACCATCAACGATACCGCCACCGCGCTGGGGAACTATGCTCTGGCCGATGACGTACAAATTCTGGATACGACATCGGAGGGGTTGGCTGGGACGGTTCGTCCCAGCCGAATAGCGGGGACAAAGTTGAATGCCCTGACGGTACGCTACTATACGCTGAATGAGCAGGGGCAGATTGACCGCTTGATCCTGAACGATGTTACGGGTGACCTGTGGAAATACGGTGTGCTGGATGATGTGAAAAATCTTGCAGCCAACGCCAGTTCCATTCTGGGTACTTTGACTGGCAACGACTCCTCCGGCTCCGAGGAGAGCGCTTCCGACTCTAGCAGCGGTTCCTCTGGAAATAGCTCTTCCAGCTCCGGCAGTACCACCAATACTACCACTGTGGCAGACAATCTGCGCAATGTGCTGGTGCCTACCACTAGTGAGATCCTGTGGGGCGTCATTGATGGCTCGTTGCTGAGCACGGTCTGGAACCGCATCACCAGCAGCTCCGGCTCGCTGCTGAGCATCGGTCTCAAGCAGCTGGCCAACATCACTGGCCAGCCCATGAGTATAATCCTCAACTTTGTGGGCGGCGGCGCTACTTATGTCTGCTACGTCAACGGCAGTCAGGCCAGCTTTTCCACCTCCATCAAGTATCCGGTGCTGGCGGGCGGTCTGGCAGTGCGGCAGAACGTGAACGGCACGGTAAAGGCCATGATCCAGCTGATGCCTATGAAGATCGATCAGGTAGGCGCAGCATCCGTGATGAGCAACGGTACCCGCTACGAGACGGCTGACGATATGCAGGTGTACCTGTGGTACAAGGGGCAGTATTATGCCACCAAGCTCTCTGAGGTGAACTCCGAGGGCTACTACCTGACCGGCTGGTACGATAACTTTGGCTGCGCAGCAGGCAAGCGCGTGCGGGTGATCGTGGCAGTCAAAAGAGACTGATGGACTATTATGACCCCCGGCGCAGGGCGCTGCGGGCGGTGCGGCAGCTGCTCTACCCGCGCGAGTGCCCCTTTTGCGGCCGGGTGCTGGGGGATGTACGGGATTGCCCGGACTGCGCAGAGCAGCTGGAAACGCTGCGCCGCAAGCCCGGCATCCGGCTGGACCCGGCGCAGCACTATATCAGCAATCTGGCCGGTGCGGCTGCGCCCTACCGTTACAGCGGCTGTGTGCGGCGCGGCATCCTGAACGCAAAGTATCAGGGGAAGCCGTGGCGCGCCGTGGAGATGGGCAACCGTCTGGTGCAGCTGGCTTTTGGCGGGGAGCTGACCGTGCAGTACGGCGAGCTGGTCCCGCAGCCGGTGCCGTGGGCAGCCATCGGGTACGACCTGATCGTGCCGGTGCCGTCCTCCGGCAAAAAGCGCGGCTACAACGTGCCGGAACTGATGGCACTGCCGCTGGCCAAGGCCATGGAGGTGCCTCTGGCACCGCAGGCACTGGAGCGCACCCGGGCAAAACGGCATCAGGCTGGTCTGCCGCTGGAACAGCGCATGGCCAACGTAGCGGGTGCTTTCCGTGCGGCACAGCCGCAGCAGCTGGAGGGCAAGCGCATCCTGCTGGTGGATGACGTCATCACTACCGGCACAACGGCTGCCGCCTGCGCGCAGGCGCTGCTTCATGCCGGGGCAGACAGCGTGTTCGCGCTGGCCTTTGCCACGGTGGAGTTTGGCGCACCGCCGGACGATACCACCCCGATCCGTGAGGACGATGAAGAAGATGCGTACAGCGATTTTTGAAAATAACGCTCTTTCGCGCATCTCTCGGGTGGGTAAAACCCGGGACAGTAAAATGTAAAAACCGCATAAGAAATTTGGAAAAAGCGCTTGACAAAACGGGCAAAGTCGGGTATACTAATCAAGCTGTGAGCGATAAACGCAAACAGATATCCGGGTGTAGCGCAGTTTTGGTAGCGCGCTTGAATGGGGTTCAAGAGGCCGTGAGTTCGATTCTCGCCACTCGGACCAAACAAAAATAATCCGAACTTGTTTCCAATAGGAGATGGGTTCGGATTATTTGTTTTCTTCGGAAAATTCAATATGGGTGTCCGTGGAAGATAAAATCCGAAATCATAGATTGACCGATATAAGCTACGACATGATTTCAGGAGGACATGAATGTGAAGTACGATGCAAGAGCTTGTCATTTCAATATGGACACCGGCTGCGTGGAGCTGCTGCTCCGGGACGGGAGAAAAATTTCCATCGACTGCACCGGGGTCGAGGATGCGCTGGATGTGACCATGGCGCAGAGGTCAGAACTGGATTATCTCATCTACAATGACCCACTGGGCTATGCCGATTTGATCCTGAATGGTGACCCAGAGGAATATTTGAAGAATGTGACCGGGAGCTGTGGGTTGGAGGACTAACTGGTAGCTCAAATTATACAAAAGCGCAGTACTTATTGGGAGGTGCTGCGCTTTTGCATTTGAATGCATGAAACGTCATTTGATCACTTGACTTTTTACAAAATTTATGTAAAATATGAAGTATAAGAAAATTCCACCGCTTATAATTTCATCTGTGAAGGAGGTTCACATGAAAAAAGCATTTTTTGAAGATTCCGCAATGGCAATGGCAAAACTGATTGTTGAAAGCATCTACCATGGCATGGAAGAAAATGAAGGTGTCTATGCCGATTTGATGTATTCTAACGGAAAAGGACAGCACGGCTGGGCACATATCTTTCAAAATGAACATGAACATTTAACAAAGGCAGGATATCGTGTGGTTTTGATGGTCTCTGGAAGCTGGAAGTATGCTGTGGCATATGATCCTCACAGCAAAACAGCCATTATGATTCTTCGCCAAGAAAATTTCCGCAATAGACTTGTCAAATTGCAGAATGGTGAGATGCATTACGTTTTTTCGGGACTTCCGGCTAATCAAGATTTGAATGAAATGGTTCCCCAGTATGAGCAGATGTCACTGTTTGGACAAGATAAAGCTGTGCAGCAAAAAGCCGAAAAGCCCTTCGATGAATTGGAGCAAGCAGTAGACGGTGAAGTCTTGAGATTTGGAATTTTAACGTACCGCTTGGATTTAGCTCAATTGATCAGAAGCTGTACATTGGAAATTTTGAATGCAAATGGTTGCATCGTTGATGAAATGAATTTGGATTCTGCAATTCCGATGAATTGGAAAGAAGCTGTTCCGGAAGATGAAATTACTAAGTTTAAGGAAGAAACTGGTAATGAGTATGGCGTTCAAATCGACAGTATTCCGAAATTCAAACCGCGGAAAAAATTTGTACGGAAAGATGGGTAAAAAATGGGTGCCATTGTTACATCCGAGTTTAATGGAATGCGGCTGACATTGGCTCGTGAAATCCAAAATATTTCCAGTCCTAAGCTAGCAGAAAAGATAGGGGTGACAAAGCAGACTGTCTCTCAGTATGAAAATGGTTTAATCAAACCAAGTGCCGATAAAGTATTAGCAATTTCGCAAGAATTGAAATTTCCACCGAAATTTTTCTTTGAAGGTAGCAGCGATAATTTTAGTCCCGGAGTTGCATATTGTAGAGCAACTACAACCACGATAAGAGCCGTAAAACTACGGCAAACAAACATTGATGTATTGAAATCATATATTTATGACTTTTTTGCAGAATATATTGAATATCCATCAACCGAACAATTGATCAATTGTATGAAATCCGTAGCAGAGTGTTCTGACATGGAACTAATCGCAAAAAAAATTCGGGAGAAATTGGACTTATCGGATAGACCCATTCGTAATATGAGCTATCTGTTACAAAATCTTGGAATTGTGGTAACTTCTTTCTCGGAAAACGTAGGGCATTTGGACGCAATCAGTCACATTCCGGTTCTTACCAATAATGGAGAAAGTAAGAAGTTCTATTTCACAACATATAATACAGATAAAACAACACCTGCAAGATTGAACTTTACGTTGGCTCACGAACTAGGACACTGGATACTCGGTCATATTGTTTCAGATGTGAAATCGCAAGCAGATGCCGAGTATCGGAGCAATGAATCAGACGCAAATCAATTTGCATCTGCATTTTTGCTGCCAAAAGAAGCATTCTTGAAAGATCTTCAATATCCAACGGTTTTAAATGAATATTTAAGATTAAAAGAAAAATGGCATGTCTCAATTGCGATGATGATTCGTAGAGCATATATGTTGGAGGTACTATCTCCAAGTCAATATCAATATTTGTTTAGACAGCTTGGAAGTCGTGGATGGCGAACATTTGAACCGGGAGATATGGTTGAAGTTCCCACGGCATCTCTTTTTTCGGTGTCTGTAAAGATTCTGGATGACAATGGAATTATAGAAAAAGGAAATTTGCTGAAATATCTGAACGAAAACTGTTTTACGGCACAACAAAAAACATTTGAGGATTTGATGGGATTGGAACAGCATACGCTTGATCCGGCTATGTCGGGTTCTTTTAGTAGAGTTGAGTTCAAGCCAAACTAACAAATCCTTTTATACAGAAAAACAGGGTGCGCCCTGCGGACGCACCCTGCCAAAAGCCATAGACAATAGCGATATGTACAACAGGGAGTTCCCCAGTGGGAACTTCCTGTTTTTCGTTGTTTGCTTGATGAGCCTGCTCTGCCTGCCATGCGGCAAACTCCCGCTGGCCTTCCTCGCTGTTCCAGCAGGCAAGGATGGCCGGGTAGAATGCCCGT
>OLGM01000768.1_pt1 | contig 17867 bp, 15 predicted proteins | sample 1606001 | NCBI WGS metagenome assembly OLGM01 (sample SAMN03283294) | human gut metagenome | biome: human-associated habitat; material: feces | host: Homo sapiens | place: Peru | collected 2012
TTGTGTTTAACAGCATAGTTTTTTTGAATTATATCTATACGGCTGCGATTATATTTAGTATTTTTATAATATACCTTTTAGCAATATATATTTCAATACTTAGGTTTATGAAAAAAGATATAATAAAATTAATTACAGATTAGTGTATTTTTATAAAAGAGGCTTTCAGAAAGTTCTATAAATTTAATATATTTATATGCATAGCTATTGGATAGCTCATTGAAATAAATATGAATATACGGCGTATGAGGTTATGTAAAAATATTAATATTGAGTTCCGGCGTTTATAAAATATCTGATTTGGAGAAACACTATGAAAATTGAACACATTGCTTTATATGTAAATAATTTGGAGGAATCCCGTCGCTTTTTTATGAAGTATCTGGGTAAGGGAGAGGTAATGATAAGCCGGATGGTATTTGGAAAAAGTTCAAATAACATCCGGTTTCTGTTATATGGAGTGTTTGACGATTTTATACGGAGAAATACTATCAAATACCACAAAAATACATTGAAAACACAGAACATATGTGCTATGCTAATGATAGCGTTTTGAAGAATAGGAGATTTTATGTGATGGATAATTATATGGAAGATTGGATTGGAATTGAAGCAGCCGCAAATTATTTGGATGTGACGAAAGACACTATTAGAAATTGGATAAAGAAAACAGATATTCCGGCACATAAAATAGGCAAGTTGTGGAAGTTTAAAAGAATTGAGTTGGATGCATGGGTAAAAAGTGGGCGCAGTGCCTTTGTTGAGAATGGAGACGACGATGAGTAAATACGCAAAGCTAAAAGCTGGTTTATGTAATGAATGGAATAATTATGATTATCGCAATTTAAAAGATGGTCTTGTAAAGGATGCACAAAGTGCTTTAGTGTCGTTCGAAAAACTTAATAAAAAAGAATATTATTATAATGATATACAGATTATTGATTTTTTTTGTGGAGCAGGCGGTACTTCACTTGGTTTTGCAGCCGTAAATGAGATTGTGCCTGTATTTAAGTTTCTTGGGGGGTGCGATATAAACGCTATATCAGCAAGCACATATAGTCATAATTTTGATACTCCATTATTGAATGAAGATATTGTCCAATTGGCATATAATCCAGAAAAGTTGAAAGAGTTACTAAAAGAAATAAATTATGATAAAAATAAGCCGTTGATACTAATAGGCTGTGCACCTTGTCAAGGGTTTTCTTCGCATAGAAAAAAGGATTGGGATAAGGAGGATGATATAAGGAATAGTCTAATTATAGCATTTTCAAAGATTGTTGAGGAAATAAATCCGGATGTAATATTGATGGAAAATGTTCCAGAGTTCTTGTCTAACAAATATTGGGAATATTTTTCGTCGGCAAAACAAAACTTTGAACGAGCAGGGTATTTAGTTAAACAGAATATATATAATGCAGCATCATTTGGAGTTCCACAGGAACGATTTAGGTCAATAGTTATGGGAATGAGAAAAGATTTTTTGCTTCCAAAAGGTTATTTAGAAGTGGAAAAATTTAAAACTGTTAGAGATGCAATAAGTTACCTTCCTCCTTTGAAAGCGGGAGAACAGAGCGATAATGACCCTCTGCATAAAAGTGTTGCACATAAGCAGAGCACGATAGAGGTAATTAAGAGTGTTCCACATAATGGGGGAAATAGACCGGCAGGAATTGGACCGAAATGTTTAGATAAGACGAAAGGATTTAGTGATGTATATGGTAGATTGTTTTGGGATAAGCCTGCTATTACAATTACACATTATGCACGAAATCCTGCAAGTGGAAGATATACACATCCTGAGCAAGATAGAGGTTTGACTGCTAGGGAGGTAGCACTTTTACAGAGCTTCCCAATAGGGTTTGAATTCAAAGGAAAATCAGATGACATCTATAGGCAAATTGGAGAGGCGGTTCCACCGATGCTTTCTACGGCAGTAGCGGTAGATATTTTAATTGAACTAATTTCGTCACCGCCAACTGATTTGGAAAAGCAAACAGCAATAAGCAGTATTGAGAAACCGGTTAGCAGTTCATACTCAAGTGTAATTGCAGGAATAAAGATGAAAAGAGAATGATAATATGAAGAAATATACTTGTATAGATGCATTTTGCGGGGCTGGGGGATTGGCGTTAGGGTTGCAACGAGCAGGAATGCATATATTATTTAGTTTTGACATTGACGCAAAATGTATAGATACAATAAAAAGTAATACAAAATATTTTAAACATTTAGCTGAACAAGCAGATATATCTGATATGTTGGGAAATCATTTGCTGAATAAATGTAAGCTGAAACGGGGTGATTTATTTCTCTTGGCAGGTGGACCTCCATGTCAAGGATTTTCTGTCCAAAGAAGAGGACCTGATGAGGATCCTCGTAATGCGTTGGTTTTTAAATATGAGCATCTTATTAATGAATTATATCCTATGTATTTCGTAATGGAGAATGTTGCAGGCATAGCAGGCAAAAGGGGAAAGACGATTTTGGGACAGCTGGTCGAAGGCATAGAGAATATAGGGTATGAAGTTTATATAAATTTGTTGGATGCTCAGAATTATGGAGTTCCACAGAGAAGAAAAAGATATATAATTGTGGGTGTCAGAAAAGACTTAAATAAAAAATATATCGTACCACATACTACATCACAAATACGTACAGTTAGAGATGCAATTGGATATTTGCCGGTTCCTCCTGAAGATGGTACGGACCACATAGATTATCCATTACATAGACGAGATAAACTATCAGATATAAATTTAAAGAGAATAAATGCATTGCGAGAAGGACAAGGAAGAGATGATTTGCCGCCAGAACTTTTGGCTGAATGTCATAAGAGAGGAAGCGATGTTATTGGTTATCGTAATGTGTATGGGAGGATGGCATGGGACGAAGTAGCACCTACTATAACAGCAAGATTTGACAGTTTTACTAGAGGAAAATTTGGACATCCAGATCAACCAAGAAGTATTTCGTTGCGAGAAGGTGCTTTGTTACAAACATTCCCAGAAGATTTTCAATTTATAGGATCAAAGGTAGATATAGCAAGGCAAATAGGCAATGCGGTACCACCTGTTTTGGCAGAAGCAATCGGTAAGAGTATTATAGCTTCATTTGAGGAGGAAAACTAATTGGCATATTTAAATATCATAAAGGAATATTTAAAAAAACTTCAGGGTTACTATAACGCAGCAGCATTTAGTGGACAATATACAGCTGAATTATCATTTCGCCCAGCACTGAATGATTTACTAGTAAATTTAGCCGACAACTTAGCTTCATCGAAAGATATAGATGTTGTATTAGAACCTAAGAATCAAGGTAAGGTTGGCAGACCTGACTGGAGAATACATGATAAAAAAACATTAGGAATTTATGGGTTTGTAGAAGCGAAAAGTCTTTCAGAGGAGATGTTTGATATTAGTTCATACAAAGGTCAGATAAAAAAGTATTTAACGCTTAAGCACAAGCTTATTATTACTGATGGTGTAGATTTTGTATTTTGTATGAATGAGAATACTAAGCCAACGCTTATCTCATTAGTGGAGAAAAGTAAATTATCAGAGGCAAAGGATTGGTCTAAATTAGATATAAATTCACAGTTTAAGTTATTTATGAGTCAGTTTTTCGATGAACCTGCTCCTCAATATTGTTCAGAAGGAAGATTGGTGGAACTTATAGCATTGAGAACAAGATTGCTTGCAAATGAAATTGAAAAGTATGCAGAGATTCCTTTGGAAGAGGCAATGGATGAAGACGAAAGAAACACAATATCTGTTTTGAATGAAATAAGAGAATTGCTCTATAACCATAATGATAATAAGTTGAAAACCGGGCGTGCATTTTCTGATTTTACTGCTCAAGTTATAATGTTTAGTTTGTTGTATGCACATAGAGTATTATGTGATAGTTCAGACACTCCGGCAGATAAGGAAAAGAAAATTAAAGAATATATAACAGAAGATTTGGTGGTAGGAGAAGCGTTACAGCCGTTTAGAAATTTGATGGTTTTTATTCGTGACAATTCTTCTGCTTGTATTGAAATTGCACAATGGATTGAAGAATGTATAGGTTTTTTGTCATTTGTGCAGATGACAGATACGCAATTATTTAAACCTGATTATCATAAACTTTTCGAGTCTTTTTTAGCAAAATATGATATGCAAACAAGGTTTGATTTTGGAGCATATTATACTCCTTCTAGTTTGGCAAACTTTACTGTAAGGCTTACAGAGAAGGTGGCGTTAGATGTATTTGAAGGCGCAAGTATTTACAATTCGGGAAATACAATTATAGATCCGTGTTGCGGAACAGGATCGTTTTTGGAACAGGTTATTGCTAATGATTCTAAGAATGAAGAATATAATTTGTGTGGATTTGAAATAATGCCAACCCCATATATGTTGGCAAATTATAGGATGGCAGTTGCCAAAAAACAATATCCATTCAGGAATCATGTTTCAAATATAATTCTGACAAACACATTAAGTAATTGCGTTTTTGGAGAAGATATAAATGAAGACACAATAGAAGGAAGGGAATATAAAAGGGCTAATGAATGGACATCAAAACCTATAAAGCTAATTATAGGAAATCCACCTTGTTCAGATTCGGCAAAACAGAATATATCGGCTGATTTTTCAGTTATTAATGAATTAATGGAAGACTTTAGACCACCTATTGAAGCAAGACATGGTAGACAAAATATACAAAAACAAATTAATAATCCATTTATGCAATTTATCCGTTGGGGATGCGATAGGCTTATCAAAGATGATAATAACTCCATACTATCCTTTATAGTACCTTTGTCTTTTTTGGAGGCAGAGTCTTATAGGTATGCGCGTAAATATCTGTGTGACAATTTTTCGAGTGCATGGATAGTGGCGATTGATGCAGATGCAAGAACCGGCATTCGAAATAATAGTATGTTCCATACACTTCAGGGAAGAGCACTTATTATTTTTGCAAGAAAATACGGAGAACATAATAATCTTAATGAATATCACTATGTTGATGTTTCAAAGGAGACATTAGCGTACAAAGAGGATTTTTTCGCTAAGAGTATGGACGAGGTAGCAGAGCTTTTTGAGGTATATAGTATTGATAGTTCATTTTATTCGTTTTCGCCTGCTCAAGAATTTGACTCTGAATTATATAATCAATTTTGGCCAATTAGCGGAACTGTCGATCAAGTTACGGTATTTTTAAATCATTGCTCAGGAATTAAGCTAGCACCGACAGCATTGTTTACGCATGTGAAGAATTCTATGTTGCGAAGAAGAACGCGAGATGCTGCCTTAGGACAAGATATATCGTCTTGGTTTGTGGGGCAGGATAGAAAACCGGGACAGGAAAAGATTAATGCATTTGTGGATGCTTTAGAAGAGTGCGGTGATCGAGAAGAAATTAACGAATTATTGTCGAATAATATTAAACAATATTCATTTAGACCATTTTTGACTTCTAATGTACTATTATGGGAGGATGTGCTAAAGAAATATGCCTCAATTGGTGGTGGTGGCACGAGATTAAGACCAGAGATTATAAAAACATATAATGACCACGAAACAATAGGATTTGCGATGGCGCATGCTCCTAAAGATTTGAATCCCACATTAACTCAATTTGTATCTTTTTGTTGGTATTATCCTGACAACGATATGTGCACTAGAGGAAATTCTCATATATATATGAATTTATATCAAAGAAAATCGGATGATGAGCCTAGGTTAAATATTAATATTGATTTATTAGAGTATTATTGCGGTTTGCTTGATTGTACGATGATAGAATGCACCAAGTATATTATATTCTACATATATGGAATTATGTGTTCACAGTCATATCTTGATGAATTTGAAGGTGCTCTATTTAGGTTGAATAGATCGGACGATAGAGCAAGAGTGCCATTTATCAAGGATGCGAATATGTTTTTGACTATTTCTCAGTTGGGAAGACAACTTGCTGAATTGGAAAAGGTAGATTATATTGCTGAAAATGTGCTCAATTATAATTATGAGAATGTTTTGAAAGAACTACCAGCAGGATTTAAATTAGAGAATAACAGTAGAGAAAATATTTTTGATGAAGAAAATGAAGAATTAATACTTACCGATGGAGAACATAAGATTCACATTTTCTGTCCTATTGAATTACAGCAGTTGAATATTTCGGGCTATGACGTAATAAAAAATGTGTGGTTGAAATTTAATTCATATGATTATACACATTGTGAATTTACAAAAGATGACTTGACTAAATTGCTGAATTTTCTAAATGTTCTGACTGAGCGTTCTCGGATTGTAGCAGAATTAGATGTCAATGTTGAAAAAATACTTAAAAGCGAATATGAATTTTTCACTACTGATGAAGTGAATTTTTAAGTGCAATGGGTATAATTGATACTTTCAGAAAGGACTGAAGAAATTATGTATCTGAATTATTTGCAAATAGTGAATTATAAAAATTTGAGTTCCTCAAAGTTTTCTTTTGTAGAAGGTGTCAATACGATTATTGGTGAAAATGATTCTGGAAAATCAAATGCAATGACAGCGCTACGGATTTTGTTGGATGATACATACTATTATAATACAAAAAGACTAAAAGAGATGGATTTTTCTGATTCGTTAAACAATTGGAAGGGACATTGGATTATTCTTTCGGCAATATTTGATAAAATAACTTCCGAAGATAGAGAAACAGAGGTGTGTGCGGAAATTATTCCAGAAGTTGAAAATGAAGATTTCTTAAGAACATATATTAGGAGCGGAAGCGATAATATAGGTGTAATTTCGTTATTTATTCGTCCTCAAAAAGCTATAAGAAAAAGATTGAGTGAAATTACAGACCCAGAAGAATTCAAACGAGAAAGAAATAAAATTAAGATTTCTGACTACGAATTTTATTATACAAGTAGAGCGCAAACGGATTTTACAAATGAAGATATATATAGGAGCATTGTTGGAGATATAGAAAATGGAGAATGTATGGATCCTGACGAGGATGATGATGAAATTTTGGGTAGTAAATTAAATATTGCAGATGTACAAGACCACATTTCTGTTGTTTTTATTGATGCATTAAGAGATGTTGCAAGTGAATTGAATAAACCGAAAAATCCTATCAGACGGATTATAGAATCAGTAGAATCATTAATAAGAGAATCTGAAATAGAGACAATTAGAAATGAGATAGTTCAGTTAAATAAATCTATCTCAGAAGTAGAACAGGTTGAATTAGTTGGTAAAAAGATTAATGAAAAGTTATTGGATATGATCGGAATGGTGTATTCGCCAGAAATAGTCTTAGAATCTGGCTTAAAGGATGATATTAATTCACTTTCCCGATATTTGTTTATGAAATCGTCAAAGCAGAACGACATAGAAGCTTTGGGCCTAGGCCATTTGAATATGATATATATGGCTTTAAAAATTGTGGAATATGAATTGAACAGAACCAGAGAGCTGATTAATATTATGATCATTGAAGAACCTGAAGCACATATACATACACATATACAAAGAACTTTGTTTGATAAATTAAAAATAACAAAGGATTATACGCAGATTATTACAACCACACATTCTACACATTTAGCTGAAGTATCTGAAATAAGAAATATTAATATTTTAAAGGCTGTTGATAGTAAAAGTGTCGCAATGCAACCGAACAAAGGGTTGGATAATTTCGGCGCAGAAAAATTAAAATTAAGAAACTTAACATTGTCTGAATGTATTGAACGATATTTAGACGCAAAGCGTTCAGTGCTTCTTTTTTCAAAAGGAGTAATGTTGATAGAAGGTGATGGAGAGGAAATTTTGATACCTAATATGATAAAGGCTGCGTTTGGTGTATCTTTGGACGAATTGGGCATTGGGATTGTTAATGTTGGTAGTGTTGCTTTTGAGTATATGGCAAGTTTGTTTGGAGAAGAAAGAATTAAGCGACCATGTGCAATTGTTACTGATGAGGATGTCCAGATAGTAGAAGAGAGTAGTAGCTTTTACAAAGTGACGGCAGAAGAACGTGGAAGAAGTAGACAAGAAAAATTAACTGATTTGTATGGAAGAAATGATTGGGTGGAGACTTTTTATGCGCCACATACATTAGAGGTTGATTTTGCATTAGCCGATGAAAGAGCTAATAGAGAATATATTGGGAAAGTAATAGAACTAAACTATGTAAATTCGAATACGATTGAAAGGCACAAAGAAGATTTGAGCAGAGGAACAGATGCTAAATGTGCTAATACAGTTTTAACTATAGCTAGAGATATGGGAAAAGGGTGGTATGCAACCGTGCTTTCAAATTATATTGATGTTGCAGTTGTTATTCCACAATATATTTTAAAGGCGGTAGCATTTGCAAGTAGAGAAGTAATCGGAATTGATATAGTATTCAAGATGATGGAATATTCCCTGAGTGGTTATGATGAAACTTTGGAAGTCTTAGGAATAGAATTTCAAAACGATAATGTAATATCTCAAGACGAGAAGATATGTTGCATTAATAAGTTTAGAGAAATGTATGGTGGAGACATGCTATCAAAGTTTTTGCAAGAAGTAGATGTGTATTGTGAAGGCTGGTGTGAGTAGATGGAAAATATCTCTTTCTTAGAGGAATTAAACATACAACAAAAAACTGCTTGTATTGAGGAAAAGAACTTATTGATAAAAGCATGTCCGGGAAGTGGAAAAACAAGAACCTTGACTTACAAATTGGCATATTTGGTAACAAAATATGAATGTTCGAATAAGCTTAATATTGCAATAACTTATACAAATAGAGCAGCTGAAGAAATATCGGAACGCCTTGAAAAAATGGGCATAACTGATAATAAAATATGGGTAGGAACAATACATCAATTTTGCTTGGAGTTTATTATTAGACCATATACTATTTATCACAAGCGTTTAAATAAAGGATATCATATTATTGATGAGTATGTTGCGAAAAAATATATAAGTGCAATTGCACAAGAACTAAATATAAATATAAAATATGTACAAAATCCTTTAGATAATCCAGACATTGCTAAGAGATACTACGATAAGCTATTGCTTGAAAGAGAATTAGATTTTGATAGTATATTAAGTGTTGCTAATGAGTTATTGCATCAGAATGAATTTATTGCTGAAAATATCGCTGGTATTGTTAGATCAATATTTGTAGATGAATATCAGGACACGAATGAGATGCAATATGTAATATTGAGCAAAATTGTAAAAGTAAATAAATCTATACAGCTTATGTTTGTTGGTGATACAGATCAAGCAATATATGGTGGTTTGGGCGGTGTGGCGAAGTCTGGTGACGAGTTGCAGAAACTATTTGAAGTGGAGTTCTGTGAAAAAAATTTGGATGGGTGTTATCGTTCGACTCAAAGAATAGTGGATTATTATACTAACTTTCAAATACAACACACACCAATATATGCGGTTTCTGATATAAAAGACCAAAAGGGGTATTTGCTCTATGATTCGTCTATAGATAGTAAAGTGTTGTATGCTAATATAGCACAAATAGTAAAAAATGAACTGGCAAATGGCATATTAGAAAAAGAAATTTGTATTATTGCGCCTCAATGGTGGTTATTATTTCCGCTGGCAAAAAAAATGAAAGAATTATTACCACAGGTAAAATTTGATGCACCTTCTATAACGCCAATAAAATATAATCCGATGAATCCGTTTTATTTGCTTTCGAGGTTAATTTTTTCAGAACCTGGGAAAAGAACATATTTAAGGAAGAGAATCGCAAGTGAATTGATTTCGATGTTAAGAGATGAATATAAAATATATCTGTCTGAAAACATAGATAGTTATAGTATCTTGAAAATAATCAATTCTTCAAATGGAACTGAAACCAATGGAGTTTTATATTTAAAGAATGCTATAGATGATTTTTTTGAAAGATTAGGAATTGATATAAGCAAAGAGTCATGTTTACAAAAAATGTATGAAGAATTTATATCAGCAATTTGCGATAGAATAGTCAAATATAGTTTATCAACAGATGTGGAAGTATTTAAACAATGTTTCAAAGAAAAAGAGGGCGTGGTTATTAATACATTTCATGGTGTAAAGGGAGAAGAATATACTACAGTTATCGCATTTGGAATATTGAATGGATATATACCGCATTGGGATATAATTATAAATAAAACTCCGCAGTATAGAGAAGTAGAAACAAAAAAGCTATTATATGTTGTGTGTTCAAGAGCAAAGAAAAATTTATATCTATTTTCTGAACAAGGAAGAACAACGCAAAAAGGGAATTTGCTTACTGCTACAGACGAGATTGTGGAGGTTTCGTATAATTACGATGAGGAGTATTAATTCCACTCCCCCATTGCCTCCACATACCCTTGCAATCCACCTTTCCTTGAAGCGAGACTGGCATAGAATCCCAGTTCTTCCCTTGCAAGATGGGTAAGATAAGAGATATTAAGAGGGTCTGTCAATTTAACCTGTGCATTGCAGTTTTGGCAGTTGAAGGTGATGTGAAACTGATTATCAAGAGTGACTTCGACGCTGTCGGTTTCTTGGTTATACATTGCAAATATTATTTTACTCATAGTGGTGTTCCTTTCTTTAAAAACGTGATTGGTTGTCGTGGATGGTAATGAGTAGCCTACCGTAAGATTCAGGTATGCAACACCGCACACCCCAAACCCCGTATTTCCGGGCTTTCCAAGATACCAAAACGTTCTCAAAGAGAAACTTGTGGGACTTACAAGGGTATTGGACGATACGGTGCTGCAATCCAGATTTGTAACTATTGAAATTACATCAATTTTCTGATATGCTTATCGCCAGAGAGAGGTGTTGACAATGCAGATTTCCAGCAGATTTACAATGGCAATTCATATGTTTGCCTGTATAGATACATTTTCAGACCAGAAGATGACAAGCAATTTTATGGCAGCAAGTATCGGAACCAATCCTGTAATTGTGAGGAAGATATTACAACAGTTAAAGGCAGCAGGACTGATAGAAGTCGCAAGAGGACCGGGCGGTGTAAAAATTACCAGACCATTGGAACAGATTACATTTCTTGATGTGTATAAAGCAGTAGAATGTGCGCCGGATGAAGAGTTGTTTCACTTTCATGAGAGTCCCAGCCAGAAATGTCCGGTAGGAAAGAATATTCATCATGTTCTTGATGAAAGACTGCTGGAGGTGCAGAGGGCAATGGAGAAAAAACTCTCAGAGATGACGCTCGCCGATGTGAAAAAAGATATTGCGGCATATATAGAAAAAGAGTAGCAGACAAGGCTTCGGATTTGATATTCCGAAGTCTTTTTTTATTTAAAAAATTGATGTAACTATTGACATTACATCTAACATGTGTTATTTTACAACTACAAGATGTAACAGTAATAGTTACAACAAGGTGATTATAACAAATCTAAGGAGGAATTTTAAAATGCAGAAAGTAGTAGAATTTTTACAGAAAAACCCGGTTCAGTATTTAGCAACAGTCGGAAGAGACGGAAAGGCAAAATGCCGTCCATTTATGTTCTGTTTCGAGCAGGACGGAAAAATTTGGTTCTGTACCAACAACACAAAGGATGTTTACAAGGATATGTTAGCGAATCCTGAGATAGAAGTTTCCGTATCTTCTCCTGAATACGCATGGCTTCGTCTCCATGGCAAAGCAGTATTTGAGAACAATATGAGTGTAAAGGAAGGCTGCATGAATAATCCTATCGTTAAGGGACAGTACCAGACAGCGGATAATCCTATTTTTGAGGTGTTTTATCTTGAAAATCCACATGGGGTTATTGCTGATTTTTCAGGAAATCCACCTTATGAATTCTAATTACAGACAATCTAAGATAAAACAAATCCCGCAGGAAATCTCACTCTGCGGGTTGTTTTGAATTCGGGCATACCTCATAAAATGTTTTATAATTATTATACAGATAATGAAAGGAAGAACTTTGAAATGACAAAAATGGATTATCTTAAACTTCTGGTAGATGAAATTCATTCTACTACAGTTGCAACAATAGGCACGGACGGTCATCCTCAGACAAGAATCATTGATATGATGTATTACGACAAAGAGGGTGTGTATTTTCTTACTGCAAAGGGGAAAGCATTTTATGACCAGTTAATGGAACAGCAGTATGTGGCAATCTCAGCAACAAAAGATAAAATAGCGGTCTCTCTTCGTGGAAAAATAAAGAATATCGGAAAAAAGAATCTTGATATCATGTTTGAGAAAAATCCGTATATGAAAGAAATTTATCCGGGGGATACGAGGGACGCAATAGAAGTGTTCTGTTTGTATGAAGCACAGGGAGAATATTTTGACATAAGTAATCCGTCAAATATTGTGAGGGATACCATAATAATCGGGGAAGCGAAAGCAGTCCGGACGGGATACCACGTTGGAAAAGACTGCATTGGATGTAAGTTATGTTATTCGGTGTGTCCGCAAAAGTGTATTGATATATCGTCTGTTCCTGTTGCAATCAATCAGAATCATTGCCTACATTGCGGAAGATGTACAGAAATCTGCCCGAAACAGTGTATTAAAAAAATGGCATGAACGGTCAGTGGATTGATGAAGCAAGGGGTAAAGCTTCTGGTGATTGATACGCAATGCTCACAAATTCATTATTCGGATGAAATTTACAGAAGCAAATAGAATTATTTATTTTACCAAGGAATTCTACCTATAATGCTATTTTGGACTCAGGAAGGTAGAAAATTACTAGAGCAACATGAAGAGTTCTCTACCCACAACGGCATATTCGTCTTAAAGAGGTAGAAAATTTCAGGAAGCTTATGTAGACTTTTCTACCTATAATATGATATTTGGCTTAGGTAGGTAGAAAATTACAAGATGGCACATGATATTTTTCTGCCCATAATACCATTTTTGATTAGAAAGGGTAGAAATACCCGAGAACTTCATGAAAAACTTTCTACCCATATCATCATTTTTGACTTAGCAGGTAGAAATTTCCAATAGTTTCATGAAAATCTCTGTCAGTAACGCTATCGCCGTATAACAATAAGTAAAGAAATACCCATACAAATAAATTTGTCTGGGCATCTTTTTTCCTATCGTTGCAGTTTTCAATGCATATGTTAGCAAGCCATGCCCCCCTCGCCTACGCAAAAGCCGCGGCTCGGTGGACGGCTGTCGCCGTATAATAAAAAAGAAGATGGTAAAAAAGTCGTGATTTTGCAAAGCAGGATTTATCAATAAAAAGATTGGAACATTATGAAAAAAGTAAAAAGGTGGATAGGTATGGTTGAATACAACTGTTCCTATAGTTGTTTCCTGCTTTCAAAAGATTATGGGAAAGATTGCGTAGTTTTCTAAGTTCAATAAGGCGTTTATTTATGAGATTTTTTCCACCATCGGTGGTTATTGGTTTTAACATGATGTCTCCTGATATTTGTATATGACAATGATATTGTCTCACTTTTTGCAACTTTTATTGATTCTATATCAAAAAGGGGGGTACAATCGGTTGTAAAAGTGAGACAAATATAATTGGGAGCCATTAGAGAAACATAAGTTTAATAATAGAAAAATATGCAAAATGTCACATTAAATGTCGAAAATGGCAAATTTCAAAATGTGCAAACAAAAGAATGATATATTGTTCACGAATAAATTAGTTAGGAGAACAACTGTATGATTCAGAAATTAGTAGACATAATAGTAAAACAGCAAGTTGAAAAGGGGATAATATCAAAGGAGGAGGTTGATATATATAAATATGGATATTATTTATTGTTAGAGATTATTATGAATATCATAATAGCTATATTTATTGGATTTATTTTTAGAGACATCAAAACGGTTATAATTTTTTTACTCATATACATTCCTTTAAGAACATATAGTGGTGGTTGGCATGCAAATAGATTATGGAAATGTACACTTATATCAAATTTTATTTTAATCACGGCAGAGATTATTGTAAATTGTTGGATACAATATGTTTCTCGTTCTATTAGTTTGTTAATTGTAACATGTTGTGTAGTTATAATACTATTCATGTCCCCTATTGATACAGAAACAAAGAGATTGAATGATATTGAGAAAAAAATATATAAAAGAAAAACATATATTATTGTAGTTATTCAAATGTGCATATTGACTGCTTGCGTAATGTTCTGCGGTGAAAAATATTCTATAATAATTGAGTATGCATATTTGGTGCAGGCAGTAATGTTAGTAGCTGAAAAAGTGATAAAAAAACAATAAAAATATTGAAAGTTGTCGAAAAAATATGTTATAATAATTCACTAACTTAAAAGGAGGGGGCATCCTTATGATACACATTGCCATTTGTGATGATGATAAAAAATTTATTTCGTACATAAAAAGAATTATAATAACATCTGGAGCAGACCCGCAGACAACATATTTTGATGAATATACATCGGGAAAAGAATTTGTTTTCAATTTGGAATCAAGAAAAGAATGCGATTTATTGATTTTAGATATGCAGTTGGGAGATATGGATGGAGATGATGTTGCAAAGAAGTTTAGAGAGATATATCCTTATGCAATACTTGTGTTTTGTTCAGGAGTACAGTTGCCAACTGCAAAATCGTTTAGAAGCACTCCTTTCAGATATTTATTAAAGGCATATAATGATAGGGAAATGAACGAAGAAATGCGAGAAATATTGAATGAAGTTAACAGAAATAATGAGGAAGCATTTCTTATTGGGCATTATAGGTATAATTCGATAAAAGTACAATTAAAGAATATTATGTATATAACAAATACTAAAAGAGGTAGTAGAATATTTGTTACACCAGAATGTAATGAATATGATTTTGAAAAACAAATATTAATTGATTCGAAGTTGTCGGAATTGTATGGCAAATATGAGAAATATGGTTTTGAATTTGCTAGTGTGAGTTACATAGTAAATATGCGTTATGTAAAACAGATTGTAGCAAGTGAATTAGTACTGTATACCGATGAAAGATTGTCTATTTCTAAAAAATATTATAAAGAATTTCGTGAAAAATTTGCGAGGAATTTGGCAAAGAAATATTAGACTGGTAAGGAGACAATAATAGAGATGGACACATTGGATAAGGTAATAATGTTTGTAGGATGCATAATTGAGGTATATTTAGTATTTGATTATTTTTATAATTTTTTTTCTATTAAAGAAAAATGGGCAAATAAAAATGTATGGGTTATTGCATCAAGCGTTTGCCTGCTTCTTTTTACTGTTAATTTGTTTAAAAATGGGTTTTTAAATTTGATTGCATTTCCGTTATTATTATGGACTTTTGTGTCGCTTGTATTTGAGGCTAAATTGACTGTGAAATTAGGATATTTTATAACGGCATATGCTGTTATGATTGGTGTGGAATTTTTATATTTAATAATGTCAAAGACAACATTGAGTGTAGTGTCAAAAACCGGACTTGTTCCATTTTCACAATATGCGTGGCAGTTGATATTTATAAAATTTCTTAATTATTTAGTATTTGCAATATTAAAACAGACTTCTGGTAAATCAAAGAGCCGATTGTCAAATAGGATGTTCGTTGCATATATATGTTTACCTGTTTGTACAATAGGCTGTATGGTAACGATTTTTTATTCTGGAGTGGATTTTTCAAACATTTTGTTGCCAAGAGTATTAATGACCATTTTTTTTGTGTGTATGCTTTTGAGTAATATCTTGGTTTTTTATGCCTTTCAAAGGTATACGGAAGGATTGTATAAAGAAAGTGAGCATCAAATTGAAATAATGCATCAAAGAGCAGAGATTTATCGTTTAAATCAAATAACAGAAATGAATGATAAATATAAGGAAATGGTGCATAATACAAGTCATTTTTATAAGGTGATTGGGGAAATGGCAGCAGAACACCAAAATGAAGAAATTTACGAGTTGGTTAAAAAGTTGGATGAAACATTTGAAAAGAATGTTGTTAAAGTATATAGTAATTATAAAATACTTAATACATTATTGGCGGAAAATGAAGCTAAATCAAATAAATTTGGTATTCAGTTTGATGCATATGTTGAACAAGGAACCGACCTGGATAATATATCAGATATAGATATGATTACGATGATAGGAAATTTGTTGGACAATGCTGTTGTTGCAGCTGCAAAGAAAAAGGAAAAATCTATTGTTAAAGTAAGAATTTTTATGCAGAATGAAGGAAGTATTTGTGTTGTAAAGGTGGTCAATGATTTTGATGGTAAGTTAATAAAAAAAGAAGGAAAATTAATAACAACTAAAAAAAATGGAGGATTACATGGAATTGGTATGACTAGTGTAAATCGCACGGCAGAGAAATATAATGGATATTTAGAATATTATATAGAAGATAATAAGTTTGTTGCAGTCTTAATACTTCCAGTAGAACAATAAGCATAATATGTGTAAAGTTAAAAACACCCGTTTGGGTGTTTTTTTGTATATAAGAACAAAAATGTCGCTTTAAAAGTCGAAAATGGAACATTGTGTCTAAAACACACATAAATATTATAGAATACCCATATTAAAAATGCAGATTGGGAGGTAAGGCTAAATGAAAACTAATAGTTTAATAGGAAAGAAATTGGCAGAATGCATCAATTCGTTAGCGAAAGCTACGGTCATTAAGTCGGCAAATTCAACTTGTGTGTGGTTGGCATATCAACCACAGTTCCCAAAAGAAGCGGAATACTATAGTAAAACAGCAAAGAAAGAAGAAGAATAGGAGAGATTCAAAATGAGAAAAATCAAAAAAATAATAATGAGTTTAGTACTTATTGGAGTAATGGTAATTGGAATGTGTGGAACTGTGTCAGCAAAGACAACGACAGGTGTATGGAATTCACCTAAAACCACTGCAGGTAGTTGGTGGTCAGGATATGACAATGATGATATCACATCATTGACGGGAACTTCAAGTTCAATTTATGGTGGAGATGTCGGTGTGTATTTTTATGCTTCAAGTGTTGGTATGCCTAATGGTTTTATACGTTCATCTAATCGTACGGGTGAAATTGAATTAAAAGAAGATGACAGTTCGTGGTTTGATGAGAATGAAACTGCACGTAAAATCACAGGATATTTCGCTTATGATAATTCTGGACGATATAGAATGACATCATATAAGATTACTTATACTAATTCAAGCTGTATAGAACCAAATAAAACAGTCGAATTATATTTAAGGATAAAGATAAACACTATCAGTGGCGATACAACAAAAAATGTTCCTGAAGGTCTATTTGGATACCAATTATGGGTAAACTAAATAGAGTCTTGAGTTTATAATATAAATCTACAAATCATAATGTTAGATTTATATTATTAGGAGGTAGCAATGTGAAAAAAATATTGTCGATTGTAATAATGTTTTTTTGTGTTATGTGCTTGGTTTCATGTGAAAATGATAGTGAGGATAAGATAGAATGGCCATTTGAGCAAAAAGTTTCATATCTTGTTGAAGATGATGGTTGGGTTTATAGTTTCTCCTATACCTACGATAAAGGAGGACTGAATGATGATGCATTGATACCCTATAATTTTATGGGAGTAAATTTAAGATATAGATATAATGAAGATTATGTTACAACAGTAACGTATATGGAAGATGGTGAGAAAAAAACAAAAATTGTCCCTCAAACGATACAGGTGCTAGGTGAGGCTAATGATTCTGGTATCAAAAATGATATGGAAGAGATTGCGGATATTCTTAAATATCAAGCTGGAGAAGTAACTACTCAAGAATTATTAGATCTAACAGTAGATGATCTCACATTTGAAGAGTTAGATGAAAATATTTTTATTGAATTAGTCCAAGCAGCGCTTAAGGGTGAGGCACATAAAGAAGGTAATTATGATTATCTTCCACAATATG
>OLGM01000770.1_pt1 | contig 17837 bp, 13 predicted proteins | sample 1606001 | NCBI WGS metagenome assembly OLGM01 (sample SAMN03283294) | human gut metagenome | biome: human-associated habitat; material: feces | host: Homo sapiens | place: Peru | collected 2012
GTAGGTCGTTGCTTCCTGCTCGTCAGCTTCCCTGCCCAGATGACTTCATGGCCAGTAGCTGGACAGATGCTCAGCTATACTGATGCTACAACAGGTGCAACACCATTGGCGATCATGAAGACTGCCATCAAGACTGGTGATGCTTCTCTTCTGAATCAGTTGCCTGATTCTTTGAGTTTGCTTTTCGGAGCAACTGGCGATACGTTTGGAGCTGGTACTACTGGTGAAGTTTGTGCTGTCGCTCTCTTGCTTGGTTTGGCTTACATGCTTTGGAAGAAGGTTATCACCTGGCATATTCCTGTCAGCATCATCGCTACCGTATTTGTATTTAGCGGTCTGATGCACTTGGCTAACCCTGTTTATGCCAATCCATTTGCAGTCATTTTAAGTGGAGGTTTGATGCTCGGTGCCATCTTTATGGCAACTGATTATGTTACCTCTCCAATGACTCACAAGGGCATGCTTATCTACGGTGTATGCATCGGTCTGCTGACCGTCATCATCCGTAACTGGGGTAGCTATCCAGAAGGTATGTCGTTCGCCATTCTTATCATGAATGCGTTCACACCTCTTATTAACACATACGTTAAACCAAAGCGCTTCGGTGAGAAGCCTGCTAAGAAATAAGGAGGACAGAGACATGCAGAAATTAGAATCATCATTAAAGAACATGGTGCTTGTGCTGGTGGGCGTAGCGCTCATCGTAGGTGCCGTGCTTGCATATATCAATCATCTTACATCTGGTCCTATCGCCGAGAAGGCAGCACAGAGTCTGGCTGCCGGCATTAAGAGTGTGATGGGTACAGAAGAGCTCCAGGTGGCTGAACCAGAAGAGGTGAAGCAGGAGTTTGGCGGTAAGGAATTCACTTTCACTATCCACAAGTGCTCTGACAAGAGTGGCAAGCAGTTGGGTGCTGCCGTAGAGAGTACTACCGGTGGTTTCGGTGGCGATCTGAAGGTGCTCGTAGGTTTCGATACCGAGGGCAAGGTTATGGGTTATACCATCCTTCAGGCTTCAGAAACTCCAGGTTTGGGTGCCAAGGCTACTACCTGGTTCCAGAAAGACGGAAAGGGTAGCATCATCGGCAAGACTCCAAAGGATGGCGACCTCCACGTATCTAAGGACGATAAGAGTGGCAATGCCGTAGACGCCATCACCGCTTCTACCATTACCAGCCGCGCCTTCCTCAAGGCTATCAACCAGGCTTATGCCGTTTATGCCAAGAAGAATGTCGATGGCGAGAGTGGTGCATCTAAAGTTGAACATAACGAAAAGAAAGGATAAACCGATATGAGTAATGTTAAGATTTTGATGAACGGACTCATCAAGGAGAATCCAACCTTCGTGTTGCTTCTCGGTATGTGTCCTACTTTGGCTACAACAACCAGCGCCATCAACGGTCTCTCTATGGGATTGGCTACCATGGCGGTGCTGATTTGTACCAACTTTGTTATTTCCTGTATCAAGAAGATTACCCCGGATATGGTTCGCATCCCTGTTTTCATCGTAGTGATTGCAGCCTTCGTAACCATCCTTCAGATGTTGATGAGCGCTTATGCTCCCGACAGCATCAATCAGGCGCTGGGTATTTATATTCCGCTGATTGTAGTAAACTGTATCATCCTGGGTAGAGCAGAGAGCTTTGCTGCCAAGAATTCGCCTGTTGCCAGCCTCTTCGATGGCATTGGTTGCGGTTTGGGTTTCACCCTCGGTTTGACCATCCTGGGTAGTGCCCGCGAGATACTCGGTGCAGGTAGTGTATTCGGTATCACTCTGTTGCCGGAGACTACCAACATTCTGATGTTCATCCTGCCTCCTGGAGCTTTCCTCACCTTGGGTTACATCATTGCTATATTTAATAAGGTAAAGAAGTAAGCGTAGGCATCGCTTCAAATCAATGAAATAAAATAGAAATTATGGAATATTTATTGATATTTATCTCTGCGATATTCGTCAACAACATCGTCTTGTCGCAGTTTCTCGGTATCTGTCCATTCCTGGGCGTATCGAAGAAAGTTGATACAGCCATCGGTATGGGTGGTGCCATCGCCTTTGTCTTGACCCTGGCAACCATCATTACCTGGTGTGTTCAGAAGTATGTACTCGATCCGTTCGGATTGCAATATCTCCAGACCCTGGCATTCATCCTCGTGATTGCAGCCTTGGTTCAGATGGTAGAGATTATCCTGAAGAAGGTTTCTCCTGCACTATATCAGGCACTCGGTATCTTCCTGCCTCTGATTACTACCAACTGTGCCGTGCTGGGTGTAGCCATCCTGGTTATTCAGAAGGATTACAATCTGCTTGAGAGCGTGGTTTACGCCTTCTCTACAGCTCTCGGCTTTGCCCTGGCTCTCATTGTCTTTGCCGGCATTCGCGAGCAGCAGGCTTTGGTCCGTATTCCTAAGGGCATGCAGGGCGTAGCTATCGTCATGGTAACTGCAGCGCTCCTCAGCCTCGCCTTCATGGGATTCTCGGGCGTAGATGGCGGTTTGAAATCGCTCTTCGGATTGGAGTAAAACTTTTACTGAAAAGTTGATAAAATAATAATGGGAATTTGCGAATGGTATGAACCGATGCAAATTCCCATTTTTTGTACTTGATTTTTCTTTCTCTCTTACTTGAGGTCTTGATTTTTCTTAACTCTCTGTCTTTATAAACTTGAAATTTTAACTCTTTCTCTTTTCTTATCTTCTGTGTCCGAAGCTTCCACCGCCATTGTTCTTGCTTGGTGTAGAAGAGCGAGGGGTGAATCCGCCGCCGCGGTTGCCAGACCCGCTGCTGAATGAACGGCTCATGCTGCTGCGGTTGCCCCCGAAGATGTTACTTCTTCCGCTTCCGAAGCTGCTGTTTCCGAAACCACGGCTGCTGTTTCCGAACCCACGGCTGCTGTTTCCGAAACCTCGGTTGTTGCTGGTGCTGCTGTTGCTGCTGCCGAAACCGCGGTTAGGGCGACTGTTGCTGTTGCCGAAGCCACGGTTGCTGCTGTTTCCGAAGCCTCCGTTGTTATTTCCGAAGCCTCCGTTCTGAGGGCGGTTGCTGTTTCCGAAGCCAACGTTGTTGTTAGGGCGGCTTGCATTACCGAAGCCACGGTTTGGGTTCATCTGAGGTCTGTTCTCCCGGTTCAGATTTCCGAAAGATCTTCCTCTGCCGTAATCACCGCGGTTGAATCCGTCTCTCATACCTATTCTCGGATTTCCTTCAGGGCGAGGGCCGTCGAAGCTTCTTCCGTGATACCAGCTTCTGTTTCCGTTTACTCGCCAGCTATGACCTCCACGGTAAGATACGTAGAAGTGAGGGCGACCAAAGTAGAAATAGTCGCGGCGCGGATAGCGGGCGTAGATGCCGAAGTGCCAGTAGCCTGCATTCCAGTAGAGCGGACGGTAGAAGTAGGTGGCATTGAGATATGTTCTATACTGCCAGTCGAGCAGGATATAGCTCAAATCCATATTGCGCTGGCGCCAGTAAGCACCATACAGGTCATCGTATGTATCTACACTCATCAGGTAGTCGAGGTTCACCTCGTAAGCTGCCTCATACTGATCTTCCGTAAGATTGAGCTCGTAAGCCATCTTGTCTGTCAGGAAGAGAGCCTGCTGTCTAGCCTGCTCATAACTCATTGCAGAAGCGGTAGTGAATGTCATCATGAACATGGCTACCAGAGCTATTATCATTCGTTTCATAATCGTATATTTTTTAATTGTTATACTTCATGTTTCTTTTTTCTGGTGCAAAGATACGATGTTTTTTGCTTCTACGGTCGGGATTTCCCCTAAAGGGGTGGGGGAAAATCCCTACATCTTTATTTCGGGGCTGCGGAGTACTATATATAATAAGGTGTAGAACCGGGGCGGAGCGTAAAGGTTTGCGTGAAGATTTTCGCAGTTTTTTGAACAATCAAACGAAATATTTACTACCTTTGCACTCAGAAAAACGATCTGATGAATAGATTGGAATTTAAAACGAAAAAAGTAAAATAATAAAAGACAAAATAAACAAATCATGAAAGAGCTAAAAGCATTAAACAAGCGCACCGCTCCTAAGAGCGTCGCTCCAGAGAAAATCATTCAGTTTGGTGAAGGTAACTTCCTCCGTGCATTCGTAGATTGGATTGTATGGAATATGAATAAGAAGACCGACTTCAACGGTTCTGTCGTTGTAGTTCAGCCATTGGCTGGCGGTATGGTTGACTGGTTGAACGGTCAGGACTGCCTCTATCACGTAAACCTTCAGGGTAAGGAGAACGGCCAGGCTATCAACACATTGGAGCGTATCGACGTTATCAGCCGTGCATTGAACCCATATTCTCAGAACCAGGCATTCATGGCTTTGGCTGAGCAGCCAGAGATGCGTTTCATCATCTCTAACACTACAGAGGCTGGTATCGCATTCGATGATTCTTGCAAGTTTACAGATGCTCCTGCAGCTTCTTATCCAGGCAAGTTGGTTCAGCTCTTGTTCCACCGCTATAAGTTCTTCGAGGGCGACCCAACCAAGGGTATGATCCTGATGCCATGTGAGCTGATCTTCCTCAACGGTCACCACCTCAAGGAGTGCATCTATCAGTATATCGAGCTCTGGAAGGGCGATATGGGTGCTGATTATGAGGGCTTCAAGGAGTGGTTCACCAACCACTGCTACGTTTGCGCTACATTGGTAGACCGCATCGTTCCTGGTTTCCCACGCGATACCATCAAGGAGATTCAGCAGAAGGTTTGCTACAAGGACAACCTCGTAGTTAAGGCAGAAAGCTTCCACCTCTGGGTTATCGAGAAGGCAGAAAATATGACTGTAGAGCAGATGCAGGAGGAGTTCCCAGCTCACAAGGCAGGTCTCCACGTGCTTATCACAGATAACGAGAAGCCATATCACGAGCGTAAGGTTACCCTTCTGAATGGCCCTCACACCGTATTGAGCCCTGTTACATACCTCAGCGGTGTAAACATTGTTCGCGATGCTTGCGAGCACCCAGTATTGGGCAAGTACATCCACAAGGTACAGTTCGATGAGTTGATGCAGACTCTGAACCTCCCTATGGATGAGCTCCAGAAGTTCGCTTCTGACGTATTGGAGCGTTTCGAGAATCCATTCGTAGATCATCAGGTAACCAGCATCATGCTTAACTCATTCCCTAAGTTTGAGACTCGCGACCTGCCTGGTGTCAAGATTTATCTTGAGCGTAAGGGCGAGTTGCCACAGGGTTTGGTATTCGGTCTCGCTGCTATCATCACTTACTATAAGGGTGGTGTTCGCGAGGATGGTGCTCCTATCCAGCCAAACGATGACCAGAAGATTATGGACAAGCTCACCGAGCTTTGGGCTACTGGCGATACCCAGAAGGTAGCTGAGGGCGTATTGGGCTTCGACTATATCTGGCACGAGGATTTGAACAAGACAGTTTCTGGCCTTACCGAGTTGGTTAAGAAAGATCTTGACCTTATTCAGGAGAAGGGCATGCTGGAGGCAGTTAAGACTATCCTCTAATTTAAAAAAAATGTTCGTTCATAGGTTCAAATAACGATTAAGATTAGAAAAATAGTTATAAGGTTTTGTGTTAGTTGTTAGCTATAATCTTCTAGCTAATAGGTTAAAGGCGGGGAGCTTGTGAAAGCACCTCGCCTTTTGCGGTATGTTTTGTAAGTTTCTTTTCAAGTGACTGTTGTAAAGAAAACAGTTATTCAATGATGTGGTTGATGACCATTCCTGCGATAGCCATTCCGAAGGTTGCGGTGATGTGACAGAGCGAACCGTTGATCTGTGCCTTAGTAGAGCACCATTCGTGTTCTACCAGTCGCTGGTCGCCCGGAGCATCATATACGGCAGTATCAGTACCCCTCTCTCCGCTAATGAGTTTGGCTTTCGGGCATAGGCATCCGCCCGTGCCGCAGGCTTTGTTCACCCCCTGGTTCTGCATCGGCTTTTCTTCACTGTATACGCACTGGAATTTTCGTCGTGGGAAGGTTTTGTTCTTCTTGAATTTCTTTCGCAGTGCTCTTGCCAGCGGGTCTCCATCCACCTTCCAGAATTCAGATTTTCTTACCTTGAAGGGGTCGGTGCGCAGGGCAGCTCCCATAGAAGATATAAAGGTGATTTCCTTAGGCAGGGCAGTGGCACGCAGAATGAGGTCAGCCTTATCCTTCAGCGAGTCGATGGCATCGATGATGAAGTCGTATTGCTCCATGTGGAATTCATCGGCAGTTTCTGCCTGATATATTTTCTGATAGGCTGTGATGTTGGCATCGGGGTTGATTTCGAGCAGTCGGTTGCGCAGTGCCTCTACCTTCACTTCGCCTATGGTTCGGCTTGTAGCCATCAGCTGGCGGTTGCAGTTGGTTACGCATACCCTGTCGCTGTCTACGATTGTGATGTTTCTCACGCCGCTTCTCAGGAGTCCTTCTGCGCACCATGATCCTACTCCTCCGATACCGAAGATGAGCACTCTTGCCTTCTGAATTTTCTCAAGATTATCCTTTCCCAGGAGCAGTTCGGTGCGTCGCTGCATTCCCCGCTCCATTGTCGTTATTTTATTCTCCATTTTATTGTTTGTAAAGAATTCTAATGTATATATCTGATGCAAAGTTAGTGAATTTTTATTTCATCCATACTTAAGTTAAGAGTACTTGCCACAATATCAGCTGATACTCCAGCCTGTAGAAGTTTTTGGGCTGATTGCAATTTTTCCTCATTAGCTCTTTTTAATTGTTCCTCAGCTTCTTTTCTCTGCTCCTCAGCTTCTTTTAACTGACTAGATGTTGCCTCCAGCTGACTAGACGTTGCCTCCAGCTGACTAGACGTTGCCTCCAACTGACTAGAGGTTGCCTTAAGTTTCTCCTCAGTATCATCATTAGCTTTCGTCAAACGCTCCAACCTGCCGGCAAGCGTCTTCTCTACGCTCACCATATCCCAGAATTCATCATAACCCAGAAGTTCCTCCTCGGTATAGGCTGATTCTTCAATCTCTGATACGGCTTTGGCTATCTCCGGATTTGCCAGCAGTTCTGCCGGAACTTCCTTCGTTTTCTCATCAATTTCTGTCAGATACCTAAGCCATAAAACCTGCATTTTCTTCTCTGTAAACGTATGAGGCGTAAATTTCGGCAACTCTACAAATACCAGATGCAAACCATCAATTACTTTTTCGGTATGTTCCTCATGTACAAGATGGTAATAGTGGTAATAATCATCCAGTTCAGGCTCAAATACTTCATTAACCAAGTTGAGAGAATAAACTGGCTTCAGAAGAGAATAATCTTCTCCCCTGTTTAGCTGCTTTACATATGCCTTGGAAGCATTGAAGAGAACTCGCTGCTTAAACTCCGCAGACCAAACCATCTGCATTTCTACAATAAACTGACGTCCCTGGGCATCCTCGCATCTCACATCCACTATGCTATATTTTCGTGTGGGTGTCTGGGGAACCATTTCAGGCGTAAGATATGTCACAGAAGTGATTTCCTCTTCCTCACTCTTAAAAGGAAGAAGGGCGTTAAGCAAACTTTTTACCAACTCGGGATGTTCGCCAAACACTTTTTTGAAGGTCAAATCGGCCTTAGGATCCAAATATTTCATAAGCCTTTCTTTTTTTCTGCAAATATACGCCAATATTCCGAAACTTGCAAGCCTTTTCCATATTTTTTTTTGAATGTCTCTTCTTTACACAATAATTAATGCCCGATAGGAGAGCGTTGCTGCTTCCTGTCGGGCTTTAATTATTATGTATCGTTTAAGCGATTTGTAAAGGCTTAACCGATTACTTGTTCTTGTACTTGACAACTACCTTGTTGGCATAAATGCCTTGTGCCTGTGAAATGGCAGCACCTGTGCTCTGTATGGTCAAAGCGTTGTTCTCAAATGAACTCTCAATACCTGTTGTGGCTTTGATCATTTCTCCTGTCTCCATATCCAGATCATCAGCAACTACCTGATTTGGAACATAGGTAGATACCTTTACGTTGCGGTTGAGAAGGAAACCAAGGAATAAGTCATCACGGCTCATTAACCAGCTAAAGGTGTTCAGCAAATAATAAGGCTCTACGGTGTTTGGGCATGTACGGATACTCTTATTTGTTGTGAACTCGTTAGTTAAGCTTAGAGTATATGCAGACAAGTTGCCATCAGTATAAGTGCTCAGGAAATTTACATCAGCGTCATCTGCTGCACCTACCTGCTTAACGCTTGTGAGGTAACCGTTTGCATCGTAGCTCCAAGTATAAGTTGCCTTTTCGCCTGTCATCATATCCATACCTGTACTGCTGATAACGCGACCCTGATCATCAAGAGTATAAGTATAAGGATTATTCTCTACAGAAACAGTTTTTCCGTTGTAATTGAAAACCCAACCAAGACAACCATTAGAAGTAATTTCCTTGAGAGTTCCATCTTCATTGTAAGACATGTTGAGAGTTAAAACGCCTTCTGTAAGGCCCAAGGTAGGGGCATACATGTTGAGTGCCGCATTATCTGATACAGTAATGCTCTCAACCTGGCGTTTCTGGAAGGCATATACCTTACCCAACTCCCAAGAAGCATTGCCGCGAACCAGAGATACGGCATATTCGCCCTCTGCCAAATCAGCAGGAATAGTAATCTTTACGCCATCAGTTGTAACTGTTGTATCTAATCTCTTGTCACCAACTACAATCTTGTCGCCCTGGGCAAAACCGATACCGGTAAGGGTTACTTCCTCGCCAATACCCATCTCGCCTGGCAATGACAAGGTAGAGATTGGGTTGTCAGCTGCAAGAAGAGTCATGCTGCCCAATGTCCAGCTATCATTACCTGTCTTCAATACTACGTTTACCTTACCTTCAGTCATGGTGTAAGGAATGGTGAAGGTTGCACCGTTAGAAGTCATCTTGGCATTGGTGTTAACCTCAGTTCCCTGCTCTGGCTGGAGATAAAGAGTCTGACCAGCAGCGAAACCGCTACCCTGTACTGTTACTTCGGCACCAATCTTTGCAGAAGTTGGAACCACTGCATTGCTTACTGGGTTAGTAGGACCATCGTCGTCTGACGAACACGCTGAGAAAGTGATGAATGCACAAAGCATCAACATCATTGAAATCAATTTTTTCATACTGCTGTGTTTAAATTAATAAATATATTGTTTTTAAACTATATTCTTACAACCCAGGCTGACTGTTCAGAATCTTCTCTGTGTCCTCGCTTGAAGGACGGGTCATGTCTGGATTCACGATTCTGCCGTTAGGATCGAGGAGGATGAAGCGAGGAATGCCGCTGATGCGGTAATCGCTCTGGAACTTGCTGCCCTTACCGATATAAAGTTGTGTACCGCTCAGTGCACCGCTCTTCACCCTGGCAGCCCACTTCGCCTTGTCCTGGTCGATAGAAAGACCTACGAAAACGATGTTTCTGCCCTTGAACTTCTCTTCCAGTTTCTTGAGGAATGGCAACTCTTTCTGGCATGGTCCGCACCAGGTAGCCCACATATCTATATATATGTACTTGCCACGGAAATCACGGAGCGTCATCTCCTTGCCGTTTACATCCACACCCTTGAACATAGGTGATGGACGCCCCACAGCCGCTTTGTCCCATTTGGCACATGCCTTCTTGAAGATGTCATTCAGGCGAGGCGATGTAACATAGGTATAGTACAGATTCTGCAGATCGGTGATGTTCTCCACGCCATTACCTTCAACATAGGTGAAAGCCAGGAAATGAATCAGCGATTCGCGCACCTTGTCGCTCTTCGTATTCTCGCCGATATAGCTCATCTCTGCAAGCACCTTAGGATAGAGTTGGCGGATGTTCTTTCCCGCTTCATCAAATACGTGGGCTGTCTCAATCATATAGTTGCGATACTCATCGTTGTCGGCGAGATCATCATCCTCCTTCACATACTGGCGCAGGGTATCGTAATAGTCTTTACCCAATACCAGAGTGGTATCCTGAGTGAGATAAGTATGACTTACCGGATACATCAGGAAGGCATTGGCATAGAAGTAGGTGATTCTGCCTTCTTCCATCTTCAGGAATTTGTCGTCGGCAGCAAACTTGCGTGCCTTCAGCAGGCGTTTCATCGAAGCTATCTTCTTGTCAACGGTAGCCTTAAACTCGCTCCAAGGCTGGATGTAAGCCTCATTAGGCAAGCCGGTTAACTGAATCTTGTTCAAGTAATCGATAGCCTTCTCGTTGCCGCCCTTCACGGCGAAGGTGTTGTCGAAATCGTTGGCATCGAACGAGATGGTTACATCGTCGCCCTTCTGAAGATATACGTTCTTTGTCTTCTCGCCATAATAAACGTTGGCATAGAGAGCATCCATGCCGTCGAGCTGCACGGTAGCCTTTCCGTCGGTCAGTGGAAATTCGTTGACGCTCATGTGGTAGACGAGTACCACATTGGAGAGCACCGGATTCTTGACGTCAAATCTAATGGTGATGCCCTCAGCTGCGTGCATGTTCACTGCAGCAAGCAGGAACAGAAGCAATGATAATATTCTATTCTTCATTTTTACTTTCTTTTTTTAAGTTGATGATTAGTTGGTACGCTCACGGTAAGTAGCATCTACAATCTTGCCGAAGCCTGAATAGCTGGTAGGTGTAACCTTAGAGAAATCGCCCTCTGCGCTCATGCCGTCGTAGATGCGGAGTGTACCCGAACCATTGCTGTTCTCTGAACCTACGATGAGATCGTAATCATGGGCTGAAGCTGAATTCTGATAGAAATTAAACTTCATCATCGTGATGGTTTCGCCGTTGAAACTGAACTGGCACTCTGCCTTCAATGGTTTCTCCGAGAGGTTCACGCGATAAACGGTGCCGCCTACAGCATAATACATGTAGTTCTTCTGCGAACTGAAGGCGAAGCAAGAGGCATTGGTGATGTCTTTGCAGTCGCTCAAGTCGCCGTAGTAAGCCTTACCCAGTGCAAAGGTGCAGTCGGCATAGCAGAGCATATCACCCAGTTGGATGCCATACAGTTCATATTTCTTTCCGCTGCGCAGGATGGTATATGTGATGCCCATCTTGGCATTTCCCGGGTCATATTTCGTATTCTCCATATACACGAAATCCTTGCCGGTAGGATATTCGCTGAAGGCTTTGCCGGTTATCATATCCGATCCCTTGTATCCGGTAGCTATCTCTTCCATATCCTTCATGCTGTGATAGGAAACATCAGAGAGTGAAAGACCCGGCAGGAATGGACAGCAGGACATGAAGCACTTGTTCACATTATCATAAAGCAGATAGATGGATGCGTAAGAGGATGCTCCGATGTTGGCTCCTACAGCTGGTGCAAGAACAGGCTGCTTGTTGACGGCAGCGAAGAGTCCCTGGATACCCATGTTGGATGCCGAATATGCATAGCCGTCGCTCACAATCATTCTCATCATGCCGCTCTGGTCGCATACCATGCTCTGTGGCTTCAGATTGGTCTGCTTGGCTACCTCGTACTTGAAGTCGTAATCCTTCTGCCATACAAAACTGTTCTTTGACAGACGGGTGGCTCCGTCGGCAGTAAAGAGATAGAAAGGAGAGTCGGAATGTCCGCTGTTTGGCGCATACTGGATGCTGTATGGATGATTCAACTCAGGCATTCCGCTGCTCTTGAGGATGTCGAGATAGGTCTTTCCTGTAATCTTCGATATCATGTCGAGACGGGTCTTGCCGTTCACATCACAGAGCACCATCCAGCCTTCTGAAGAGGTATCGCTCACGGTGAGTGTATAGCTCTGCTGCCAGAAGAGTCCGGTCTTCTTCTCTGTTGCGGTGAAGTAGAGGGTGTATTCTCCTGCAGGAAGCGTCATTTCCTGCACGAGATGTTTTTCGTTGCCAAGTACGGTTACCTCGTTGTTGCCCGACTTATTGATGACCTTCCACTCATAGTTGTAGGCATCGAGGTCGGTGATGTTGTCGCCCAAATTCGGGTCGAGGTCGATGTTGGCATGGGTGAGTACCGAGATGGTCTCAGGTACGCCGGTGATAGTAGGCTCGTTCAGACTGTGATAATCGTAGTTGCCCTCATCTTGCGAGCATCCTGCCATCATCGTAGCCATCATCAGAGCTGCTGCCATTATTTTATAATTTCTCATAATCTTCCAGTTTTTTTTTATTCTCCATAGAAAGCCAGCGCATTGCCCTTTGCATCGAATGCATCGGCATCGTATGCCTCGCCGTTGTTGCGAAGCTTCTGCTGCTCTCTCACATAGCTCTGCATCTCAGAACTTACATAGCTCTGCATGGCAAGCGTCATCTTAGAATCGTCGTTGAAATCGGCTGGGTCCAGATCGAGTACCTTGCAAGCCAGTTCGAACTTCTGCTGGGTGAAATCGCCGAGCAGATCGGTCTTCCATGCCTTTGGTGCCGTGGTAAACTTGTCAGAGAAGATAATCTGATAAGAAAGGGTAGAAACCACATCGCCGTTGGCTGTCGTCTCTTCGGTAACAGGAAGAGTGAAGTTCTCGTTAGGCTGCAGACTTACCTGTATATGCTTCTCCTGAGTTTTCAGGATGGCAGTACGTTTCAGCGTAATTATATATTCCAGTACGGTTTCGCCCGCTGGCATCTCAGCCTTTTCCGGCAGGATGTAGTCTGTGCCTTCCTGTGCATCCTCCGAGCTAACTCTTAGGGCTATCTCGCGAGGGTGGTCTGTAGGACGGCCTACCAGCTGTATCTTGACAGGCACCTGCATCTCATCGCCTTTCTGATAGACAAAGGTCACATTGGTGTTTGCCTGTAGGATATTGGTGTTGGAGCGATTGTTCAGGTAAACACCGTTAATGTTCTGAAAAACATCCGGTTCCTGTTCGCTACATGAGCCTAGAGATAGGGCTACCATCGCTCCAATCAATAGAGTCTTTATCTGATATTTCATATAAAAATCGTATATAATTAGTCTTAACTATAAACTCTCAACTGTAAACTGTTAACTAGTTCTCTGTCTCAGAGTCAGGCAGTGGAACCACGAAGATGAGGTCGCTTGCCTTTGGATTCTTATTCGCGTTAGAAGAGGTGATGATGTCGCTGTTCAATCGCTTGTAGAGATAGAACAGCTGGCCTTCGCCATACAACTCGCGGATGTACTCATACTTCAGTAAATCAGGAGTCAGGGTCTGAAGGTTTGCTACACCACGGTTTCTGCGCAGGGCGTTGACATACTGTACTCCCTTTGCCAGATCGTCGCTCTGGCTCTCGGCTGCTATGAGGAACATCTCACCCAGACGTATCATCGGAATCATCGTGTTCTGGATGCTTCCGTTAGCCACCATATCGCTATACTTGTAGAAATAACGGTTACTGCCTGTTGCTATCCAGTTGGCACGGTAACGGTAGTCGTCCTGATAGCCGCCGGTTGTTGCTGCACCGCCATATACGATGTTGCTCATCAGGTTATCGTCCATGCGGAACACATAGTTTGGCAATCGTGACGGATCGTAGAAATTCTTGTGAATCTTGCTGCGGCTGGTGTTGGTCAGTGCAAACAGTACCTCTGAAGAGAAGATGCGGTCAGGGTCGGCTGGCGAACCTATAACCAGACTCTTGTCTACGAATGGGAAGATGCCCTGGTCGGCTGTCTTGATGACATCGGTGGCATACTTGAACGCCTCGGTCTTATTGCCCATATAGAGATTCACACGAGCCAGAAGGGCCTCTACGGCATAGTAGTTGAGTCGGAGAGCACGGTAGCGCATGAAGTTGCTAGTACCGTCCTGCGAACCGCTCATCAGGGTTCCTTCTGTCTTCACCGGATCGTTGGCAAGCAGGATGCGGGCTTCCTCCAGGTCGGCAACCACCTTCTCTGCCACCTCCTTGGCTGTGAGGATAGGCTCCGGACTGTTGGTCTGCTTATTATAATAAGGTATCGCCTTCTTATCGCTGTCCTTGGCATAAACCGGACCGAAGAGGCGCAGCATGTCGAAGTGCAGCATCGCTCTCAGCGCCAGTGCTTCTCCCTTTACGGCATAATAGTTGCCGCCTGTAAAGAGACCTTGGTTCTGGTCGATACTCTCCAGAATCTTGTTGCAGTTCAGAATCAGCGCATAAGCCTTGTTCCAGGTCTGGTCCAGGCGGTTGCGCCAGTATTCTGTGCCATACTGGTAGTTGGAGAGGTCTTTGTAGTTGCCCCATACGCTGTTGTCGGTACCGATGGCGTATGCACCACCCATCACCTCAATCATCTCTACCGACAGCGACTGGCCGTAGAGTGCATCGCTGTTGAGGTCGATGTAGATACCGTTGAGCATTTTCTGGTAGCCTTCTTCTGATTTCTGAAGCTCGCCCTCCGATATCTTGTCGTATGGTTTCACTTCCAACCAGCTGTCGCACGATACCATCATCGTGCTGCAGGCTAAAATCATTGTATATAATATCTTTTTCATTGCGTTCTGTTTAGAATGTTGCACCTATTGAGAATGATATGGTACGGGCAAAAGGATAGTCGATGCCTCGCTCTGCCTTCACGGTAGACCAGCGGAAGATGTCGTTCATGTTGGCCTGAACTGAGAGTGCCTGCATGCCAAACTTCTTGGCGATGTTGAGCGGGAATTCGTAACCCAGATTGATTGACTCGCATGTAAGTGTATTCTCATCCATTACGAAGCGGGATGACTTGTCGGTCTTCTGTACCATCGAGATGCCCTTGAACTGGGCATTGCGGTTGTTGATGCTCCAGCGGTCGTAGAGGGCACGGCGGTCCTGGTTGTTGTAGATGTCGGCTGTTCCGATGTTCTCTACCTTGTCGAAGAGCGAACTGTTGAAGAGCTGGCCGCCATACTGATAGCGGAAGAAGCAGCTGAATGAGAATCCCTTGTAATAGAAGGTGGTTCCCAGCAGTCCCTCTACATCCGGTTCGGTATCGCCGCATACTACCTCGTCGCTGGCATCATAGGTAAACGAATAGGTGCCGTCGCGCTTGATGAACAGCTCCTTGCCGGTAGCAGGATCGATGCCTGCTGAACGTACTGCCCAGATGGCTGTAGGACTTCCGCCGTCGTAATAGCGGGTGGTGTTGTGGAGTCCTGTCTTTCCGCTCTCGTTCAGTGCGCTGAAGGCATTGCCGATGTTGGCATATTTCGACTTGGAGTGGGTGGCACTCAGCGAGATATTCCAGTTGATGCGCTCATGAGGCATATAAATAGGCGAGAACTTGACGGTGGCTTCCCATCCGTTGGTCTTCTGCTTACCGGCATTCAGAGCCTCGCTCGTTACACCCATAGAACCTGGGGTGGTGATGATGGCGAGCAATGGGTCGGTGTTCTTGATGTAGTAATCAAGCGTCAGATTCAGACGGTTGCCCAGCGTGGTGATATCAGCTCCCACGTTGTAGTTGATGGTCTCCTGCCATGCCAGATCGTTGTTGCCCAAGCTGTTGATGATGACACCGGTACCGAATACGTTGGTCATCAGACTGTTGAACATATAGGTGGTATAGGCCTGGTAGGCAGAGAAGTTCTGGTTGCCCGGATTACCCACAGAGGCACGCAGTTTGAGCATCTGGAAAATGCCGTTCTCCTGCATCCACTCTTCGTTGTGGATATTCCAACCCAGACCTACTGACCAGGTGGTACGGAACCGGTTGTCGGTGCCAAACATTGAGGCACCATCGTTGCGCAGGTTGAAGTCCAGCAGATAGCGGTTGTCGTAGGCATAGCCACCGTTCAGATAGAAACTGGAGGCATGCTTGATGCTTTCGCTGTAGCTTGGTTTGCCGCCTGTAGGGTAGTTGTTGGCAAAGGAAGGGGCATCAAACTGGTCGTCGGTAAAACCGGTGGCTGAATAGCCATTGGTCTTACTGGTGGTATTGCTGAAGTTGAAACCCAATACGGCGTTTATCTGATGCTTCTCTGCTATCAGCTTTCCGTAGGTGGCAGAAAGGTCGCCTTCGTAGTAGAGATATTTCTGCAGGCTGTGTTGGAATAGTCCCTTCTGGGTTGCTTCCTGGTCATCAAAGTCGGTATGCTCTGGCGAGAGGCGCTTGTCCTGGGTATCATCATACTTGGTGATACCGAATTTGCCACGCACACGGAGATCAGCTGTAGCAAACCATTCGGCGATGAAGTTGTTAGTAAAGCCGAAACGCTGTCCCTTGTCGTAGTTGTTGAGATGTGCATTCCAGAGTGGGTTTGATACAGGGTTGTCATTCAGCCCCTCTTCCGGATAGTAAAGATATTTGCTGATCTTGCCGTCGGCACCATACTTTCTGTAATATGGGTTGGCATAGGCATATTCCGAGAAACTAACGGTCGGGTTGTTGGTCTCCAGATAGTCGATGGAGAGTTTGTTACTGAACTGGAATTTGCCGGTGCGGTAAATCAGGTCGAGGTTTCCGCCCAGAGTCTGGCGGTCTGAGCCCTTCATCACGCCGTTCACCTGTCCGAAGTTCAGCCCCAGTCCGTATCTCACGTTGCCTTCTCCACCTTCGGCATATACGTTGTGCTTATGGGTGAATCCGGTGCGCAGAGGCACACTGAGCCAGTAGGTATCTACGCCCTGCTCGATATCGCGCAGACGGGAATTGTAGAGATTATCCAACTTGATCTGGTTGAACGGATCGTTGGTCTTGTCCTTGTATACGCCTGCCAGTTTTTCGAACTCCAGCTTTTCGCGGGAGTTCATCAGATTGTAGTCTGAAAGGTCAGCGAAATCCAGACTGTAGTCGCCCTTATATGAAATCTGCAGCTTACCCTTTACCGGAGCCTTGGTCTCGATGACAACCACACCATTGGCAGCTTTTGAACCGTAGATGGCTGTAGATGCCGCATCTTTGAGCAGCGTAACCGATGCTACGCGGTTCATGTTGAGGTTCATCACGGTTTCCAGGGTTGTTTCGAAACCATCCAGGATAAAGAGTGGCTGGTTAGGGTCGGAACCATATTCCTCCTTCAGTCCGGCAACGCTCGACTTACCTCGGATTTCCACGTCTGGCATTTTGTTAGGGTTAGATCCTGAGAGTGCGTTGTCCATAATCTTGAAAGATGGGTCCAGGGTTTTCAGACTCTGGAGCACGTTCTGTGCACCCACGCTCTTGAGCTCATCGCCCTTGAAGGTAGCCGAAGAACCGGTAAAGCTTTCCTTCTTGCGTCGGTATACACCTGTAACCACCACATCCTTGATACTCTGGGCTTCAGATTTCATCATGATGCGGGCAAAGTCGGCATGGTTGCTGCCTGTAAATCGGATTATTGTCTTTTTGTAGCCGATGAAGGAGAGTACGATGTTGCACTCCTTCCTAACGGGCAGTTCGAAGTGTCCATCGATGTCTGTCGTTACGGCGTTGGTTGTACCTTCGATAGCTACGGTTACACCAATCATGGGTTCATGGTCACTGCTATCGAAAACTTTTCCCTCTATCACTCCTTGCTTAACAGCAATTTCTGTTTGGGTTGCTGCGTTCCCATTCACATTCTGTGCCTGTATCGAGGCAAGGGATGGGGGGGTGAGGCAACAACCTAGCAAAATCCAGCGGCAAGCGCTAGGGGTAAACTGATTCTTTTGCATAAAGTTTATTTTTTGTTTCTCGTATTCTATTTCTAGTTTTTCTGCAAGCTCTTGCTTTTTATTGTGCATGTTTCTTCAAGTTCTTGCCAAATCTTTTGCAAAGATAACATATTTTTTGAAAAATAACCTCTTTTAAATGTTAATTCTGCACTTTTTTTTCACATTCTTACAAATTGATGCTATTTTTCCCATTTTCGTATATGATTTTTCTGATAAATAGTCCATATAACGCCGATGAAACAGAAAAAGCCCCGCAGGAATACTACCTGTGGGGCTTGAATCAACTTAAAAAAATAAATACAATGAAATCCTTTCCGAAAATCGGCTAGATGTGGAAATCTACCAACTTCAGCCATCGCTTGACATCAAACGACGG
>OLGM01000775.1_pt1 | contig 17748 bp, 20 predicted proteins | sample 1606001 | NCBI WGS metagenome assembly OLGM01 (sample SAMN03283294) | human gut metagenome | biome: human-associated habitat; material: feces | host: Homo sapiens | place: Peru | collected 2012
TGGCTACTTAAGTGAGAGGGGAAAATATTTGAAAGCGTGGAATATTTTAGGCCCTCCCGATGCCTACCACATAAGGAGTATCTCTAGCCCGAAAATATTTTTTGCAAAACCCCGTTTTTCCCGCGATAAGTGAAGGGGTATTGTCCCTCTCCATGTACCTTGACAATTTTATACTCATTCATCTGATACATTCTCCCCCACCAGAGCCGGGAGGCCGTGCGCCATGACCATTTTATGTGAGCGACAACCACGGGCCTCAAATGCCGGATAGCAACCGACAAGGCGACGACGGTGGGGATGGGACAATGATACTTCTCGAAAGAGCTGGGCGGAAGCGCAGGGGTGGGATCCCATGGACCCGATTTGCTGCCGGGCGTCAGATGAATCCAGGGCGCACGGGGGCGAGGTCAAATAGGTGCGCAAAAAATAAATTTTGAAAGGAAAATCAAATGAAAAACAAAAACGGAATTTACATCATCGGTGTTGACCATGGCTATGGCAACATCAAAACAGCCAACTGCTGCTTTCCTACAGGCGTGGAGGGCAGCGACGCAGACCCCACCTTCAAGAACGATCTGCTGATTTATCAGGGCCGCTACTACCAGATCGGCGTTGGACACAAGGAATACGCCGCTGAAAAAGTAATGGACGAGGATTACTACATTCTGACCCTGGCAGCCATTGCCCGGGATCTGAGCAGCGAGCAAATCACTCAGGCCAATGTGTTCCTGGCGGCGGGGCTGCCCCTGTCCTGGGTGGCAAAGCAGCGGAAGGCGTTCCAGGAGTATCTGCTTCAGAACAGTGCGGTGGAATTTACTTTTCGGAGAATAGAGTACCGCATCCGCATTGTGGGAGCGGCAGTTTATCCTCAGGAATTTGCAGCAATTGCGTCCTTTGTCAACCACTTTACTGGCAGCAATATGCTCTGTGACATTGGCAACGGCACCATGAACATCCTGCGAACTATGGATAGCAACGTGGATTTGCGCCAGATGTTCACGGAAAAGTATGGTGTTCATCAGTGTGTGCTTGCTATCCAGGAAGCTCTTATGCGGGAACATCACGCTGAACTGGATGAACAGATGATCCACAATTTCTTGCGGTACAGTACAGTCGGTATCGACGAGGAACTGGAAAAGACCATGAAGCTGACAGCCAGCGACTATGCGAAAAAAGTTTTCCGCAAGCTCCGGGAGCATGGCTATGATCCCCGGATTATGAAGCTGTATGTAGTCGGCGGCGGTGGGTGCCTGCTGAAAAATTTCTTCCCTATTGCTCCTGACAAAATCATCATTAACAGCGATATTTGCGCCACCGCCAAAGGTTACGAGTATATGGCCGAGGTACAGAGGGTGACGGGAGGTGCGAAATGAGGGCCACGAAAACCACGATACGCTTCAAGCTGTCCCGTGCCGAGGATGCCCGTGCGCTGGAGTATCTGAGGAATCGGAAAGCGTCTGGATGCTCTTTCAGCAAATCCGTGGTGCAGGCCATTAACGACTGCCTGGATGCCCAGGAGGCGGAAAGCAGGGAGGATTCCTTTATGGGCAGATTCCGGCTGATGCTCCGAGAGGAACTGAAAGGGTTGGGAAATACAGTTCCTTTTCAGTCCGTCTCGGAGCCGCCCCAGCTGTCTCAGGAGAACGCTAAGCAAACACTGGTGTTTTTGGATGCTTTCGACGGCATGGGATGAGAAAATGACGACGTTTTTTCGGGGAAATGCCATCGATGTGCGAATGTCTCAAAACGATGTGCCAGCACATTTGCTGATTTGCGGCGGCAAAATTGGAAAATACGGTGGCACTTTTTGCCGAAACCGCCGTCAGAAAGGAGAATACGCACAGGGGGGCAGAAAAACCTTTCCAGTTTATTCCAGCTGGCACAAAATCTGAGATTGACCTTTGAACAAACGGTAAGAAGCAAATGAATCTATCTACGGAAAGCGAAGGCTGTCTTGTAGTGTAGCGAAGGCTGTCTTGTAGTGTAGCGAGCATCGGATTTGTTGGCACAAATCCAAAATCCACACCGCTTCCGGGTGTGGACTACCCAAACCAAAGGAGGTATATGAAGAAAAATGATACCAGGCTTCAGCTACGGTTGAGCCAAAAAGAGAAAGAAAAAATTGAACGTAATGCCCAGCGTTGCGGTATGAGTGTATCCGGGTATGTCCGGCAATGCTGTCTGGGCCGGGAGCCGAAAGACAGACCGCCGGATGTGTTTTGGGAACTCTTGAGCGAGCTGCATTCCATAGCCACGCTGCTTCCCAAACCAGAACAGGAGCGGCTTTCCGGGCTGATTCTGCGGTTACAGGAGGCGGTGTAGATGGCGACTACAAAGCTCTGGCATATCCAGGGACGGTTAAAAGACTTGGTGGACTATGTGGAGAATCCGGAAAAGACGGTGAAACCGGGATTGCAGGATTTCTTCAACGTGTTCTCTTATACACAGAATCCAGACAAGACAGCGGACGGTCAATTTGTCACCGCCATCAACTGCCAGAAAGACATTGCCTTACAGCAGATGATCCTGACGAAACAACGCTACGGAAAGGAGGACGGCTGTATTGCCTGGCACGGCTACCAAAGCTTCAAGCCGGGAGAGGTCACGCCGGAACAGTGTCACCAGTTGGGCGTGGGGCTGGCAAGGCAGATGTGGGGAGACCGTTTTCAGATCATTGTCACCACCCATCTGGACAAGGAGCATTTGCACAACCACTTCTGCATCAACTCCGTGTCCTTTAAGGACGGTGGTAAATACAATTTTTCCAAGAAAGAGTTAAAACGTCTGCGGGACACCTCTGACCGCCTGTGCCGGGAACATGGCTTGTCGGTGGTGGAACGTCCTCACAAAGCCCCATCCCGGCAGGTGTGGCTGGATGAACAGGCGGGGAAACCTACCCGGTACAACATCTACCGGGCGGATGTGCAGAAAGCCATCGACTGCAACGCCACCGGGAAACAGGTCGTACAGCACTTGCGGAAGATGGGATACATTGTAGATACCAGAGGAGCGAATCTGAAAATCCGCTTGCCACAGTATCCGTATTTTACCCGGCTGGATACCCTGAATCCCAGATGGACCAACAAGGGCCTGGAACACCTGATTTACGACCGGGACATATCCGAGTTTGGCCGCCTGGAACGTCCACAAGTACCTGAAATCCCGGACTGGCTGAAAGCAACATACCAGCCCCTGAAACGCACAACTAAAATTTATAGGCTCTATCTCTACTATTGCTACCAGCTGGGGATTTTGCCCAAAGGCACGACTTACCACCCGGCAAGTCCCCAGTTGCGAGCTGATCTCCGGCATCTGGACGATATTGCCCGACAGACCCGGTATCTGGCCAGTCGCAACATCGAAACTGTGGAGGAATTGTTAGAAGACCGCTCTGCCAAGGAAGCACAGCTGGAATCCCTGGTAGGCCAGCGCACCAAGCTCCAGAACAAAATCCGCCGTGCTTCCCCGGAACAAAAGATTCTTCTCCGAAAAGAGAAAGCGGAGGTTACTTCCAAAATCACAGCCCTGCGCAAGGACATCCGGGACAGTAAGGAAATCGAACAGCGTTCCCTGGAAATCCAGGACACCCTGGATCGGGCATTTGAAGCGGAGCATACCGGCAGGAACAGAAAGGAGTATGCCTATTTGCATGAAAACCGATAAAGTTGGGAATCATTGGAAAAAAAGGGGGCAGTAACATGGAAATTATTCAGGATGATGCAAAGAAGCTGGTACAGGTGTGGCTGAGCCGAAAGGAGAGTGGGGACGAGGCGCTGCAAAGCCAGCTGAAGCCCATGTATGCCCAGTGGAAGCAGCAGAAATATATGGTGGCGGTATTTCACTCCGGGCAGGAGGATTTGAAGGAGAATACCATGGCACTGCTGGCGTATAACAAACGGCGCAGCGCGGAACTGGCGGTGCAGCGGGAGAAGAAGCAGCGGACGGCAAGCTTGGAACGCTAAAAATCTGGCGGGAAGGATCGATCTTTCCCGCCTTTTTCTCTTTTGTCTTGCAATAAGCAAAACTTTGTGTTACAATATTATCTGTGATAGAAAAATTAGAAACAATGATATGGAGAAATAACGATATGAGCGAGGAAATGGTGAAAGACGGCGAAATCCTGCTATACCAGAACGGTGCGGAAAAGGAAGTCGTGAATGTGGTATTTCACGATGAAAACTTCTGGCTGACACAAAAGGGCATGGCAGAACTTTTCGGTGTCAAAGTGCCTGCCATCAGCAAGCACTTGAAGAACATCTTCCTGGACGAAGAATTGGATGAATCCATGGTTGTTTCCAAAATGGAAATAACCACGCCCCATGGAGCAATAGTGGGAAAGACCCAGACAAATGAGGCAAACTTCTACAATCTCGATGCCATCATCGCGGTAGGCTACCGTGTCAACTCCAAAAAGGCCACCCGATTCCGCCAGTGGGCGACGAAAACGCTGAAAGAGTACATCCAGAAGGGCTTTGTTCTCAACGATGAGATGATGAAAAACGGCCGCCCCTTTGGCAGGGATTACTTTGATGAGCTGCTGGAACGGATTCGGGAAATTCGTGCCAGTGAGCGGCGGGCCTATCAGAAAATTGCGGATGTGTTTGAGCAGTGCAGCTATGACTACGACAAAAACAGCGAGACAACGAAAGCCTTCTATGCCTTTGTCCAGAACAAGCTGCACTATGCCGTCACCGGCAAGACGGCGGCGGAGCTGATTTCCCAGCGGGCCACTCTGGACAGCCCCACTATGGGTTTGACGACCTGGAAGGGGGCACCGGATGGGAAAATCCTCAAAAGCGACACACTGGTGGCGAAGAATTACCTGAATCAGAAAGAGCTTTCCCGGCTGAATCGTCTGGTGACCATGTTCATCGACTATGCCGAGCTGATGGCCGAGGACGAGCAGCTCATGTCCATGCAGGACTGGCTGAAAGAGACGGACCGTTTTCTGACCAACAACCGCCGCCAGGTATTGGACGGCAAGGGCCGCATTTCCCGGGAGGCGGCGGTGAAAAAGGTCAGCGGCATCTATGAGGAATTCCGCAAACGGCAGGATGCAGACTATATCTCCGAATTTGACCGCCAGACCGAAAAATATCTCAAGGGAGAATAACCATGACCGAAACCTTTGACATTGCCGGCTACTGCCGCATCTCCGTGGACGAGGAGCTGGATCGGGACAATGTTTCTATTGAAAACCAAAAGGCCATCATCCGGGACTTTGTGAACCGCCGTTTTCCGGGAAGCAGCCTGACCTTTTATGAGGATCGGGACCGTTCCGGCTATACCTTTGAGCAGCGGGAGGGCTACCAGGCCATGCGAAAGGGCCTGATCCGGCATCAGTATGACATTCTGGTGGTGAAGGATTTTTCCCGATTTTCCCGGCGAAATTCCCGGGGGCTGGTGGAATTGGAGGATCTGCGGGATGCAGGCGTTCGCATCATTTCCGTTGGGGACAACATCGACTTTCCCAATGATGACGACTGGCTGAAAATCCAGTTTCAATTCCTCATCAACGAAATGCCTGTCACCGACACCAGCAAGAAGGTGAAAAACGTCATCCGGCGGCGGCAGGCCGACGGGAAATGGCTTTGTGCCGCCCCCTACGGCTATATCATCAACAGGCAGAAGGAATTTGAGATCGTCCCCACGGAAGCGGAGATCGTCCGGAAGATTTTTGACCTGTACAACAACCAGGGCTGGGGCTACAAGAAAATCGCCAACTACCTGACGGAGCAGGGCATTCCAACTCCCCGGATGTCGGAGCAGATGCGCAAGGAAGCGGCGGGGGAACCTACCAGCCGGAAAACCAAGGCCGCCTGGGCCATCGTCACGGTGCAGGGGATTTTAGACAATGATTTTTATATCGGCACTTTCCGGCAGGCTAAATACACCCGGGCCAAGATCAACGGCAAGGATGTGAAACGGGACGAGGAGGAACACATCGTCATTGAGAACCACCACCAGCCCATTATCGACTACCGCACCTTTGCCACCACCCGGGCCCTCCGGGAGAAGCGTTCCACCGCCAATTACCGGGGCGTGAAGAAGTACGACAACGTGTACTCCGGCTTCCTGTTCTGCGGGGACTGCGGCAGCCCCATGTTTGCCATGAGCCGCAGGGATTTGAGTGCCGCCTACACCTGCGGCACCTACCACCGCCGGGGCCGTTCCGGGTGCAGCTCCCACCACATCCGGGTGGACAAGCTGGACGAGCTGCTGAAAATCTATGTGCGGCGGGTCATGGAACATTCCCATGCCATGCTGGAAGAACTGAACGCCGAACTGGCGCGGCAGGATTCCGATGTGGTGGAAACGGAGCAATCCGCCGACCATCTGGCCCAGGTCATGGAGGAGCTGCGGGAGGAGCTGAAAGCCACCAAGCGGCAGCGCATCCGGGACATGGTCAAGCACCCGGATCAGGAGGAGCTTCTGGCGGAGACCTATGACGAGCTGGAAGCCGACCTGCAAAAGAAGATCGAGGGGCTGGATCACCAGATCGGCATGCTCTCGGACAAGCGGAACACCATCATTCAGGCGGGGCGTGCCGCCAAGACCGCTATGGAGGTATTCGGGGACATTCTTTCCAAGGAAACGCTGGAACGAAACGATTTGGAACTGCTGATAGAGCGCATTGATGTATTTGAGGATCGGCTGGAAATCCGGCTCCACAGCGATGTGGACACCTTGCTCCACGTCAACCAGGGAGACATTGCCGTAAATTTTAATTCCGGCACGGAAAATAGCGAAAATACACTGATCCAGTCCTCCAAAAACCACGAGGACAAGGTTTTTCGTGTCAATATTATCAGTGACGGTGACCCGTTGGAGATCTACACGGAGAAAGACGGGGGCGTGATTTTTCGGAAGTATTCACCTATGGGGGACCTGCAGGAGTTCGCGGCCCAGATGTGTGAATCCATTTCCTCGGCTACGGGGCACATTGCGGCGATTGCGGACCGGGACGGGATCATTGCCCTCCATGGGGCACCCAGGAAGGAGCTGCTGGATAAGCCCAACTCGCCGGAGCTGGAGAAGCTGATGGAGCAGCGGAAGAACTATCTGTATCAGGCGGGGGAGAACCCGATCCCGGCCTCCCGGGGAGAAGAGAAATACCACCTGGGGGCGGCATCGCCCATCCTGTCCCAAGGAGACCTGATGGGAAGCGTTCTGCTGCTGCTGGGCGAAAACGACAAGCCTCTGGGGCTCAGCGACCAGAATCTGACCAAAACCGTAGCGGGCTTTCTGGGACGGCAGATGGAGAGCTAAAGGACAAGAAAATTCCCCGGAAAGCGGTGCTTTCCGGGGTGAAATTTTACGTTTTCCGCACAAACTTTTCTTTGCATCTGGGGCAGGTGATGGAGATCTTCCCCTTGCCCCGGGGGACACGGACGGTTTGGCGGCATTTGGGACAGTCGAAGTAGCGGTTGTTCCGGTCCTTCAGGCGGTCGAAAAACAGGAGAAAGGTCCTGTTCTCCTGATAGCGCTTATAGGTATTCCGGGAGAGGGCACGGAAGATGGCCCAGATCATCAGGGCGTAGCTGAGGAACCAGAAAACAGTGCCCACAATAGACCTGACGAAGAGGGAAGAGAGGATGCTTGCAAGCAGCCCGAGACCCAGGATCACCATATTCAATCGGTCTGAACCATAGCGGCCGGACATAAAATTATGGAACCCGGCATAGAAACGGCTGGCCGCCTGCCTCAGCCAAAGGCTGAATTTATTCATAGAGAGACCACCTTATGTGCCAACAAGATTTATATACTATTATATTGCGAATTCCAGGAATTTCAACCTTATGCGGTAAGAATTAACGGATTGTTTAAGATTCTTAAGAATTGCGGATACGGAATCCGTACTTGATTTATAGCAGAAATTCTGATAAAATAAATAGGTTAAGTGGTAAGAAAGACATCAAAATGGGAGCGGTCCCCTTTTTGACGCATATCAACGGTCAGGAGGCAGCTATGACGATCCAACAGCTTCAATACGCTCTGGCCGTTTATCGGGCGGGGTCCATTTCCGGCGCGGCTGCGGTCCTCGGTCTGGCCCAACCCAATCTCAGCGGTACCATCCGGGCTCTGGAGGAAGAACTGGGCTACTCCATCTTTCTGCGCAACAGCAAGGGGGTTCAGGCCACGGAAAAAGGCGTAGAGGCCCTGTCCCTGGCGGCGCAGATGGTGGAGGGCTATGATAAAATGGTCCGGCTCAGCAGCAAGGCCGATGCCGAGCGGCTGCGGGTGGGGGGCATATCCTATGCTCCGGTCTGCGATGCCTTTTCGAAGCTCTGCCGGGAGCTGGAAGACCGGCCGGAGCTGGAGATGTCCTATTTTTGCGAAGAGGCAACCAGCGCCATGGATAAGCTCCTCTTTGCCTCCCTGGATCTGGTGATGGTGCTCCAGAGTCCGGAGAGCGAAGACAAGCTCCAGCGGGAGTGCCGCCAGAAGGGCCTGCGGATCACCCCCATTGCCGATATCCCCATTGTTCTGCGTATCGGCCCCAAGCACCCCTTGTATCACGCCCCGGAGATCCGCCTGTCGGATTTCCGGAACTATACCTACGTGGACTACAACAACCGGTATTTTCTGGAGTCCCAGTCTCTGAGCTCCATTTTCCAGATCAACCCGGACCGGGTCATTACCGTGGCGGACCGGATGCTGAAAAACCGGCTGATCTCCGAAACCAACATGTACGGCATCGGCTGCAAGATGCCCCCCGCAACCAACGAGCGCTACCATTTCCGCTGCATCCCCCTGGGGGATATGCACCAGCGCCTCCTGGCCCTGGAGCGGGCGGCGGCGCCTCGGTCCAAGCTGGCCCAACGGTATCTGGATATCCTGGCGGAGGTTTTTCGAAATGTATAAAAGACCGGGAAGGCCCCAAAGGCTTTCCCGGTTTTTGTCACAGCAGCCCGTACTCCATGCCGTAGGGCCAGCCGTTGAGGCCGCCCAGGTCGTAGAGACGGGTGTAGCCTTGGTCAAAGAGCTGGGCAGCCGCCAGGGCGGACCGGCGGCCTGTGCGGCAGTAGAGCAGCACAGGCGCGTTTTTATTCGGCAGAATGCTGGCTAAGTCCGCGTCCTCGATATCCTCCAGCGGCAGCAGCACCGCCCCGGCGGCGTGCTCGGCCCCATACTCGTCCTCCGTTCGCACATCCACCAGGGTGCTCCCCGGCACCGTATCCAAAATATGTTTTCCCTGAGCAAAGGTAATGGGCTGGATCATGTAGGTTCCCCGTTTCGTTTTTTTTATATCATAGCACCTTTTCTCCATAAATACAAGAAGCCGGAATGGGGACAAGCCCCATTCCGGTGTTGCGCGGGGGTATGTGATTTTGTCGGAAACGAAAACCGTTGCCGCTTCAAAACCCCCTCCCGCGTTTTTTACTGCATGCCGCTCTCGTAGGCCTCGATCATCTTCTTGACCATCTGGCCGCCCACGGAACCGGCCTCGCGGCTGGTGAGGTCGCCATTGTAGCCCTGCTTCAGGTTGACGCCCATTTCCTGAGCAGCCTGCATCTTGAACTTGTCCATAGCTTCCCGGGCCTGGGGAACGTTCAGTTCGTTGCTGTTTTTCATAGTGATTCTCTTCCTTTCCGTTTCTTTTCGCGGGTTTTCTCCGCAGTCATAGGTTGCGCCGAAACGGGCGGGAAATGTGTGGATTTTTGAGGGAAAGGTGGGGGAGAATGGAAAAACAGCAGATTTTTTGAGATGGCCCCCATTGAACAGAAGAGGAGTGATTTTTCATACCATGAGGTGAAAGAAAGGTGAATTTTCACTCGAGTCTATTGAAATACATGAAGATAGGAGTATAATCAAACTATAACAGGGTGTGGTGTATCTCCAGAACAGATTTGTCAGATGAACGCGTTGGCAGATAGAGATAAGCTGACACCAAAAGCTTACCGGGAAGAGAATCGATGATAACAAAACCACCTACCAGAGCTTTTATCAGCTCAAGCAGGTGGTTTTGCTATGTGATAATTCAACAAAATGTATACAACCGCGATGGCATAAATCATAAATTGATACCAATTTTTGAACAGCCTGTAAATAGCACATTGACAATTACCAGAAAATGTATTACTATCTCCTAGCAACTAAAAAACGACAAAGGAAGTTCTTAGGAAAAGGCATTTGCCTGCCCACGGAGTAACACTCTCTGGCACCTGAATTCAGGTAACGACTAAGAATGGATGTGGCTCTGGAGAATCCCGGAAAACGGGTACCGAAGGTGCAAGGCAGCGGAAGCTGCTGAATCTCTCAGGTAAAAGGACAGAGTGGGACAATACGAACCTGACCAGTTCGCGCCCATTTTCTCGCCGGAGCATTTTGCTTGCGGCGTTTTTTATTTGCCAAAATGAAATAAAAGAGGTAAAACAAAAATGGAAGCAATTCTGACAAACATCGTGGCAGCGGTCAACGATGTTCTGTGGAACAAGTATCTGGTTCTGCTGTTCCTGCTGCTGGGCAGCGGCATCTACTTCACCATCCGTACCGGCTTTGTCCAGGTTCGCAAGTTTGGTGAGGGTATGCGTCTGGTCTTCGGCAATATCAGCCTCAAGGGTAAGGAGGCCGGTAAGGACGGCATGAGCTCCTTCCAGGCATTGGCAACTGCCATTGCGGCCCAGGTTGGTACCGGCAATATCGCTGGCTGCGCCTCCGCTCTGGTCTCCGGTGGTCCCGGTGCTGTGTTCTGGATGTGGGTCTCTGCCTTCTTCGGCATGGCCACCATCTACGGTGAGGCTGTTCTGGCACAGAAGTATAAGGAAGTAAGTGAAGACGGTGCTGTCTCCGGCGGTCCCATCTATTACATTAAGGCTGCCTTCAAGGGCAAGCTGGGCACTTTTATGGCTGGCTTCTTCGCTGTTGCCATCATTCTGGCTCTGGGCTTCATGGGCAACATGGTCCAGTCCAACTCCATCGGTGATGCCTTCTACACCGCTTTCGGTGTTCCCAAGATTGCTGCGGGTATCGTTGTGGCAGCTGTTTCCGCATTCATTTTCCTGGGCGGTGTCAAGCGCATCGCTGCCATCACTGAGAAGCTGGTTCCCATCATGGCCATCTTCTACATTTGCGGCGCACTCATCGCCATCGGTATGAATGCCCAGAATATCCTGCCTGCTCTGCAGTCCATCTTCGTGGGTGCTTTTACTCCCCAGGCTGTCATGGGTGGCGCTATCGGTATCAGCATTAAGGAAGCTGTCCGCTTCGGTGTTGCCCGCGGCCTGTTCTCCAACGAAGCCGGTATGGGCTCTACGCCCCATGCCCATGCTATGGCTAAGGTAGAAAAGCCCCAGGATCAGGGTGCTGTAGCGATGGTCGGTGTTTTCATTGATACCTTCATCGTGCTGACTCTGACCGCACTGGTGATCCTGACCTCCGGCATGCTGGGTACCACCGGTGCTGACGGCCAGATGCTCACCGCTACCGCTCTGGCTCAGGCTGCCTTTAATAACTCCTTCGGTTCCTTCGGCAACGCTTTCGTTGCCATCTGCCTGCTGTTCTTCGCCTTCTCCACCATCGTCGGCTGGTATTTCTTCGGTGAAAGCAACGTCAATGCTTTGTTCAAGGGCAGCAAGAAGGCTACTTTCCTCTATGGTGTCATCGCTCTGGTGTTTATCGTTGTTGGTTCTTTCCAGAAGGTGACCCTGGTTTGGGATATGTCCGACATGTTCAACGGCCTGATGGTCATTCCCAACCTGCTGGCAGTTCTGGCACTCAGTGGCATCGTTGCTAAGTTTGCAAAGGACGACACTTATCTGGGTAAGGAATAAAACAATAAGGTAAGATTCTAGTATGCAGAACTACACCCCATCTCAAAATGAATTTGATGCTAAGTTTTCGTGCAAACTATTGATTTCTTCGTGCAAATAGCATATACTGATTGTACCAGCTAGAAAGGGGATGATCGTATGGCTGGAGCAACGACGAATATCAGCATTCGCATGGATTCTGATTTGAAAGCACAGGCCGATGCACTTTTTGGAGAATTGGGCATGAACCTTAGTACTGCTTTCAACATCTTTGTGCGGCAGGCATTGCGGGAAGGCGGTATCCCGTTTGAAATTTCTCTGAATCAGCCCAACAAAGAGACGATTGCCGCTATGTTGGAAGCGGAAAGGATTGCAAAGGACCCGTCCGTTAAGGGATACAATGATTTGGACGAACTCTTTGCAGACCTGAAGGCATGAGAAAGACGAAGTACACGGTCAAGACCACGACCTTGTTCAAAAAGGATTTCAAGCTCGCCATGAAGCGTGGGCTGAATATCGAACTGTTGGAAAACATCATCGCCCTGCTGTCTATGGGAGAACCGCTTCCTGAAAAGAACAAGGACCATGCCTTGACCGGCAATTGGGTGGGACACCGGGAATGCCATATTCTCCCGGACTGGCTGCTGATCTACCGTATGGAAGATGATGTCCTTGTCCTGACGTTGGCCAGAACGGGAACGCACAGCGACCTGTTCAGTAAATAAGCGCAAAGAACGCCGCGTAGGAGGTATCCTCCTATGCGGCGATTTTTTACAGCGTGGCATTTCCGCAAATGCCGGAGCTTTGCTCTGCCGAATCGCCCCAAATATCTATGCGTTCCAGGCACAGAAAAAATCCTTAAATCTGGCTCCGTGGGCGACTTTTTCAAGAGCATTCACAAAAAATGGGCGACTTTTTCAAGAGCGTTCACAAAAAATGAGCGACTTTTTCACAGACGTTCACATTTTCGGTGGGCAGCCCCCTTGCCTTTTCTCATTCCCTGCCAATTAGGTCTCGGCATGTCTCACTCCTGGCTGTGGCCCGGGTCTACCCGCTGGAAGCGGACGGTGACACGGGTCTGGCCGCCGGGGGTGCAGGTGAACAGGGTCAGGTCCCAGTCGCCGGTGGTCATGGCTTCTTCGTCGTTTGGTTCCAGTGTCTCCTGCTCTACCATTTGAAAGGAGACCACCTGGTCGTCCATATCCGTAAAGAGCAGGGTATCCCCGGGTTGGAGGGTTTTGAGCTTGCCGAAATGGGAAGCGTAGTTGTGGGCGCAGATGATGAGATTATTCTGGTACAAAGAGCCTGAATAGCGGCAGGGGGCCTCCTTGAGATTGGGGTAGCTCCACCGGCTCATCACCGGCAATTCCAATTGAAGTGCCGGGATGCTCAGTACGCCAATATAGTCCCGGCCGTCCACGGTTTTTTCCGGCATCTCCCGCTGGGCATCCAGCAGGTATTCCGGCAGCTTTACCGCCGGGGCTTCTTCCTGTTCCGCCTCAGCACCGGCTTCCGCTGGGGGCTGCTGGGTCAGGGATTGGGTCAGCTCCGTGATGACCTGCTGGGCAGAGTCTCCGGCTCTGCGGGACTCCTGGCCGTTATAGGCCCATAGGAACAGGGCTGCTGCCAGCAGCAGCAGCCCCGTATTGATCCAAATTCTTCCTGGGTCAGTCTTCATCTCCGTCCCTCCTGCGGCGGAGCAGACCCACCACAATGCAGCCCAGCCCTCCGCAGGTCAGCACCGGCACCGGCCACCACAGCTGGCCGGTCTGGGGCAGCTTCCCGCCGCCGGAGGAGGGGGTGGGTTTCGTTGTAGGGCTGGTAGGCTTGGTGGGCGCCTCCCGTTCCAGGTCGGTTTTCGGCTCACTGGCCACGTCGTATAGGTATTCCCCCTCATAGAGGTAAGGAAGGCTCACAAGAAAAGGCTCTGTTTTGCCGTACCCGGCAGGGGTGGTTTTCTGCACCACCAGATACAGGCCAAAGGGCAGGTTCAGAAAGGTCACTTTGCCGTCTTCCCCCACCTTTTGGGGGAGGGCTGTCACCGGGGTCAGCTTGTCTTCCAGCTTAGATAGCTTTCCTGCCAGATCCGGGGACTGGATGTCTCCAAACTGGGCCAAGTCCCCCCGGATGGCTTCTACGGGGACAAAGGAATAGTTGCCGTCTTCCTCTGCCACATCCCCCACTTTGTAAAGGGCCAGGGTGCCGCCTTTGAGGGCCTTTCCCCGATAGGTCATGGTCACAGTGATGCTGCACTGGCCGTCTTTTTGTTCATCGGGCACCGGGTGGGCGGCGGCAGACAGGGGAAGGCAGAGCAGGAGCAGCAGCGCAAGCAGACTTCTCAGACATTTTCTCATAACAAACCTCCTATTTCTTTCTGCGCCGGGGCAGCAGCAGCAACAAAAGCAGAATCAGCAGGATGGGAATGGCAACGATGGGGGCCACCAGCATGGGCTCTATCTGGACGGCATCAGCAGTGACCCGGACGGTTTTTACTTCTTCCAGATTGTCAATGCGGTGCCCCCGAACCAGCAGCCGGTGGCTGTTGATGCCATAGGGGGTGCAGGTCACCAGGGTGCAGTAGTCCTGGCCTTCTTCAATTTCCAGTGCGGCAGTATCCTGGGGCTCTACGATGAGGATCTGGTCTACCTCGTAGGTCAGCACCTCGTCCAGCACCCGCAGGAGAAAGATGTTCCCCTCCCGGAGCTTGTCCAGGTTGGTGAACAGCTTGGCACTGGGCAGACCCCGGTGACCAGAGAGCACGCAGTGGGTACTCTTCCCGCCCACCGGCAGGCTGGACCATTCCAGATGGCCCACGGCCACCTGCAAAACCGAATCCTCCGTGCCGTGGTAAATGGGCAGACTCACGTCGATTTCCGGGATCTCGATATAGCCCATGACCCCCTGACCGGAGATGTCCAGGAGCTTCTTGTATTCCGCCTGCTGTTCTTCGGAGAGGGCATAGCCGCTGTTCCGGTTCAGCAACTCCCGGTTATAGGCCCTGGCGGCCTCCCAGAAGGCCTCGTAGCTGGCCTGATCCAGGGCGGCCACGTCTTCGGCGTAGGTGGTAATGGCCTTGGTCTGGTGGAAGGAGTTCCAGTAGTCACTGACGGTGGGGTACAGCAACAGGGACAGCCCTATAAGCAATATGAAAAGTAAAACAATGGTTGACAGATGTTTTCGCATACAGGGTTCTCCTTGTGGCTGTGTGCCGGGGAGGGGCGCTCCCCGGCACAGGGCTTAGGTATAGAAAGCGGAATTACAGGGTGTGTACTCTCAGGAATCAGCGATTGGCATCGCTCATGCGCTTCTTGGTGACCAGCAGGACGACCGCGCCCAGCACCAGGACAGCGCCCAGTACATAGAAGACGGTGGTGCCCATGCCGCCGGTGGAGGGAAGGAGCGTGCCGGTGCTGTTAGCGACATTGGCGGTAACAGTAAGCTTCGTGATATCCGTGCTGCTGCCCGCTACCGTAACTGTAACAGGCTTTTCCAGCTGATTGTAGCCGGCGGGAGCCTTGATTTCTTTCAGGTAGTAGGTGCCGTCGGCAAGGCCGCCGAAGTAGGCCGCGCCTTGATTGTCGGTTTCCACGACAGTGGCATCAGCCCTGTTCTCAACCCATTCGACCAGCTCAGCGTTCCTCCACTTGTAGTACACGGTGGAGCTTCCAGCATCAGTGGTTACTTCCTTGTACAGGACAAATTGTGCGTTAGGCAGCTTGGTGGTTTCCTTGTCGGTCTCATGCTTGTCGATAACAATCTCGGAGGTGTAGACTTTTGCAATTTCTGCGGGCGTGGTGGTCGTACTCTCCGAATCGGAAGGATTGTTGCTGTAGGTCAATTTCGCCTCGTTATTCGAGACCACCGCAATTGCATTTTTATTGACGATAGCCTGATAAGTAACTTCGATGGGATCACCGACCGTGAATTTCTTGACATCAACTCCCACCTTAATATAATTGTAGGCGTCTTTTCTTCCATTGATCTTTAGTGTCTCGGTCGTGTACGTATCCGAAGCGCCATCGGCCAAATTGTTACCTCCAACCTTTACCTTAAGGGTTCCCGGGATATAGGACAATCCGTTGCTCAAGGTATCTTCGATTTCGTAAATATAGGTATTAAAGCCGGTGGAGTCCGGCACCTTGCCGGTGATGGTGTATGTGACGACCTGACCCACATCTACGCTGGGTTTGTCGACAACCTTCTCAAAGGGCATGTCGTTCTTATCGTGGATGGTGGCAGTCGGGTTGGTGGTGGTCAGGTTGCACAGTGCGCCGGTGTCGCTGTAGACGAAGTAGTAGCCCAGGGGGAGGTTGGGAACAGAGACAGTACCGTCCCCCTGCTCAGTCAGCTCTTTTCCCTCGTACGAAGCCGGATTCCTGTCCAAGTTTCCCTTCAAATACGCAGCAAAGTGGGCCGGGCTGAACTTGTCATTGGTCGTAAAATAGAGCATTTCTGTTTGGGCATCAGATGGTCCAACCTTGTGCATCTCCAGGCCCCACTCCGCCTCATTGGCGTAGGCGATTACATTCAAATGCAAAAGATCGTTGGCAAATGGATCTAAGGTGTAAGAATAGTGACCGTTCCCATCGTAGGTGACATCAAAAACCTTGTAGGCGGTATAGGTCCGGCCTGCAACGGGATTCGCAACGGTAATGGTGCCGGTGGTTGTTGTTGCTCCTGTTTCAGTGGCAAAGGCTGTGGCGGCCAGGGCGAAGACCAGGAGCAGGGCCAGCAGGAAGAAGGCTTTCTTCATTTTCCGGTCAGCCAGGGCGCCGCAGATCGGGCCCAGCAGAGCCACCAGCACCGTGGCCAGGGAACCGGCGTAGCCCCAGTAGCTCAGATACAGGTCTTCATGAACCCCCGCGGCGGAGGCCAGGGAATTAAAATAAATGGGAACCAGGGTGGCCACCAACAGAATGAAGGCGGAATTTCCCACATCGTACAGAATCCAGTTTTTCTCCAAAGCCGTGAGTTTCAGGTTTTTGTTCATTCGTTTCTCTCCAAATCAGTCGTTGTGGGGGTCAAAGCTGGGAAGAAAATCCTCGCCAAGCTCGGTGCCGTCTTTCAGATGAGCCAGAAGCTGAGCGGTCATTTCCGGATACCGGTTCAGCGCTTCGTTGTACAGGGTCACCAGCTCGTCCACATACAGAACGCAATCCTCGTCATCCTCTGCCGGAATGAAGATGTCGCACAGCTCCGGCTTGATTCTGTGCAGCAGCTTCCAGCGCCACTGCCGGTTGGGGCTGGCCAGGAAATGGGTGCACCAGGCCAGATGCTTCACACTTTGGCTGACGTTTGCTCCGGTGGCAGGGGGATAAAACTCCGCCACGGTCATGCACTCCCCCCGGGTCAGCCGGAACCGCTTGCTCATGTCAAAGGTTTCCGGAGACCTGACCCCATCCAGCAGAAGCAGCCGCCGCTCCAGCTGGGACTCAATGGCGATGTGCCGCACCTCCCCGATGCTTACCAGCTGGTTCACATAGGGATGGCAGGCGGAATCCAGGCAGTAGTGTCCCAGAACCCCCAGCAGATAGGCCTTCGCGGCCTCGGAATCGGCCTTCTTGCAGGCCTCCGAGAAGAACGGCTGACCGCTGTGGGTATGGTAGCTGTGCCCCAGCTGACCCACGGCGGTGTCTATGGCGGGATTGAAGTAGAAGAAAATATCCGGCCCATGCAGACCGATGTCGTAGAGTCGGCGGAACCGACCGATGCACTGACGGGCCTCTGCGGGAAGCTTGGGCAGCGCCAGCTTGCCGAAACGGTAATGGGCATAATTGGCGGGCATGGTTATCACCTCGTAGGAAAATCGATTTTCCTCATTCTACACCAATTTTCCGCAAAAGGGAAGTAAAATCCGGAAAAAATTCTTGTATGTGTTATGTAAACGGGAGAAACGATTGCTTTTCGGCCGGGAGCGTGCTATAATGATATATTGATTTCATACTGAACTCCAATTAAAATCTTTAAAAAAGATTTTAATTGCCTGAAGGGCATG
>OLGM01000784.1_pt1 | contig 17649 bp, 11 predicted proteins | sample 1606001 | NCBI WGS metagenome assembly OLGM01 (sample SAMN03283294) | human gut metagenome | biome: human-associated habitat; material: feces | host: Homo sapiens | place: Peru | collected 2012
GATGCTCCGCCCCGCCTGCGCCCACGCAGTGGCTTCCGGAGAATGCGTGTGAACCACACCACCGATTTCGGGATACTTTTTGTACAGTTCAAGGTGCGTCGGTGTATCAGAGGACGGTCTGTATTTTCCCTCAATCCTGTTTCCGTTTAAGTCCATCACGACCATATCGTCCGGTGTGAGCTTATCATAGTCCACCCCGCTCGGCTTTATGACAAAATATCCGCTCTCTCTGTCGATCCCGCTGACATTGCCCCATGTATAGGTGATAAGTCCGCGTCTCGGCAGCTCCATATTTGCCTCATATACTTCTTTTTTTAACTGTTCTAACATAACGATCTACCTCTCTTTTCGCTCACCGCATAAAATCCACTGCTGCCCGCTCCATGGCAAGTCCTTTCGTGTAACGCTCCATAAACGCATCAAATCCGGCTACATCTTCCGCTTTCGGAGCAAGTGTCTCACCCTTTTGTCCGGCAAATACCTTATTATCCAGATAAGCGTCCAGCGTTTCGCCTTCTGCTTTGTTTTTCATATAGGAAGCAAGCACTGCGATTCCCCACGCACCGCCTTCTCCCGCTGTATCCATAACAGTGACCGGCGTATCCATGGCTGCCGCGAGTATGCTCTGTCCGACCCCTTTGGTTTTAAAAAATCCGCCGTGCCCCAGGATCTTATCTACTTTCACCTTTTCTTCTTTTAAGAGGATGTCAAGACCGGTCTTTAACACGCCAAGGGACGTGAACAGATGAACGCGCATGAAATTTGCAAGATTGAATTTGGCATCCGGCGTACGTGCAAAAAGAGGTCTTCCCTCCTCAAATCCGGTAACCGGTTCTCCGGAAAAATAATTGTATGCCATCAGTCCGCCGCAATCTGCATCGCCTTCCAGCGCCTTGTTATAAAGCGTATAGAACAGATTTGTCATATCTACTTTCATGCCAAAGCTCTCCGCGAATTCCTTAAACAGATTGACCCATGCATTCAGATCCGACGTACAGTTGTTTCCGTGTACCATCGCAACCAGATTTCCGGTCGGTGTCGTCACAAGATCGATTTCCGGATGCACCTTCTTTAATTCTTCTTCCAGCACGATCATCGCAAACACCGAAGTTCCCGCGGATACATTTCCGGTGCGCTTTGCAATGCTGTTCGTTGCGGTCATTCCCGTTCCGGCATCTCCCTCTGGCGGGCAGACCGGAATTCCGGCCTCTAATTTTCCACTTACATCTAAAAGCTTTGCGCCTTCCTCCGTCAGTGTTCCGGCTTCCTCTCCTGCTGTCAGCACATCCGGCAGAATACTCTCTAGTTTCCAGGAAAAACCACAGGTAGCCGTCAGCCGGTCAAATTTTTCGATCATGCCGGCGTCAAACTGTCCGGTATGAATATCGATCGGGAACATACCGGATGCGTCACCGACACCAAGTACCTTTCTCCCGGTCAGTTTCCAGTGAATATAGCCTGCAAGTGTGGTAAAAAATGCCACATCCTTCACATGCTCCTCTTTATTTAAAATTGCCTGATACAGATGCGCAATGCTCCAGCGCTGCGGGATATTATAGGAGAATTCTTCCGTCAGCTTTTCTGCGGCTTCTCCGGTGACCGTGTTTCTCCAGGTCCGAAACGGCACAAGCAGCTCACCCGCCGCATCAAATGCCATATAACCGTGCATCATCGCGCTGAACCCGATGGAACCGACCGTAGACAGCGCCACACCATATTTTTTTCTTACATCCGCCGCCAGCTTCTGATAACAGTCTCTTAACCCTTCCCAGATCGCATCCAGACTGTAAGTCCAGATATGATCCACAAGCTGATTTTCCCACTCATGGCTGCCGGACGCGATTGATTTATTGTCTTCCCCGATCAGGACCGCTTTGATCCTGGTTGACCCAAACTCGATACCAAGCGCTGTTTTTCCGGCCAAAATATCTTCCCTTGCCCCCATCGTCATATCCTCTTTTCTTTCTATCGTATTCTTTTTTATCTGTATACAAGATCTCCAAGCATAAGATCTTTCTTAAAGTCACGTATATTCGTATCCTTGTCAATATAGACAGCTTCAATACCCATTGCTGCCGCCCAGTCGCCCATCTGCTCTGCAGTCAGGTCATACGTAAATGCCGTATGATGCGCGCCCCCTGCTAATATCCATGCTTCCGCACCGGTATAAAGATCCGGCTGTGGTGTCCAGAAATTGGTTGCCACCGGAAGCTTCGGCATTGGCTTTTCAGTTTTCTTACAGTCCACATCGTTTATGATCAGCCGGAAACGGTTGCCAAGATCGATCAGGGATGTTGCAATGCCTTTTCCTTCTTTGGACGTGAATACCAGACGCGCCGGATCTTCACGGTCACCCATGGTAAGCGGCTGGCACTTGATGCTGACCGGGCCGTCCGCGATGGACGGACAGATCTCAAGCATATGCGCCTCGAGGATGCCTTCTTTTCCTTTTACGAAATTGTAAGTGTAATCCTCCAGCATGGATGTTCCCTTTGCGTCTTTCATCCCTGCGGTCATGACTTTCATCAGACGTACCATGGCTGCCACTTTCCAGTCACCTTCCGCGCCAAAGCCATAGCCTTTTTCCATCAGTCTCTGTATTGCAAGTCCCGGAAGCTGTTTTAAGGTGCCCAGATCACCAAAATGGGTAACGATCGCCTGATAATTTTTTTCCTGTAAGAAGCGCTCAAATCCAAGTTCGATCTGTGCCTGTACTGCCACATGGCGTCTGAATTCTTCCGGCTCCCTGCCTTCTAAAAGGATCTCATATTTATCATAATATTCATCCACCAGTGCATTCGTATCGGATGCCGAAACTGCTGCAACAGACTCTGCGATCTCATTGACCGGATAGGCATCCACCTCCCAGCCGAATTTGATCTGTGCCTCTACCTTATCGCCTTCTGTAACCGCAACATTGCGCATATTATCTGCCACACGCATAACACGGATATGGCTGCTCTCGACCACCCCGACTGCCGTGCGCATCCAGGATGCGATCCGCTCCTGCACCTGTCGGTCTGCCCAGTGTCCGACAACAACCTTTCTTTCGATCCGCATGCGGGTTACGATATGACCATATTCACGATCACCATGTGCAGACTGGTTTTCATTCATGAAATCCATATCAATGGTATCGTAAGGAAGCTCTTCATTAAACTGGGTATGTAAATGAAGAAGCGGTTTACGATATTCCTGCAATCCGATAATCCAGGACTTTGCAGGAGAAAAGGTATGCATCCATGTAATCACACCGGCACAGGTTTCATCCATATTCGCTTCTTCAAAGGTCTTACGGATCAATGCGTTGGTAATAAGAGTCGGCTTCCATACCACTTCATAAGGTAAGATACCGGACTGGTTCAATCCCTCAACAATCTTGTGGGAATGCTCTGCCACCTTGGCAAGGCATTCGTCTCCGTATAAATCCTGTGAGCCCGTGCAAAACCAAAACTTGTACTCTTTTTTCTGTAACATAAAAAATAACCTCCTTTAAGTAGAATTTTCCGATTTTATCCACATTTTCGCTGTGAATAAACAATTTTATCCTCTACTTAAAGGATACAACTTGTATTGTTCTTCTTACAAGTTGTATATTTTAATCACTCTGGCATTCTATGTGAACAGTAGCTGAACAGTTACTCACTTCCCGGTGTTCTGTGTTCAGCTCCATTCCTGCAGTTTCCCAGTGATTTCGTCATGTAGAGATAGTGCAGTTTGCAGATGAGAATAACTCATAATATCATACTTACAAGTGAAACCTGATGTTAAAATCGTAAATTTATAAGTTATAACTGATAAAATTATTAATTTGACAAAGATTTCTAAATACATGGGCTTTCCTATAAAATCAAAAAGCAACTTATGTGTGGGATTCAGACTATAGACAAAATCCCTTCCTGTCAGCCATCTTCGGCGTCTCCATTCGGTATTACTTCAGGCAATTTACCTGCCTGTGCTGCCAGCTTCTTTTCCTGTGATTTTACACGTCGCTCCAATTTTTTGATATCCTCGGAAGGAGGCAGTTCTTCTGGCTTGATTCCACGCTGACCAAGCATTTCACGCACAGAAAGATTATTCTGTACGTGTTCACCGGCGATAGCACGTTCGCCTTGTAAGTCTTTTTCTTCTACATTGTAGTTAGTCATTTCTGTTGCCAGATTCTTTGCCGCAATCGTCAGTGTAGGAAGAAAATCTGCAAGAGGGCGATTATCCTTCACACCCAAACGCACTTTCATTTCCATAGTGGTATGTCCACCAAACAGAGCCTGGTCACCTTTGGAACGAATGCGACCAAAGCCGACATCATCAACACCACGTTCATAGATATTCTGAGAAAGACGCTTTTCCGATTCTCGCAGTCTGCCACGAGCTTCGGTACGCTCAATCAGCGCAATGCGTTCCTCAATCAGTTCCTGCTTTCGGGTCTGTACAGCGAAGTAGCTTTGCGCAAAAGCAATTTCTTCCTTTTTCGGATCTCCGTTCTGGGCAATCAAATAACAGGCATAACGAGTAAGCATGTAGTCCTTGACCGATCGCTGCGCACCTTTACCAGCAGTTATCATTTTCGTGACCTCACGAAAATGATCCGATATTTCTATACCACTGGTTTCACAGGAATCCATTGCACGAGAGATTGCTTTATCAAAGTTTTCCCATCGCTCATAACCAAGTAAGGGCATCAATTCACGGGCATACCAAAACTCAATTTTAGCGGTCTTATCACTATGTATAACAAGATCAAACTGTTCTTTAATTTGACTGACTCTCTTTTTATCCATCATTCTTCCTCCGTATTATCAATATGTCATCTATACCATACTTAAGTATTTTGCAGATTTTTCTATAAGATCCCCCAAAAACATAATTATATCTTTTCAACTTTCTCGTTATTTTCATATTATATCATAAAATCGTTAATTTTTCAACATATCAATGAATATCAAAGTTGATATGTTGCATAAAGAAATCATCTTTATAAAATCTACACAATCTATCTCAAAATTAAAAAGACGATACCTGGTTATGGAAACCAAGTATCGTCAATTTTTCTTGTCGCACTCCCGTACGGCTACTACCCTATGCCAGTAATTTTATCATACTGTTTTATTGGAAACTATTGCTCATGTGTGGGATTTTTATTATCTGATGGGAATCCATACTCTCATCTGGTTCAATCCACGGTTAGCCCAGCTATAATATGGCACTAAAGTAATCTGACATTCCTTTGTTACCGGTGCATCATAGCTATAGAGGTCATCACTGACGGCTTCCCGGTAGCCCTCTGCATGCAATTCCTGAATACCATATAATTTATCCGGTATGTATTCGCCCAGTGTAATTTTTCCATCTTTTTTCAGGCTTAGAGATAATACATCATTGTCGTTATCCACACCCTCTGCGCAATAAACGAGCGGTCCTCTCTGCAGTGCTGCTTTTCCTGAGTTAGCTGCCACCCTGGTGCTTGTGTATACTCTTTTTACCTCCATATCCAGCTCTACGGTTATGATATCTTCTGCCCCGTATTCTCCGAAAATATAAGCATATCCTGCCTTCATTTCATACTCCGCCGGCTTTCCGTTTAAGAGAATCTTCGTATTCTCACTCCATGCCGGAATACGGATTACCAGAGGTACATACATCGTTTCCTTTTCCGGTGCAAATTTATAGTTAACAACAGAATCGTACGGATAAGCTGTCTCTAAGATGATTTTACCGCCAAAATTCTCTGTTAAGTCTAACGTGCCATCAATATATAAGTTCGAAAACAATGCATCCCGAGTCATATGCCATGCATATTCAGATATAGAAGATAACGTTCTTGCCACATTAGGCGGACAGCATGCACAGGCAAACCATTTGGGTCTTACCGGAAGAGCATGCCTGTGGGTCTTTGCTTCCCCTGAAATACCGGGTAAGGTCTCCAATGGATTGACATAAAAAAACTTGGTTCCGTCTAACTGCATTCCTGCCAGCACACAATTATATAATGCACGTTCCATTGCATCAGCATATTTTCGATCCCTTTCCAGATAAAGCATTTTATTGGCAAAGAAAATCAAACCGATTGCAGCACAGGTCTCTGCATAGGCTGTATCGTTTGGCAGATGATAGTCCTTGGTAAAAGCTTCACCTTCATAAGCAGAACCAATGCCACCTGTTACATACATTCTGCACTGGGTAATATTGTTCCAGAGAGTCTTACAGGCCTCTGCCAATGCCGTGTCACCGGTTTCCATTGCAGCATCTGCCATACCGGTATATAAATATACCGCTCTTACAGCATGACCGGTGGCCTTTGTCTGTTCCCTGACCGGGGCACCGCACTGCGTGTATTCCTTGTCCTCCGGATCCGCATCCCATACTGTCCATTTTCTTCTTTCTTTTTCCTTACAGAAATAATCACTGTCCACACCTCTTACGTTAATGAAATGAAGTGCTAATTCCTTATATTTCTCATTCTTCGTACAGCGGTACAACCGCAATAATGCCAGTTCTACCTCCGGATGTCCCGAATATCCTTCCGCTCCCTCTTCAATAAAATGTTTATAAATATGATCTGCCATACCACACATAATATTTAACAGTTTGACCTTACCGGTACACTCTGCATAGGCAACGGCAGCTTCCATCATATGCCCTGCACAGTATAATTCATGCGCTTCCTGCAGGTTTGTCCATCTTTTATCCGGAGCCTTTACGGTAAAGTAGGTATTGAGATAACCATCCTCCTGCTGTGCCTCGCCAATCAGATCAATAATTTCGTCACAACGTCTTTCCAACTCAGCATCCGGATACTGTGCCAGAGAATAAGCTGCACCCTCTAACCACTTTGCCACATCACTGTCCTGGAATACCATACCATAGAACTCACCGTCACACTTTCCGGTCTTTAACTTCTCTGCAGCCATGCGGAAGTTCTCGATGCAGTGACTTTTGTCTGCACCTTCAATCTGGTCATTGAGTGCCTTTTCCTGATAAGGAAGCACTACATCTTTTACCAGTTTTTCATATCTGCCAAAAAAACCATCATTTACCTTAAATTTCTTAACTAATTGCAAATCACCCATTACATACCCTCCATCTGATTCATGTTTCTTTCAACAGGCGGTTCTGCCTGCCTTCTTTCTTTATATGTATATTAATCTTCTATTACACGAGTTAAAATGGAATAAATTCCTTATAATTTGTATTATTTTCCGATTTAACCATAACATGTCTCAAATTACGGGATTTTTTCAGCCCTGCTTCCCTAAATACCGGGTACATAGGTTTTCCGGTATTCACCGGGTGGGCATCCTTTCTTTTTATGAAATATTTTGCTAAAGTAAAACATGTCTGAAAATCCTGTCAATTGTGCAACTTCTGCAATGGATTTATCAGTTTCCTTCAACAGCTGTTCTGCTTTCCGTAATTTTAATGTACACTGATATTCCTTAATTGTCTGTCCGGTCACTTCCTTAAACAGTGTGCCTGCATATTTATATGACAGGCCACAGGCTTCCTGAATCTGTGCGGAGGTAAATCCATCCACATAATGCTGTCTCACATAATTCTGTATCTGTTCCACATAACCGTTACTCACCTTATCATCCTGTGCATTCTGTGCACATTCTAAGAACACCTGCCAAAGACGAATAGATGCCTGGGGAATATTCCCATGAACATGTGCTTCGATCATTTTCTCAAAGTTTCTCTTTATCTGTGTCTTTGTTTTACAATTCATTAATTTCGGCAGAGTAATGAAATACCTATCCTTTTCAGAAGGCTTCAGGCATATCTTTTCATCATAATAAATCCCTCTTGGAAGCTCCTCCATACAGGATGAGGGAGCATCACAATAAAAATGCGCATAATACCAGGATGATCCTGCTTCAAAAGATTTCTCCCCCCAATGATGAACATCACTTTTCAGGAAAAAAATCTGATCCGGCATAATTCTGTAAGGAATTCCATCCTCTATAATTTCCATGCTTCCCTGCAATAAATAAATTGCCACATGAAATGGTGCTGTCCGGTCCATATGTATCATCGGAGTCAACGTCACACTATAATCTGCTTCGCACACAAAAGGCATGGATGTACAGGGTATTTTCAATAAGTGCTCCATCGCCAGATCCTCCATTTCTTATATTTCTATTTCTAATATGGTAACTATTCAATTATGTAATATTGATATATTTTATGTTCTTCTGATTCATTTTCTATATGGCAGTCAAAACTGCTTACTGCATATTTTCATGCTCCACAAGTAATTCCGGATTAACCTTCCGGATCATATAGCTGCTTCCGTTAATGGTAATGGAAGAAGCAATATCCTCATTTGAGTACATTCCCTCATCGACATATGTATATTTGGAAGGCATCCTGCCCTGTTCCATCATCTGGATAATTTCCTCAATCCAAGGACCATGCAGAGGATTGCATTCCGCAATACAGGAAATCTCACCATTTGCAACACAGCTTAATGCATCCACGTCCACACCATCAAAAGAAACCACCATAATTTCACCATTCCGGATATCCGTTCCGATCGTTCTTCCGGCTTCCTTAATGGCCTCAATGGCGCCAAATGCTTCATTATCGTTTTCACAGTAAACAACATTTAATTCCGGATATTCTTCGAGAAAGGACTGCATGACTTCTTTCCCTTTAGCCTGGGTAAAATCACCGCTTTCCTCAGCAAGAATATTCCATCCGTATGCTTTCGCAGCCTGATATAATCCCCTTGTACGGCCAATCTGTGCGGTTGCACCGATGGTTCCCTGAATATTCACAATCCGGACCTCCTCCGGTGGGATCTCCCTTTTCAACGTAAACTGGTGAATCCATTCTGCCATCTTCCTGCCCTCAAGGCCAAAATCTGAGCCTACCCAGCAGGTGTACAGGGATTCATCCGGTACATTCACCCGGCGATCCATGATAATTACAGGAATTCCGGCATCCTTTGCCTCCTGCAGTACGGTATCCCACCCCGTTTCCGTAACGGGAGCCAGGACTATATAATCGACCTCCTGCTGAATAAAGGTACGGATTGCCATAATCTGGTTTTCCTGCTTCTGCTGCCCATCCTCAACATACAGATGGTATCCTTTATCCTCTGTAAAAGTTTCTTTCATAGAAATTGTATTTGAACTTCGAAAGGCTGATTCTGCTCCGAGCTGGGAAAATCCGATCACAATCTGATCATTCCATTCTTCAAGAGCAGATATTTCCTCCTGTTTTTCTCTGTCTGAACGTGACAAACTTTTACTGCAGCTAATCCCTAATAACAGAACACCTATAAAAAATACCATACCAAAAACACATTTTTTCATTTTGTCTACAACCTATTCGTGAAAAAATGATATAGATTTCTGCAGCTCATACGCTATTACGTTCATTTTTTCACACCTTCTGTTTACATTTTGTATTTCTAAAATAATATCTGATATATTTTGATTTACATTTGCATTCTGACCGGCATTCTTCCTGCTGATCTCTGTAAGCGTCCGAATACCTGTTACAATCTTCTCTTTACGATCAGATAAAAGAATCGTCTTTTCTGCAATACCCTCAATCTCCGATACGGAACGATCAAGATCCATACTATGTTCTGCATATTTCTGCTGTGTATCCATAACGGTCTGCTGTTCCTTTACAATCAATCCGGAAACCTGATCTGCAAGCCGCACAGATTCCAGAGATTTTTCTGTAATCGTTTTGGCCAGATTTTTAATCATTTCCGCACCCTGGGCACTTTGATCCGAAAGATTGCCGATTTCTTCTGCAACAACACCGAATCCTCTTCCTGCTTCACCGGCTCTGGCTGCTTCAATTGAAGCATTAATGCTCAGAAGTTTTGTCTGTTCCGTAATAGAAAGAATCAGTTCAACTGCTTTATCAATCTCCCTGATCGATAAATTCGTCTGTCGAATTTGCTCTGCAATATCTCCAACCGCCTTCACAGATTGTTCGCTGCCTTCATAAATTCCATTCATACTATCCGTTGCCTTGCGGTTAGTCTGAATCATACTCCGTGAATTGCTTTGTAATCGAATAACGCGGTCCGATATTTCAGCTACACCTTCCTCAATTTCTATGATCTGCTCCTCAATCCTTTGAATATTTTTATCCAGAAGAAGAGTAGAATCCGATAAATCATTCATGGAAACTGAGATTTTATCTGCCTTATGATTACTATTTTCACTTAATTCGGTTACATTTGCAATATCATTTACTAAAGAAATTGACAGCTCTTTGACACTGCTAATAATGGTTACCAGTTTTTCCTGCATATTCTGTGTAGAAGTTAACAGTTCATTCATTTCACGTATGCCACTTTTTGCTTCATTCTCCTGTCTCAAAATACCTCTGGAGAGAGCATCAACATTTTTCCCGGCACGCTTCAAGGCACTGGTAAGATAGCGGCTGAAAATCAAAATTAACGTGGCAAACAAAATACCAAGCATCAGTGCCGTAAGCAGGTATTTATAAATCATATTTCTGGAGGCTTCCGTAATATCGTTTTGTAATTCACCCGCAAATGCCATTCCCACAAGCTCTTCGCCAGTAATAATGGGCATAAAATATCCATAATATACCTGATAATCTATTAAAACACTCTGATCATAAAATCCTTGTAGCAAAATCTCGCGATCGGCCTCAAAATCCTTACCAATAGGGATCTCACGAATTCGATAATCATTTTCATTCTTAACAGAAGTAACACAGGGAACATCTTCAAAGATGATCGCCATTTCAATTCCCTGTTCCTTAAGACTGTCAATATAATCATTGAAATTACTTGCATTCATAACTGTAATTTCATTTTCCCTGCAATGATTTGCCAAATTCGATGCAGCAATATATAACGTATTTTCGACATTTTTTTCCAGATAGTTTTTCGTCATATAAACAGACATCAGACTTGTAATCAAAATTGCAATCAGCAACGGTATTAATGAAATCAATATTAAAAAACTGAACATTTTTAATTTATGATTCTGTTCCTTTATTATCCCTTTCTTCTTTTCTGACATATAAATCTTCCCCCTTTGATCATTTTGACTCATGCATAACTATTATAAAAGGAGTCTCCTGTAAATACTTGCAGGCAGACTCCTTTCCATCCCTGTTTTTGTAATCCGTAACCTATCCTGATATAAGCATCCCGTCATTCTCTGTATCTGTTGGGCATACGAATGTTTCTATCCCTTAGACAGCTTCTTCTTTCTGGACATTACAATACTCTGTACCACAAGAAACAGGCAGAGCATTGCGGCGATCGTAATTCCCGTCCACCATGCCTGATCAAGTCCTGCGGAGGACACAATGTTCTGGATGGTGCTTAAGGATAATACACCGAAGAAGGTTCCGATAATATTACCAACACCACCGGTTAACATCGTTCCACCGATAATGGAGGAAGCGATTGCATTCATTTCCATACCGCTTGCATGGGATGCGGAGCCGGAACCTACATGCATGAAGTAAACAAATCCTCCGATACCGGCTAACACACTGCAGATCAGATAGGCAAAGAATTTTGTACGCTTCACGTTAATACCGAGCATCAGGGCACTCTGGCTGTTACCGCCGACTGCATAGAATTTACGTCCGAACTTCGTGAAACGAAGAACACAGAACAGAAGAATTACAACAAGCAGTGCAACCACCACTCCGATTTCAATATATGCGTTTACGTAATTTCCGAGCTTATTAACCGATCCCATTCCGGGTATTGTGATTCTGGTATCCTTTAAGGCCACAAACTGTTCATTGGCTACGTTAAAGGGATTCGTGTTCACGATAGTTGTCATTCCCCTGGCAAAGAACATCCCAGCCAGTGAAACAATGAATGGCTGGATATCCAGATAGGCAACAAGATAACCCTGAACCAGACCAAAGCCAAGGCCGATTAATAAGGAAATACCAATGGCTCCAAAGATATTACCACCATGATAATCCAGATATACCGCGCAGCACATACTTACAAGGGCTACCACACCACCTACCGAAATATCAATTCCACCGGTAATCATCACAAGGCTCATGCCACAGGAAATGATAATTAGCGAAGCATTTGCATTTAAAATATTAAAGAAGGTCTGCGGCTTCAAAAATCCTTTTCCCTGAAAAAGAATGGCTCCGATATACATCGCAAAGAAAACAACAACAGTAATCAACAGCAGCAGACTGGTGTCTGTTAATTTCATTTTCCTTTTTGCCTTCATATTACTGTACCTCCTTCTTCAGTGTTCCTGCTTTCATCCGCTTAAAGAGTTCTCCCATTTTTTCCCGTACTACAGGTGCACTGAATACCACGAGCAGAATAACAACAACTGCCTTATATGCAGGGAGAGCATCCGACTGGACATTGAATTTATACAAGGTCGTTGTCAGGAACTGGATCACAAAAGCACCAAGTATGGATGCTGTCATATTGAACTTACCACCACCTAATGCATTCCCTCCAAGTGCTACGGCGAGAATAGCATCCATTTCAATATCCTTCGCAATTACCGAATAGTTAATGGAGGATAAACGGCTGACCTTGATGAGTCCTGCTACTGCCACACAAAGTCCGAGAATTACAAAGGTCAGGAACTTGATAAATGCCGGATTTAAACCATTCAGTCTGGAAGAGCTTTCGTTAATACCGACTGCCTGCGTATACAGTCCAAGATTCGTAAACTTCAAAACCAATACGGTCACGAGGATACACGCTGCCGCAATGAAAACCGGTGTAGGAATCGGAATTCCGGGGATGAAACCTCCAAATACTGCAAAGGACGGATCATTGACAATCGGAAGCTCATTGTTATTGATCCAGGCTGCAATGGAACGTCCTGCCGTATACAGAATCAGAGTCGCTACCATAGGCTGGATTTTAAAATATGCAACCAACGCTCCGTTAAATGCTCCAAAAAGCATTGCTACCACGCAGCTTATAAGGAACGCTACGATAATCGGTGCCTGTAAGGTATCCGGTCTTGAATTGGTTCCGCAAAGCACCCGGAGGATTACGCTGCCGCTGATGGCGATGGCTGCGCCCACACTGATATCCTGCCCACCGGAAGCTGCCGTAACAAGCGTCATACCGATAGCAAGGATCGCAAGCTCTGAACCATAATCCAGAATCGTAATCAGATATCCGGACAATACCGGATTTCCCGCACTGTTATAACCCAACGTAATTTTATAGAACGAAGGATCTGCAATTAAATTGAAAATAGCCAAAATCAATAATGCAGCTATGGGAATAAAGATCTGTCTGCGAAATATTTTCTGTATCATTCCATATCACCTCCGGCTATTGTACTCATAATCTTTGCCTGCGTTAAATCCTTTCCTGTAAGCTCACCAACCACCTTGCGGTCACGCATGACGATGAGTCTTGAACAGGTACGAAGCATTTCATCGGTTTCGGAAGAAATAAAGGTTACGCTCATTCCCTCTGATGCCAGATCCAGTACCAGCTTCTGTATATCAATCTTTGTTCCGACATCAATACCTCTTGTCGGCTCATCCAGAATCAGATATTCCGGATGTGTAAATAACCATCTTGCCAGAATAACCTTCTGCTGGTTACCACCGGAAAGGGATTTAATCGGGGTATCCGCAGATGCTGTCTTAATGTCCAGAAGTTTAATGTATTCTTCTGCAATTTTATTGGCCTCCGCCTTAGAGAAGGGTTTAAAGAATCCCCGTAATACCTGCTGTGCCAGGATAATATTTTCACGGACAGAAAGGTCACCTACAATTCCATCCACCTTACGGTCTTCCGGAAGATAAGCAATTCCATGACGCATCGCATCAATCGGTCTGCTAATCTTTACTTTCTTACCCTTCATCTTCACCGTTCCACCTAAAACATGATCTGCACCAAAGATGGCACGGACACATTCGCTTCGTCCGGAGCCCAGAAGTCCGGTAAATCCATTCACCTCACCCTTCTTTATATAAAAATCAAACGGCTTGATTCCTGCATTACTTACCAGCTGCTCTGCTTCCAAAACATTCTCAGACGCATCGGTTCCATGGTACACCTTATCGTCATCACGGATGGATGACATATCATCCAGCTCTTTTCCAAGCATCTTTGCAACAAGCTGGACTCTCGGAAGATCCTTAATTTCATACTGTCCAACCAACTTGCCGTCGCGGAGAACCGTAATCTTATCACATACCTCATATACCTGATCGAGGAAATGTGTTACAAAGATAATTCCAACGCCTCTCGCCTTCAGATCACGCATTAATTTAAACAGCTTTTCAACCTCCTGCTCATCCAGAGAGGAGGTCGGCTCATCCAGAATCAGAACCTTGCAATCCATATCTACTGCACGTGCAATAGCTACCATCTGCTGGACAGCAATCGAGCAGTTTGCCAGCTGCTCCGATGCATCCGTCGGAATATCCAGAGACTTTAATATACGGTTTGCGCCTTCATTCATGGATTTCCAGTTCTGCATGAAGCCCTTCGTTCTTCCAATATACATATTCTCTGCTACAGAAAGATTCGGACACAGGGTAATTTCCTGATATACTGTACTGATTCCAAGCTCCTGTGCATCCTGGGGTGATTTGATACTGACCGGCTTATCATGGCCTTTCAGATAGATATTTCCCTCTTCTTTTCCATAAACTCCGGTTAATACCTTAATTAATGTAGATTTTCCGGCACCGTTTTCACCCATCAATGCATGAATTTCACCCTCACAAAGTGAAAAATCAACTCCCTGCAGGGCACGTACACCGGGAAAGCTTTTATGTATATTTTCCATTCGTAAAACAATATTTTCTTTCACTGCAGCCGTCACTCTCCTTGCCTTTATAATAAGCGCGGAGCAGCTTAGAATAACTCCCTTCCTGCACCGCGCTTATTCATCTGTAACTGTTCAATCGCTTTACTGTTATCTTAACAATTACATAAATCCTGAATAATTACCCTGATTTTATAATTTTGATCTGTCAGAAATATCAGACCTTTCCTGTATTTTCTTAAATACCGTACTTGTCAACATCTTCCTGGGTAATAGAAGCTGCATCAAAGCCCTTTTCTTCCATGATGATGGTCTTCTCGGAAATGGTTCCGCCACTTTCCAATGTCTTAATGATGTCATCGATGTAAGATGCCTGGAAAGGATTGCACTGTCCATCGTAGTTCCAGTTCTGGTTTAATAATTCTTCCAGTGCCCACTTGTTGCAGTCAAAGCCCATAACGATAACGTCCTTGCCAACACCGTGGGAAATATTTGCTTTATCAAGCGCTGCTACAGCACCCTTAGCCATATCATCATTTTCTGCATAAATTACATTGAAGGATTCGCCGGAATCAATAACAGACTGTACGATCTGCTGAGCTTTTTCTGCATTCCACTCTGCAGTCTGCTGTGTTACCAGTGTCCAGCCATCGGAAGCAACTGCTTCATCCAATGCACCGGAACGTCCCTGCTGTGCTGCAGAACCCATAACGCCCTGAAGGTGAATGATCTTATATTCACTGAGTCCCTGTCCCTTTAACCAGTCAACTGCAGTCTGGCCTTCCTTTGCCATATCAGATACGATGGATGCTTCATAAAGACTTGCATCAGCATCGATGGTACGGTCAAATAAGATTACGCGGATACCTGCATCCTGTGCATCCTTTAATACGGAATCCCAGCCGGCAGTATCTGCTGCGGAAAGAAGAAGATAATCCACACCGTCCTGAATGAACTTCTGTGCTGCAGTAATCTGCTCATCATTCTTTAAGCTGTATGCGAAGGATGCTTCATAGCCGTTTTCCTCGGTAAACATTGCCTTCAGGTCCTTGTCATTTGCGGTACGATATCCGGATTCATTCGGGTCATTATTAATGATACCAACCTTGATTAACTCACCTGATGCAGAAGTATCTGCTGCTGTGTCTGTAGAAGCAGACGCACTGTCTGATGTACTTTCTGTGTCTGTCGATGCCGTAGATGAAGCCGGTGCAGAACCGGATCCGCATGCGGTTAATCCAATTACCATTGCTGCTGCCATTGCCAAAGCCATAAGTTTTCTCTTCATATGTTATAACCTCCCATTAATGAAAAATAGTCTCATCAAAGACTGATCTCTTTGATAAGACTATCATAACTTTTCCGGCTGAAAATACCATGAAGATCCCTATGGCAAAAGTTGAATTTTATCCTCAAAAAATATTTTAAGTTGATTTTTTTACGAATCCGGTTGAATTTCTTCTTCCGGGCTGGTCAGACCACTGTCTGCATCCGGCAGAAAAATCTTCACTGTAGTTCCTTCCTGATAGGTACTTGAAATCCTAAGACCATATTCTTCTCCACAGTTTAAGCGGATCCGTTCGTTTACATTATATAATCCGTATACCTTACTTTCCACGAACTGCTTATGAACCAATGCATTCCTTACCTGCTCCAAACGTTCCGGCTGCATACCGATACCATTGTCCTGTACCTCCAGGATAAAAAAGGAACCCTCCCGGTATCCTCTTACCGTGATCTTCCCCTTGCCACGTTTATTCTTAATGCCATGATAAAGTGCATTTTCCACAAGAGGCTGCACGGTGATCTTGGGAATTGTATTCTGATGAAACTCCTCCGGAACATTAATTTCATATTCCAGGATATCCTGATACCGCATCTGCTGGATCTCCAGGTAGCTGCGGACATGCTGGATTTCTTCTTTGATCGAAATAATATCCTTTCCCTGATTCAAAGAGGTCCGGAAGAAGTCCGACAGACTCTCCACCATATGGACAACCTGCTTCTGCTCATCACTTTCTGCCAACCAGATAATCGTATCCAATGTATTATACAGAAAATGCGGATTAATCTGTGCCTGAAGAAGCTCAAATTCTGCCTTCCGGATACGGATCTGCTCCTTCTTTACCTGTTCAAGAAGCTCGTTAATTTTGTCAATCATCGTATTTAAGGATTCGCTTAACTGTTTTGCTTCCACACCTGTATTAACATGGGATCTTACCTGCAGATTTCCCTGCGATACCTGCTGTGTCACCTCCACAAGCTCCGTAATCGGTCTTGAAATACTCAAAGGAATATAATGGGAAATAAACACAATCAACAGCAAAACCGCAACAAAGGCAATGACAGAAATTTCAATCATGTAAACGAAAAAGCTCTGGTATTCCGCATGGGATTCCTGAATTCCCTTTGTTTCATAATAAATATACTGAAAAATCGTTTCGCGTACGAGTGTCGTTACAATCTGAACATCGTTTTCCCAGATTTCCATATTGTCCTCATAACGGTTTCCTACCCGGATATTCTGTTCAATACGATCCACATAGGTATCGAGATTATTCAGATACTTCTTAATACTCTTTAATCTGGTAAGGTTGTCTCTGGAATCCGTAATCTGCTCCAATCCGGTAATGATCCGGTTCGCATTGGTAAGCATGTCCCGGAGTTCTGATTCTTCTACTGTTTTGTTTCCTACAATCAGAAGATAGGTCTCATAGTCAAAATCCTTTTTAAAATCAAGTGTAAACTCACTGGCCGCTACAGTGGAGTTAATCATATCCTCATACCGGTAATTCGCTGCCCATAAGTTATAAAAGCAAAAAATCAGGAATAAAAAAATGGGAATCAGGATGACCAGATAAGAATATCGTATTTTACTTGTCAGGGAAGAACGGTCGTAAAA
>OLGM01000788.1_pt1 | contig 17515 bp, 10 predicted proteins | sample 1606001 | NCBI WGS metagenome assembly OLGM01 (sample SAMN03283294) | human gut metagenome | biome: human-associated habitat; material: feces | host: Homo sapiens | place: Peru | collected 2012
CTGGATGCGCTCTCGGCAAAACGGGGATATTATTTTCTAAAAGCGAAATCTCTGTATTACATTTATTATTTAACGCCTGTATTTTTGCGTGAAGTAATTATCTGACAAAAGATTTTTAAAAGAGCACAGCCAAAGTAAACTCCATGTACATAGTCTCCCTGTCGGAAACTCTGGTTACCTTTCATTCTACTTCGGCTGTGCTCACAATCGGTTTCTTTCTCAAATATTCACTTTTTTCTTCTGACAGTCAACCCCAAAGGGAGGTAATTTTCTATCATTTATCTTTGATCTTCACATCAATAGCTCAGATTCCATCCTCATCTTCTGCATCATAATCTCTTCCATTTGGAAACATAACTGAATATCTGAGAATTCATCCACCATTTCATCATACTCTTCTTTTACCTCTTCGTAAGAAGAGTTTTCATCTGACTCATGCCCCCAATGGTTCTCATCCATTTTATCTGCCCCGGAGCTTCTTTTACGAGTTTCCGTTTAATCTTTTATTCTACAAGTTTTCCTTCCGAAAATACGCAGCGTTTTCCTGCCAGGTAATGCACGCCTTCGTATCCGGCACCGAACCTATCAAAATAGTATGTATCATTTCCGGATTTATACTGCTGTGCGGTCAGGAGTGCTCCGCCGGATGCTGCATGGTAAGTGCTTCCATACATGTTGAAGGTTACGTTGTCATACATCCTTCCGTCTTCGTCAAATCCATAGTATTTTCCGTTGATCATCACAACGTCATCCTTTACCACCCGCCCGTCTAATGCATAGTAGTAATAGCCGTCTACCAGGGTCCACTGGTTGTTCACCATGGCATGCTGAACTCCCTTGGAATCCACAACATACAGATTTCCAAACTGATCTTTGACTGCCGCATTCTTCAGCAGACGTCCATTTTCGAAGAAGTAAGTGACTCCGTTGACCTTGTGGCTGCCTTCGTATCCGATACCGTTGGCATCGAAGTAGTAAACATCGCCGTTTCCAGCCTTCCAAGATCCATTTCTTACCAGTTTTCCATCTGCCTGTGCATGGTACATTCCATGGTTGTCACCTTCTGTATCCAGATAGAAAGTACGGTTGGTGTACATCCGGCCGTCGCTGTCGAATCCATAATAAGCGTTTCCGATCTTACGGATTGTACTCTTTGCCGCAACGCCATTGACAGCATAATACCAGTATCCGTCTACCTGAGTCCAGCCGTTGCGGTTTGCTTTTTTCAGCACACCGTTTCCATCTGCAATCCCGAGAGCTCCATCTTCCATGGTCAGACTTTTATTGACAGCCATGATGCCTCTTTCAAAATAGTAATTTTTTCCGTTGACTGTCTTCCATCCTTCCAGTGCCTGTCCGTTGTCATCAAAATACAGCCAGCCATAGTCACTGCCGTAATAGATTTTCCAAACACGCATCTGTTTCCAGGTATTCGTCAGCATAGTTCCGTCTGCTGCGGCTCCGACAATACCATACTCCGCATTTTCCACAGCCATGCCGCTTACCATTCTTCCTTCTGAATCGAAGATATAATTCTTACCCTTGATCTCGAATCTGCCGGAAGTGATCAGTTTTCCTTCGTATACGTAGTACCATTCCTTATCTACCTGCGTCCAGCTGTTGTTGGCAAGCTGAACCACTTTTCCATTATCGGCGGCTGCATAATTGGTATCACCTACCTGGAACGAAGTACTCTGCAGCATCCATCCCCGGCGGAAATATCTCCGGATACCATTTACCGTGCGGAAGCCTTCCACTCCATTTCCTTTTTCATCAACCATGTAGGTTCCATTGGCCAGCTCGTAGGTTTTGTTCTTCTGTACCTTTCCGTCGGCATCCACAATCACAGAAACATCATCTCCGTAGTAGCTGTCCCGGACGTAGTTGAGCAGACTGTTCGTTGTCATATGCCCCTCATAGTCAAAGTAATAGGTAATACTGCCGATCGTCTCCAGCTTGTTGCTTACCACCTCGCCATTCTTGACATAATACCAGTAGTTTCCAACTTTGTTCCATTTTTCTTTCAGCTCATATGCCTTGCCGTCTTCATCAGCCGCATAGTTCTTTCCATTCACTTTCAGGAACGTGCTTCTGTAAAGATTGCAGTCTGTGCCGAACAGATACTTCACGCCATTGATGGTCTGAACGCCCTGTCCCAGTGCTTTTCCGTCTTTTCCGACATAAAGCGTACCAAAGGACTCGTCCCATACCCACTTGTTTGTGTACAGTTCACCGCTCTCGGAAGCATATCCCCAGAACATACTTCCGTCTTCCATACTAAGTCCAAACATTCCGTCCGTGGCCATTCTTCCCAGATGATCAAATGCATAATACTTTCCGGAAATCTGTACGACCTCGTCTCTGGCGAGTTCATTATTCTTCACATAATACCAGTATCCCTCTGTATTCACCCAGCTGTTGTTTTTCGCAGTAATCAGAGTTCCGTCCGATTTTGCCACATAGAACGTATCGTACGTATTGATTCCTCTGCTGACCTGCATGATGCCATCGTCGAAATAATATTTCTTTCCGTTGATCGTCTGTACACCATTGACGCTCTCGCCGTTTTTATTGAAATAATACCAGTTCTCTCCGTCCTCCATCCATGCATTTACAACCAGCGCACCAGTATCCTTCGCATAATAGGTATGCTTCTCATCATCCTGGCCCGTCCGCATAAAGAATCCATTTCTCTCCATTGCTCCGTCATACTGGAAAGCATAGTATGTATTTCCAATCTTTTCGATGCAGTCCTGAAGAATGGTGCCGTTCTTGACATAATACCATTTTCCGCCGACCACGGTCCAGTCGTTGTTCTTCAGCTCGGTCAGGCTTCCATCGCTTCTGCATACATAGTTTTTACCGTCTTTTTTGACTGCATAAGACTGGATCATCTTTCCGTCTTCGAAGTAATAGGTCTTTCCATTAATCGTCAGCAGTCCGTCAGCGCCTGCACCATCGCTGCCGAAATAGAACCATGCACCGTGCCATTTTGCCCAGGTATTCCGCTTTAAGGTTCCATCCTGGTTTGCCATATAATAAGCACTCGATTCATCACCGTTTTTATGTGTCGTCCACTGAACAAAAATCTGATCAGTTCTCATCACACCGTTGGAATCCAATCCATAATAGGCATTTCCAATCTTGTAAACGCCGTCCTTCAGAAGCTTGTGATTCTGGATAAAATACCATGCTCCATGAATCCGCTTCCAGGTATTGTTTCCGGTCACTTCGGTCAGGATACCATTTTCATCGCTGCTGTAGACTTTATCTTCGATATTTTCCACATTGCTTACACTTAATTTTCCATCGTCGCCGAAATAATATTTCTTTCCGCCGATGGTCTGCAGTCCGGTATAGGCAGCACCGTCAGCACCCGCATAATACCATTCATCATACTTTTTCACCCAGCTGTTCAGATAAAGCGCTCCGCCCGCTTTGGCAAAGTAGGTGTGTCTCCGCCAATCACCGTTCTCGTCGTAATCGCTGATCTCGAACCATTCCTCATCGTACATCATTCCGTTTGCACGGAATCCATAATAGGAGCTTCCGATTTTTGCAATACAGTCGCTGAGCACCTGATTATCTTTTACATAATAATAATGTCCATTATAATATGTCCAGACATTGTTCTTCAGAACCTGAAGAGAACCATCTTCCCTGCACAGATACGATGTTCCATCCACTGTGACAGCTCTTTCCGTATACATCCGTCCATGACGGAAGTAATACTGTTTTCCGTTTACTGTCTGGATTCCCTCGTATCCTTTTCCGTCAGCTCCATAATAAGACCACTCGGAATCGACACCTCTGTGAATCTCATACCATTCTCCAGCATATAAAGAACCATCTGCTTTGGCAAGGTAATAGTAATCTGTGCGGCTTTCCTCATCCCAGATTGAGAAGTCTTCACTCGCATACATCTGACCAAGCCAGTTGAATCCATACCAGGCATTTCCGATTTTTGCAACGCAGTTCGTCAGGAACTCGTTGTCTTTAGCATAATAGTATTCACCGTCTACTTTGATCCATACATTGTTCTTTGCCTCAATGAGATCACCGTTTCTGTCGGCCACATACAGCTTGCCGTCTGCCTTTACTTTCTGGCTGCGGCATACTCTTCCGTACTGAAAATAATACTGCTTTCCGTCCACACTCTGCAGACCCTCGTAACCTTTTCCATCGGATCCGTAATAATATCTCTCGTTGTCTTCCTGATACCAGCCGGTCAGCAGCTCACCGCCTTTTTTCGCATGGTAATAACTCTCTTCTCCGGATTCGTTGTCCCGGATATTGAAAGTCGTGTCATCCATCATTCTGCCGTCCCAGTCAAATCCATACCAGACATTTCCAATTTTGGCAACACAGTTGGTCAGGAAGCTGTCATCTTTGAGGTAATAATAATAGTTTCCTGCCTTTGTCCAGGCATTCTTTTTTGCCTCTACCAGTGCGCCGGTTTCATCTGCGATGTAACGTTTTCCATCTCGTTCCTCATCGATAATCTGATCAAGATACACTCTTCCCCGTTCGAAGAAATACAGTTTTCCGTCTATTGTCTGATACCCTTCGTAACCGGCTCCGTTTTCTCCATAATAATAACGATTTCCATCCTCTTCATACCAGGTACTGCAGTACAGCGCACCGCCTTTTTTCGCACGATAGTGGTAATACTGTCCTTCTTGGGAATCCCAGATCTGGAATTCCTCCCTTTCATACATCTGGCCATCATCGTTAAATCCATACCAGGTACTTCCAATTTTCGTAACACAATCTTTCAGGAATTCGCCATCCTTGACATAATAATAAAATCCGTCAACTAACGTCCAGTCATTATTCTTTGCTTCCGTCAGATTTCCGGCGTTATTGATGATATAATTCTTGCCGTCGATAACTGCAGCCGCATTGCGCATCAGCTGTCCGCTTTCGAAATAATACTGCTTTCCGTCAACGGTCTGCAGTCCTTCATAACCTTTTCCGTCTGCTCCATAATAGTAGCTGTTACCATACTGCGTATACCAGCCGGTTATCAGTGTTCCGTCTGCTTTCGCCTGATAATACCAATAGCTATTGGTCGCTTCATCCCACTGGTCAAATCTCTGATCTCTGTATCTGCTCCCATCCCAGGAAAATCCGTAATATGCATCTCCGATTTTCTCCACGCAGTTGCTCAGGAGTTTTCCATCTTTTACATAGTAGTACTTATCATTGACTACCGTCCATTCATTGTTCTTCACCTCAGTCAGCAGTCCGTCCGTATCCGCGATATAATACGTTCCGTCCTCTTCTACAGCGCAGTTTTTCTGCAGTTCTGCATTTTTAAATGCATACTGTACTCCATCGATCGTACAGATTCCTTCGGCTCCTCTTCCGCCTTCTCCGTAGTATTCTTTGGTATAACCGGCATCAAACCAGCAGTTGACATACAATCTGCCCTCAACGTCTGCACGGTAGTTGATATACCGGTTTTCTTCACTGCTCCAATCGCTGATTTTTGCATTCGTAAGAATAGCTCCGCTCCATGTGAAGTAATAATAATCGTCTCCGATTTTCTCAATACATCCTTTCAGGAACTGGCCGTCCTTGGCATAATAGCGCTCGCCGTCGACTTCGATCCATCCATCGTCTCCTGCTTCTGTCAGCGCACCTGTCTTATCTGCAATGTAATTTTTTCCATCTACGGTAACAGCACTGCTCGGCTTACATCTTCCATCGGAATCAAAATAATACTGCTTTCCGTCGATCGTATAAATGCCGTCTTCCGCCCGTACTCCATCTTCCAGATAATAATAACGGTCATTGTCGTACTCTTCGTCTCTCCATTCGTTTACATACAGTGTTCCGTCTTCTTTGGCACAATAGCTCTTGGACCATCGATTATTTTCTTCATCCCAGCCGGAAATCGTCATTTCACTGTCGGTCAGCCGCTGTCCGGACTGCTCAAACATATAATAGAAATCGCCGATTTTTTCTACGCCGTCTCTTTTGAAGGTTCCGTTCTCCGCATAATAATACCGGCCATTTTGTTCGGTCCATCCGTTGGCATTGGCTTCTTTCAGCACACCTTCTTCATCTGCAATGTAGCAGGTTCCGTCGGTTCCATCGACAGCCCATTCCTTCTGCAGATAGATATCCCAAAATGAATACTGTTTTCCATTAATCGTATAGATTCCGTCCTCGCAGGCTTTTCCGTCTGCCTGATAATACGCTCTGTTTCCGTCCTCCTCGAACCAGGTATTGGTATAAAGAGCGCCTCCCGCCTGTGCACGGTAACGGCTCATACCTTTGTAGCTGCCGTCTTCATCATAACGGGAAATGCTGATGTCGCCAGCATCCCCATCGTACATGCGGCCATTATAATCGAAGGCATAGTAGGAATCTCCGATTTTTTCTACCGTATCTTCCAGAAATTGGCCGTCTTTGACATAATAACGTCCACCCTGCCATTCCGTCCAGGCATTATTTTCTGCTTTGACTGCCTCTCCGTCTTCCGCTGTAAGATAGCAGGTTCCGTCGGATTTCGTAATCTTTGTATTTCTATACAGCCAGCCGCCCTCTTCATCAAAATAGTACTGCTTTCCGTCAACGGTAGAAAAACCTCTGCAGGCAATTCCCTCTTCTCCGCAGTAATAACGGCCATTCCATACTTCCACCCATTCATTGACATACAAAGTACCGTCATCACGGCAGATCACCATAACCTGTGATCCGTCTCCTTTTCCGGCATCTACTTTAAATATTCCGCCTGAATTTTTGTTCCCCCAGACATCAAACGCATAGTACGCACCGTCAATGCAGGCAATGCAGTCTTCCAGACTTCTGCCGTCTTCTCCGTAATAATAATATTTGTTTTCATCCCACTTGCTGGTCATCAAGATGCCATCATCATCTGCCTGATAACAATCATCATGCTGGGTTTCCTGATTCCAGATGCTGAAACGCTGATTTGTTACCAGGTTACAGTTCCCGTTAAAATAGTACATGTTTCCATCAATCGTCAGGATTTCATCGCAGGCAAGCTCTCCGTTTTCTTTCCGGTACTGCGTGTTTCCGGTCGAACTCTGAATCCATCCGGCCGATGTCTCTGCCGCTGTCTCGGAATCGCCTGCCTCAGAATCCGAGGCTGTGTCAACTTCTGCCTGATTCTCGGACGCTGCAGTAGTTTCTGCTTCTCCACTCTCCGCATCAGCTGACGTATCCTGTGTATCCTGCACTTTCTGATCAGATTCTGCTGTACCCGCTGCAGCTTCTTCCGGCTGCTCTGTTTCACTTTCTGCGGCATCTGCCTGTGCTTCTGTCTCCTGGTCTGCGCTCTGTACTGCTGCTTCCGCCTCCTGCTCAGTACTCTGCACCACTGCTTCCGGAGTTTCTTCTTCTACAGACTGCTCCTGTACCTGTGCTGCACTCGCGGCCGCACCGGCATCTCCTGCCGAAGCCTGTACCGCACCCGGATCCATCAAAGCTGCCGCCAGCACGACTGCTGCTACGGTAGAAGATTTCTGCAACAACTCTTTTCTCTTCATGCGTGCTTTTCCTCCTCATCCCCCTAAAGCCATACACTTATCTGTCAGGGTATTCTGATTTTGTTATATGCCTTCATCATACTACTTTTATCTAATAATCGCCACCTTTTCTCTCACAGAAATCAAACAACTTTTTTCATCATCTCTCTGTATTTAAAGTAAGCGATTTATATTCCAGCGTCAGATAAAACAAATACTTGCGCTATTGCTAGTGTACTGTATCATTCATAAATAGCTGAAATTTTCTGGTCAGTCAAACCGTTTCATGGTACACTAAAAAGAAACGGCGGTGATCTTAGATGGCAAGACTAAGTGTGAGTTATCTGCATGGGAACAAATCGGCAAAAACTATCTTTTTGATACAGATGGAAAAATGATCTGATTTTGCCCGCAAAAAAATCTTTTTCACTGTCGTGCTTAAGTTCCGTAATCTTCACATTCAGAATGAGATTTTCTGTTATCTTGTCCACGGTTTGTGACTGTTGCTGATACCGGTTGACTTTTCTCGGCGAAATATTCACCGAGAGCATAATTTGCATTTTAGATTTACTTACATTTTTATAGATCGCATCATTTTTTCGCTGCTATGTAATAATAATACCACACTATTCTGTTCCTTTGTTATTTTTTGTCTTTATAATCTACTAAAATTTTTTATCGTTTTTTGTATATTTCTTCTGTTCTTCTCTTTCCTTCTATTTCAATCACGATCTTTTTCTTTGAAAATTGTATGCGAAATGGGCAGCCCTTTAATCAGGACTGCCCAACTTTCATCTTATACGGTTTTTGTCTGGTTTTTCACCCATTTTCCACTTGCATCTACATAGTACTGATTTCCATCTACCCATTCGGAAAAAGCCATACTTCCGTCTTCTTTTACATAATAAATTCCATCAATCCATTTCGATGTCTGCATTGCTCCATTTTTGTCCATATAGTACCATTTTCCGTCAATTTTCTGCCAGCCATTGGAAAACATGCTTCCATTTTTCTTAAAATAGTACCAGGTTTCTTTTATTTTTTCCAGCCGGTCTGGATTGCTCCGTCAGGCGCTGCATAATAGGTTTTTCCATTTAACGAGAACAGCGTATCATTATACATTCTTCCCTGCGCATCAAATCCATAATATTTTCCATTAATTTTTGTAATTGTGTTTTTCTGAATCACACCATCTAATGCATAATAGTAAATACCATCGATTTCTACCCAGCGATTGTTTGCCATAGTATGTTTGACGCCCTTGGAATCCAACACGTATCTGTTTCCATACGTATCGTACATCGTTGCATTTTTCAACAGCTTTCCGCCTTCGAAATAATATACGCTGTCCAGAATTTTATGTGCGCCTTCATAACCAGCACCATCCGCGTCGTAGTAATATGTGTTACCGTCTGCATCCTGCCAGGATGTATTTCGTAATAATTTTCCATCTGCATCAGCGCGATACATGTTTCCGTTCATTTCGAATTCCTGGTCTGCATACATTCTGCCATTCTCATCAAAGGCATAATACTCTGTTCCGATTTTTCTGATCTTACTGTATATCGCACTATTTTCTGATGAATAGTACCAATATTCTCCGACCTTGCTCCAACCATTTCTGCTCAGGTTATGCAGCACCCCATTTGCATCTGCCGCCAGATTCTCATTTGATCTCCACACCAATGCTCCATTTACATAAAGGCCATTGTTCATATAATATTCCTTACCCTTTATTGTAATAAAGCCGGATCTAACTGCTTTACCTTCTTCATCAAAATACATCCAGTACGTTTTATCTTTCTGCGCATCACCCGCATCAAATTTGTCATATATTTTTAGCCATGTATTTTTCAGCAGTACGCCTTCTTCTGAGACTGCATATCCAGTATATCCTCCCCACTCATGGTCTTCTTCATTTGTCAAAAGTCCATTTTTGCTTGTCATCATTTTTCCCGACTTACTAAATACATAAACTTTATTTCCAATCCGATACGTTCCATCTTTGATCAGTCTTCCCTGTTCCACATAGTACCAGGATCCATCTACTTTTTTCCAGCCTTGCTCAGGGAGCTTTTCCATAACTCCTTTTGATGTCAAAGCATAGTTGTTTCCTTCAAAGACGATTCCCTGGTTTTTTACAATATATCCATTTTTAAAATAATATTTTTTCTCACCAACCTTCAATACGCCATAAAAAGAATGTCCATCTTCGCCTATTAAAAATGTTTCATCATTCATTGTGTCTGTTTCACACTTCTGCAGTTTTCCACTGGCGTTTGCAATATACCATTCATTTTCGATAACAATATTTAAATTTTCGCTCTGCATACGTCCAGCTGCGTCAAAATAATACTTTTCTCCATCTATGTTCCCTACGACTCCATGATATATGCCCCGAATAAGCATTCCGTTGTTTACATAATACCAATTTCGTCCAATCTTATTCCATCCTTCGCTTAGTACACACACCTTTCCATCTTCATCCGTCACGCTAACCTGATTGTCATACGAGCCGGAACTATTCTGGACCAAAATACCATCCTGAAACAGATATTGTTTTCCTCGAATCGTTTTAACCCCGGAATTTATTCTTTTTCCGTCTTCATCATAATAGGTATAAACTTCTTTTCCTTTACTGCTATATATATTAGTTTTTCCCCATCTCCATCTATTTCTGTATAATGCCCCACTTTTGTCTGCAAAATAGGATTCCCCATTCCAGTCAAATTCTTCATTGGAATACATCTTTCCAGTACGATCAAATCCGTAGAGTGCTCCGTCAATTTCCAACACTGTATCCTTGTAAAACGCCCGATCCTTTATGTAATACCAGAAACCATTTTCCTTGATCCAGCCATCCTGTTCCGAAATTTCCTGTAATTTTCCATCACTTCCGATCACATAGGAAATTCCATCGATCTCGATGTATCCACCTGTCTGCATAACTCTTGTATAGTTGCGATCATCGAAATAGTATTTGCTTCCGTTAATTGTTTTTACGCCTTCTGCGGCATCTCCATCCTCGCCAAAATAGTACCATTTTCCATCAGATTTAAGCCAGCAATTCATGGCAAGTGTTCCATCTTTTCTTGCAAAACAGAGATAGTCCTTTACTTCTTTATGACCGCCTGTACCGACGTCTACCGTAATAGAACAAAATTCATCTTCTTGCATTCTTCCAGAATCGTCAAAAGCATAGTAATTTTTTCCTATTCTTTGAATACAATATCTTGCTGTTGTTCCATCCTCCAGTATATAATACCAGTTTCCCCACGCTTTCACCCAGGAATTGTTTTCTACTTCGCGCACGCTTCCGTTTTTCTCTGTAAGGTATGCTTTTCCATCATATGAAACAAATTTTTCTGATACCATTTCACAACCGTAATCAAAATAATATGTTTCTCCTGCTATCGTTTGAAGCCCCTGATATGCTGCTCCATCCTCTCCAAAATAGTACCATCTTCCGGATTTTTTTACCCAGGTATTAATTTTCAAATGCCCATCTTCTGCAGCGCAATAATAATGCCCATCTTTTTCAAAGATTTCATCTGCATACATTTTTCCTGTATTATCAAATCCATAATATTGCTCCCCAATTTTTTCAATACAGTCTCTCAGCTCTTCTCCATTTTTTAAATAATAATAATATCCTTCAGCCTTGCTCCAGCCATCATTTTGAATTTCTGTCAAAGCTCCATTTTCATTGGCTGCATACTTTTTTCCGTCCACAGATATAACGCGATTTGTCCATGCAATTCCATTCCTGAAGTAATAATTTTTTCCTTCAATATCTTTTATTCCATTAAACCCACTTCCATCAGCGCCATAGTAATATAACTCTATAACACCGATATATCGGTCTCTTGCCCAATGCCATTCATCTGTATAAAGAGATCCATCCTCTTTTGCTTCGTAATATTGATCTTCTCCTGTTTGACGGTTCCATATTGTAAAACGTTTCGCGTAATATAACTTTCCACCATAGTCAAATCCATAATATTTATTATCAATTTTTACTACACAATTTCTCAGTATAACTCCATTCTCATCCCGATAGCTGTAGCTTCCATCCTTATTTTCAATCCATCCGGCAGCAGATGTCTGGTTTTCATGCATTTCCGCAGAATTTTTGTTCTCACTCTCATCTGTATTTTCCGATTTTTCATCCTGCTCTGGCTCTTCCTCATCCACAGAATCAGAGTGCTCTTCTTTCTCGTTTTCCTGCGAATTTTCTATCTCATCTGCTTCTGTTTCCGCGGAGTCTTCATCTGTTTCTTCCGTCAAAGTTTCTGCTTCCTTCTGTTCCTGCTCCAGCTCTTCCGACGAATTTGCAATTTTCTCCTCCGTCGAAATTTCGTCTGAAAGTTCTTCCTTTACGGATTCTTCTGCCTCAGTGCTTTCCTCCGTCTCCGCAGACTGTTCTACTACTTGCGCTGGCTCAAAATTTGCCCCCCCGAAGCTGCCTGTACTGCTGCCGGGTCCAGTAATGCTGCGGCAAGAACAACGGCTGCTACCGCTGAAGACTTCTGTAATAACTCTTTTTTCTTCATGCTAAAAATTCCTCCTCATTTTGGATTTTCTTACATTCTTATAGAATGTAGTAGATTTTTATTGCACTGTAATAATACCACACTGTCCTGCTCTTTTGTTGCTTTTTTCTCCGCATAATATGCTAAAATTTCTTATTGTTTTTTGTGTATTTCTTCTGTTCTTCTCTTTCCCTCTATTCCAAGCACAACCTTTTTGAAAATTGTATATGAGATGGGCAGAGAATGCCACACGGCAGTCAGCGAGGATATCATTCAGACTCCTCATGCTACTCCTGCAGGGATTTCAGATTCTGTTCGGTTTCTGCAATCTCACGCTGAAGTGCATCGTACTGCTGCTGGGTGATCTCACCGTTGGCAAGCTGCTCATTCGCCTGCTGTGCCGCATTCTTCAAGGTCGCCAGCTTTTCTTTGGTTGCTTGAATGGCATCCTTAAGCTCTGTCTGCGTTCCCTTGATTGTTTTGTTTACACCTTCCAGTGCTTTGGAGAGCTTCGTAGTATCGCCGCCATAAATTCTTTTATTACCCTGATACATCTGATTACTGTTTGTCATATGCAATTATCATACTATATTTTTCTGAATCTTCCTATCATTTCTGTGCTAAAAAAACGAGGAAAAAACATTTTTTATTGGAAGTATAGCAACGAAAAGAACGGGCAAACCGGAAATGCTCCGGGCTGCCCGTTCTTGCACTCTTTTCTTTCTAAATTAGTTCAGGTTTATGCTGTCTTTGTCTTTCCTTTTACCCATTTTCCATCGTTTCCGACGTAATATTTTCCAATCCACTGGTTCGTCGCCATGGCCCCGTCCGCTTTGACATAATAGTCTCCAACCCAGCAGTCTGCGCGCATCTGACCGTCTTTGTTAAAACTGTACCAGGTCTTGCCAATCTGTTTCCACTGATTCTTCACCATCACGCCGTTGCCTTCAAAATAATACCATTTCTTGTTGATCTGCTTCCACTGTTTTTTCGTCATCACACCGTTGTTTCCAAAATAGTACCATTTTTCCTCCAGAAGCACCCAGCGGTTCTTCACCCGTTTGCCATCATTTCATTTTAATGGGGTCAGGCCCTAGTATTCATATAAAAACTTCCCCTCTCCTTTTTGAAAGATTATAGCCTTTGTAAAATTTTAATGGGGTCATTCATCGTATCATATCACCCCACTACCTATTTTAATCCCATTATAGCATCATAGTATATAGTTGTCATGTAATTAAAAACTAATCTTTTTCTCCATTTTCATTAAAAATTCTTTTAATTTTTCCGGTACCGGAATGCCTGCCGCTGCAGCATTTTTCAAACACTTCATCCCTTCATTTGTCAGATAAAATAATATAACTGCACTACGTATTGCAGAATTGTTTGGAATTATTTGTGTATCAATTGCATTTGCAATTCCGACCAAAACAAAAATAAAGATCTTTCGCAGGATTTCATTGATTCCTTCCTTTAACGACCATTTTCGTTTGATCACTGCCGCCAGTATACTAGTTATCCAGTCACAAACTATAAGCCTCATCATAGCACATAATTGTCCATCAAAGCCTCCAGTAAACCAACTCAAAAAGTCATACAGTTCTGTCATCAACCATGTTGCCACTTTTATCCAATTGTCCATTTTTCTCTCCTCATTCATCCTAAAAAAGCACAGCCATTGCAAAATTCCATGCATATAGTCCCCTTTTGGAAACTCTGACTGCATTTCATTCTGCTTCGGCTGTGCTCTCAATCGGCATCGCTCTGTCGCAGGTATTCACTTTCCATTCTGACAATCTACATCCAAGAGAGGTGACTGCCTATCTATTCCCTAGTCCTTAAATACGATATGATCAATTTTCTTTCCGTACAGATCCTCTGCCATTTCCTCAATCGTAATAAAATCTGTTTTCTTCCCAGATTTTACCTCCACCACGGGAATTCCACCGACCTTTACTTTTGTCCCATATCTTGCTTTTGTTCTGCGTGTCCGTAACTCCATCTCTTCCATAAAATGATCCTCCTCAGCCTTTTGGCCTGTTTTTCTTTTGCTCACAGTACCCGCGATAATCTTCTGCTGCTTCCCGGAATTCTTTGCAAAGTCCCGCAAATTTGTTTTCCATAACTGCTGCCGTTTCATACAGTTTCTGGGAATCTGTCACAAACTGCTCCACATCAATTTCCTGCGGTACATAGCGAGCTGCCGCCAGTTGATATCTCTTTTCTGCAATTTCTTCTGTTTTCACAACCGCTGATACACCCGGGATCACTTTTCGTGTCTGTATCATGTCAGCAAGCTCTTTCATCTCATCCTGTCTCTCTTTTTCTTCCCATAATCCTCTCGACAAATCCAACATATAAATATTACGAATTGGCTTCTTTTTTTGTAATACCAGAATTGATGTCTTAATTCCCCTGTTCGAAAACGCCTGTGCCGGAAGTTCTATCACGCTGTCAATATATCCATCCTCCACCAGATACTTTCTGCAGGATGATGCTGCTCCCTCACGAGTCAGCATCGACATCGGAATCAGAACGACTGCTCTGCCGTCTGGTACCAGAGATGCTATAATATGTCGAACAAAAATCCAGTTGTCTTCGATCCGTAACTCCGGATAATATAAAATATGTCCCTCCAGACGTTTATCAATTGTGGTGCGGTACCAGTATTCCGGCTTCATATAAGGCGGCTCACTAATTACGCGATCAAATTTTCGCTTCACACTCTGCGTCAATGGATGTAAAACAGAATCCTCACATCGGATCACCCCTTCGCGGACACCATTCATAATCAGCAGCATTTCCATAACTGCAGCGATATGTGAATTTCGTTCCTGCGCAAAAACCTCTGTCTTTCGCCCCCTGACAGCCCGTGCAAGCAATGCACCACTTCCCGCACAGGGATCGTAGACAGACATTCCATCCTCAATCTCACAGATGGATGCCATCAACTGTGCAATACCTGATGGGGTGTAAGAAATACCGGCTGCCTTTCTCTCTTCATCCGCCAGTTTTTCCATGATTCGAATTAATTCTTCCACTTCCACTGCCGTTCTGTCATTGCTTTTAAAATCTAATTCCTCCGCGAGCCTTAAAACTTCTGCAAATTTTGAATACACACTGGAATCCTTAATATCCGCTGCAAAATTTTCAAGCAGCCGTTCAGAAAAACCCAGCTGTTTTTCCACATCTCCGAGATATTCACCAATTTCCTGCTGATCTACAATATCAGGATACAAATTTCGAATATTCTCAAACCGATAAAGCTCTGAGGCCTGAATGTCTAACCGGGTTCTTCTATCCGAAAGATACTTTAAAAATGTCACATAAACAATTGCAGATGCCGCACCTCCGGCGAATGCACTTCGAACATCCCAGCCGCGCAGCTGTGATGCCATTGCTTCATAAACTGCACGAATCCGGTTTCTGTCTGTCAGAATCTCATTTTTTCCGTATTCCGATGTTCGTATATTTTCCGTCAACTCACGCATGTTTCACCACCTCCCGAACTGCAGATGTAATGATACTGTCCGCCAACGCTTCTTCATTTGCAAGCATTTTCTTTAAGATCTGCTGTTTTTCTGCACTCAGCCGATACAGCCTTCCCAGCATTCTCTGTTCTTCCATCGGCAGCATTGGAATCGGTATACTCAATACATCTTTCGGTTTCAACATCGAATTTGTTGTCGCAGCAACACCGGCAGTAAAAAATTCTCTGGCATACGCAGTGTTTAAATATCCTACCAGGTAATCCAGGTCGATCTCTTCCTCATCAAAGTCCCGGCATATCATGCAATAAGAAGGAACCACCAGATCTTCATCCTTCTCGGTAATCAATGCACAGGCATACGGTGTTGTGAGCTTAATAACGATGTCATCTACAACCGTACACCGTATATTTTTGCTTCCTTCTTTCAGCTCATATTCCGCAAGCTCCTGATGATCAATACGGCCATGAGAAATCGCTTTGGGCACCAGCACTGTTACTTTTTCTGATTCCACTCCGTTTATCCTATCTTTTTCTTTCACCTGCAGCCGAGACATAATATTCCCGACAACACTCATTCCCATTAAATCCCCAAATTCTTTATTCATATTTTACCACTAACGCATGCTTGAAAACTTTTCATAGACCGCAATGTACCGTTTATCGTTTATGAAAATTATTTTTCAGGCTTCCTCTCGTCCCTTTTTGTATTTTGAAATGTTTGGAATGTACACATTGTATCAGACCAGATATGTAAAGTCAATAGTTTTTGAAATGTTTTGCATGTACATTATACTTTCTATCATCAAAAAAGCCTTCACAAAAATGGTAATACCATTTTCTGTGAAGACCTCGTACTGAAAAATGTCTTCTTTCCTATTACGCTTAAAACTCTGAACTATCTGTGCTCTCTCCTTAGTCAATCTGTATATGTGAAGCCACTTGTTTTCCTAACGGTGTTACACATTGGGTCGAGTAGACGCACCCCTTATGGTCGTGCGCCCCTCACAGAATCCGGACGTGCGGCTTTTCCGCATCCGGCTCTTTGCGAAACGGATTGTTCACGTTATCATTCGTATACACTGACATAGATCCGAGGTCTTACCAGCGGATAGCTGTTATTCATCATATTGAGAAATCTTATCCAGTTATAGCTTCTCTTCTGGCTTCTCCGGTTCAGACAATAAAACAGGCTTTTCATAATATTATATCGGAGTGCCGTTATACTCTTTGAATTGTCAGTGATTCCATAGTAATGGTAATAACCAGTCAGTATCTGATTGAGTTTTGTTATAATCTCCTTCAGACTGTGTGTCCTCATTCTCGCTAACAGCAGATTGATCTCTCTGCATTTCTTTGCAAATTTCTTCTTACTGGTTTTCCTCTTTACCCTGAATCTGCCATTCCTGCTCTGGGAACAGTAGTGCGTAAGCTACTTACATTTGACAAACAACACAACAGCCTGGTTCCAGCTCTGCGAAAGGGCAGGAAAATAAGGAAAGCTTTGCACAATTAAAAGGAGCATATCGCATCAGCGATATGCTCCTTTTGGGTTACCAGGGTAAATATTATTCACAAAGTTTGGAGAAAGCGTCAGCTACGAACTGAACCTTTGTTCCAACGATAACCTGTACAGAAGTTTTGCCAGGTTTGATCACACCTGCCACGCCGGCAGATTTGATTACTTTGTCATTCACTGCAGTGATATCTTTCACTTCCAGTCTCAGTCTTGTAACGCAGTTATCAATGCTTGTGATGTTTTCTTTTCCGCCGCAGCCTTCCAGAATTTTAGCTGCGATTGCGGTATAGTTATCACTTGCCAGTTCTACTTTTTTCTCTGCTTCGAGATCGTCGTCTTCTCTTCCAGGAGTCTTCAGATCCCATTTTTTGATAGCAAACAGGAATACGAAGTAGAATACGAGGAATGCTGCGATTCCAAGCGGAATGATCAGCCATGTTTTCTGTGCTGCAGGCAGTGAGGATGAGAACAGGAGGTC
>OLGM01000795.1_pt1 | contig 17440 bp, 6 predicted proteins | sample 1606001 | NCBI WGS metagenome assembly OLGM01 (sample SAMN03283294) | human gut metagenome | biome: human-associated habitat; material: feces | host: Homo sapiens | place: Peru | collected 2012
AAAGAGTGACTGGTGGCTGGTGACTGGTGACTAGGGACTGGTGACTAGGGACTGGTCACTCGTAACGGGGAGACTAAGAGACTGGGAGACTAGGAGACATCAGCCATCTGACGTCTAATGTTCTGACATCTGACGTCTAACGTCTAACATCTGATATCTGACGTCTGACGTCTCAAGCGGGCATCGCCACCATTTATACTCCTCGGCGCTTCTATTTTATGATGCGCCGCTCCACCAACCTGAACCCCGAACCCTGAACCCGTCAACCTTTCACACCCATTTCTCATTTCTCATTTCTAATTTCTCATTGTTCTAAAGGAGCCATCATGAGTTGGACACCCCAGCAGGAAGAGGCCCTGCGCATCCGAAATAAAAACCTCCTCTTATCCGCCGCCGCGGGCAGCGGAAAGACCGCCGTCCTGACGGAACGCATCACCCGCCTCGCGGCAGACCCCGAAAGTCACACAGGCATCCATGAGCTCCTGGTGCTGACCTTCACAAAAGCCGCAGCCAGCGAGATGAAGTCCCGCATTTCCGCCTCTCTCACCCGTGAGCTCGAGGCCGCAGATGCCACCAAGGACCTCCCGCTCGTCCGCCACCTGGAGCGACAGATCTCGCTCCTTTCGAGCGCGCAGATCTCCACACTGGACGCCTTCTTTCAGTCCCTCGTGCGTCAATATTTCTACCTGCTTGATCTTGACCCGAAGACACGCATCATGGCCGATGAAAATGATGCGCGTATTCTCGCCGATGATGTACTGACAGAAGTCCTCGAGCGCTGGTATGAGGAGGGAGATCCTGATTTCCTCACCACCTGCGACCTCTTTGCAAGCGGCCATCAGGACCAGGCCCTGCGCCAAATGATCCTGCGCATGCACCGCTACGCCTCCTCCATGCCCTTCCCGGACGTCTGGCTCGCGCGTCTCCCCGATGCCTATGAGATCCCCGGGGATGCCACGCTCGATACCCTCCCATGGACGCAGCCCATCCTATCCGAGCTCATCGACACCGCCGGAAAGATCTCAGGCCTCTACCGGCAGAGCTTCTCCCTGCTGGATCTGCATCCCATCGCACGCGATGTCTACGGCGAGATGCTCAGCCAAGAGTACGCCTTCTTCTCCTCCCTCGCCCAAGTCACCACCTGGCAGGCACTCTACGCCATGCCCTCCTTCACCCCGAAAAACATGCCGAGACTCTCCGCTGCCAAAGCCAAAGCCTACGGCATCAAGTCCACAGATTTTAGCAGATCTCCGGAAGCGGAAGCGATCAAAACTCTTCGCGACACAGCCAAAGACATCTACAAGAAAAAGCTCCTCCCCTTTCTCTCCATTACGCCCTCGCAATGGCTCAAAGAGACCCGCGCCATGGCTCCGGAAGTCAAGGTCCTCTCTGCGCTCGCGCTCGACTTCGGACGCAGCTACCTAGCAAGGAAGAAACAGGAGGGCGTGATGGAATTCAATGACCTCGAGCATTATACGCTCTCCCTTCTGCTCGATACCAAAGATCCTGACTTCACCCCCGAGCACGCCGAAGACTTCCCCTCCGAAGCCGCACTCTCCATCCGAAAAAACTACAAGGAAGTCATGATCGACGAGTATCAGGATACGAATGGCATTCAGGAGCTCATCACCACCCTCCTCTCGAACGGGCATAACCGTTTCCTTGTCGGCGACATCAAGCAGAGCATCTACCGCTTCCGCCAGGCAGACCCCACGATTTTCCTCTCCAAGTACCACCGCTTCCGTCAAGAAGGCGAGAGCGGCCAGCGCATCGACCTGAACCGCAACTTCCGAAGCGATGCCGCCGTCCTCTCCTCCATCAACTATCTTTTCCGGCAGCTCATGACAGAGAAAAATCTGGAGCTCACCTACGGCGACGCCGAAGCCCTCTACCCGGGACGATACGAAGAAACACGCCCGGAAAACTACGTCGGCGGCCGCGTCACGATCGAGCTCGTCGATGGCAGCGAACTCGCCGAGACGGACCGGCCCGAGCTCAAGGAGATCTCCACGATCGACGCCGAAGGCCGTCTCATCGCCAGCCATATCGAAAGCCTCATCCAAGAAGGACGGCAGGTGATGAATAAGGACGGCACCTTCCGTCCCATCCGGTATGGAGACATCGTGATCCTCCTCCGCTCCATCGCCGCAAAAGGCCCCGCCCTGCTCAAGATCCTGAAGGAGCATCACATTCCTGCCGTCTCCTCTCGAGACGATGACTATGTGAAGAATCTGGAAGTACAGACACTCATCGCTCTCCTTCAGATCCTGGATAACCCGCTGCAGGACCTGCCGCTCACCGCCGTGCTCCGCTCCTTCTTCGTAGGGCTCACGGAGACAGACCTCGCCCGTCTCCGTCTCCTCATGAAAGAAAACGAGGCAGACCATCTCTTCCCGCTCCTCGAAAAGGCCGCGCCCCTGCTCTCCAGAGAAAAGGCCGACGCCCTGTCCGCCTTCCTCACCCGCTTTAGCGCATGGCGCGAGCATGCCGTGCAAGGCGGCATCGCGCCACTCCTTCAGGAAATCTGGGAGGACACCGACTACCTCACCTACGTCTCCGGCCTTCCCGGCGGACATGCCCGCCGCGCCCACCTGCTTTCCTTCTATGAGCTCGCCCGCGCGCGCGACACAGGCACACACAACGGTCTCTACCCCTTCCTCACAGAGCTGTCGAGCCTGCTCAAGGGCGATGGCCGTTTCCAGACAAAGACCGACGCCGTCTCTACCGATGCCGTCCGTATCATGACCATCCACAGCAGCAAAGGGCTGGAATTTCCAGTCGTCTTTCTCGCCGACCTCGCGAAAAACTTCAATGCCTCGGACATGACCGGCATCGCCCTCTGCCACAAAGGGCTCGGCCTCGGTATCCAATACTTCGACATCGAAAGGCGCCTGCGCTGGCCCTCCCTCTACTGGTACGCCGTCCGCGCCGCCTCCGAGCGTGAAAGCCGTGCCGAAGAAGCACGCCTCCTCTACGTCGCCATGACCCGTGCCCGCGATACCCTCTACCTCACCGCTTTCGTCAAGGACGCGGAGAAAGTGCTCGCCGCCTGCATGACCCCGCTCGCCGGCAGCGGAAATGATACGCCACTCCCGCTCCCCTCGCACCTCATCTCCCATGCCCGCTCCTACCTGGACTGGATCCTCCCCGCCGCGCTCCACCACAGAGATCTCTCCCCTGTCTGGAGCCGCCTCGAGAAGATCCCCTCCTTCCAAGGCGATGCTGCGGGCGATCACTCCCACTTTGATTTCCGCATCATCCCCCAGAAAGACCTGCTCACAGAGAGCGAGAAAGCCCTCCTCGAAGAGAATAAGAAGCCTGAAACGGCGAAGGAAGAAAAGGACGCATCCCCCGCCTTCGATAGAGAGGCCTTCCTCGCCCATCTTCCGGAAACCGTCCCGGACTGGCTCTCCCGACAGCTCACCTGGCGCTACGCCTTCCCCGGCGCGACAGCGACCCCGGCCAAGCTCACCGCCACCGCCGCCGTCAAGCTCCGCGAAGAGGCTGAATATGCCGGAGGCGAGGCGCCCTACGCATCCTCTATCCTTGCGGGCGACCTCGATGGCGCAGCAAAGACAAAATATCTTCCTGCTGACTACAGCACGCCGCCCGCCTTCCTAAGCGAGGACGCCCCCCTGTATAGCGGCACCTCCTTCGGCACCCTCATGCACAAGGCGATGGAAATGATCGACTTCACCGCCCTTTTCCCCACCGAAGACGCCCTCAGAAAACACATCCGCGCCCTTTCTGATAAGCACGTCTTCACCGAAGAGGAGACGAAGGTTCTCCTCTCCCATCGAAAAGATCGCAATCCCGTAGAAGCCCTCCTCACCTTTGCCCAAAGCCCCCTCGCCGCTTTGATGCGAAGAGCCGCTGCCGTAAGGAAGGAAATGCCCTTCTCCATCCTCCTTCCCGCCCGTTCCTTCTACCCGCAGTGCGAAGAGGGCGAGACCCTCTTCCTGCAGGGCATCATGGACTGCCTCGTGGAAGAAGCAGACGGCCTCACCATCATCGACTACAAGACCGACCGCACCATGACCGAAGAAGAGCTGAAAGCCCATTACAAGATCCAGCTCCAGGTCTACGGCGAATCCGCTGAGAAATTGCTGGGAAAAACCGTCAAGCACCTCTACCTCTGGTCCTTCACCTTCGGGAAAGAGATCGAAGTCGCGCGATGGGAGACGGGGGACGAGTGACTAGTGACTGGTGACTGGTGACTGGTGACTGGTGACTGGTAGCTAGGGATTAGGAATCTCAAGTGCAGGGAAGACTAAGAGACTAAAAGACATCAGTCTCTCTCGTATCGTCATTTCGAGCGAAGCGAGAAATCTTTGTCATTCTCGTTCAAACGGCTCCCATCAGACAAACTCAAACGGGAAACCTGCTACCCGCTCACCTTCGAGTATCGCCCGCTTTTAATCAGCGTTTCCCTAGGGAAACACTGATTAAATCGTTGTCAGATTTCATTCTTGGATTTTTATACAGAGCAAGGAATCATCTGACGCGAATAGCGAGCTATTTAAGGAAGATGATGACGAAGCTATGTATAAAAATCCATATGAAATCCGACTCTGCGATTGAATCAGCGTTTCCCTAGATTTGCAATGGAAAACGCCAGTCTCAAAACTCCCTCTGTGATTTCTCGTGGACAAATCGCATACCGCTTTATATAATATGTACATCATTTTATGATTATGCATTTTAGAAGAGGCGATAAGAATGAAAACTTGGAAAAAGGGATTGGCACTGGCCGCAGCGGCCGTGCTCGCACTTGGACTTGCATCCGGCTGCGGCAGCGAGAAGAAGGCGGACTCGGCATCGGGCAAAGCCCCGCTGAAAGTGGCTACGAATGCGACGTATGTGCCTTTTGAATTTAAATCCAAAGATGGAAAAGACTATACCGGCTATGAGATCGACGTAGTGCGCGCGGTAGCGAAAGAACTAGGCCGCGATGTAGAATTCAAGAACATTGCATTTGACGGGCTCATCCCGTCTCTGCAGTCGCATGAAGTCGACATGACGGCTTCCGGCATGACAGCCACGAAAGAAAGAGCCGGCAAGATCCTCTTCGCCGCCCCATTCTATGCGACGAAGCTCGCAGTCGTGACCCCGAAGGACAGCCCGATCCACTCTGTCGAAGACATGCAGGACGGTGCCGAAGTCGCCGTACAAATGGGTACGACTGCCGCGTACTATGCCCAGGATAAGGGCATGAAGATCCGCGGCTTCGACCATGCATCGGATATCGTGATGGAACTCAAAGCAGGCGGTGCAAAGTCGGGCATCCTCGACAAACCGGCCGCAGACTACTTCGTCGCGACAGACGGCAAGGACAATTTCCGCGTAGTCGATGTGCCGGACTCCAAAGTCCAGTACTTCGCCTTTGGCTTCAATAAAGACAACAAAGAACTGCAGCAGCAGGTCAATAAAGCCATCGCCGACCTGAAGCAGAAGGGTACGCTGAATGAACTCCACGAAAAATGGTTCAAGACGCCCGTACCGGAAATGCCAGCCACCTGCGAAGAAGCACTGGGATTATAAGTATAAGCCAATAAAAAAGACTCGTGAGATTTCACGAGTCTTTTTTACTGCCCAGTCACGGCGACTATTTGATCGTCACACCCTTGGTATCCTTGATGAAGAAAAGGACATTGAGCGCTGCCGCGAGGTACACGCAAGACAGCAGAGCGAAAGCCGCAGAGAAGCCATTCGCCTGTGCCAGCGCACCAATGATCGCCGGGGCAAAACCGCCGACCGCACGGCCCGTATTGAAGATGAAATTCTGCGCCGTCGAGCGCGCATCCGTCGTATAGTTTTCAGAAAGCAGCGTGCCATAGCCGGCCATCATGCCGTTGCAGAAGAAGCCGAGCATCGCACCGCCGAAGAGCAAGAGGAGCGGCGTTCCCAGATTGACATACACATACACCATCGCTGCCGCGCACACGTAGAAGAGCAGGTACGGTTTCTTACGGCCGAAACGGTCCGAGAGATAACCGAAGACATAAATGCCTGCGATCATACCGATGACCGTGACGACCATCCAGCCGGACATCGACTTTGTGGAAAGGCCGTGCTCCTTCAGAAGGATCATCGGCAGCCACACCATGATGCCGTAATAGCCGAAATTCTGTACACTCGTCATGATGGTGAGAGAAATCGTGGTCACCGTCTTCGACGGGCTGGAGAACAGATGCGCGAGAGGGAACTTGCTTACTTCCGCGAGCTCTTCCTCTTCTTCCGCCGTCAGCGTCTCTCCAGCCGCCTTTCTTGCTTTCAGCTGCTTCTTCAGCTCCTTGCGCTTCAGCCACATCGGTGGTTCCTTCAAGCCATGGCGCGCCCATGCCGCCAGCAGCGCCGGGATAACGCCTACAAGGAAGAGGCCTCTCCAGCCGTAATCAGGAAGAACGACAGCCGCCAGGATCGCAGCGAGTACAGCACCCGCCTGCCAGCCCATCGCCACGCCCGCCGTAGCACGCGCGCGCTTCGCTGCCGGCCAGGTCTCCGTGACCAGCGTCATGCCGATCCCGTATTCCCCGCCAAGGCCGAGCCCTGCGAGGAAACGAAGGATATTGAGATGCATGACATTGTCTGCAAAAGCGCAGGCCCCGGTGAAGATCGAGAAAATGATGATGGTCAGTGCAAAGGTATGCACACGACCGAAGTAATCCGCAAAGACGCCGAAGAGATATCCGCCAAGGACCGTACCGATCAGCGTGTACGTCGCGATCAGCCCGCCTTCCCCGAGCGTCAGACCAAACTCCGCAACGATCGCTGCCATGGCAAAGGACAGGATCAAAACGTCCAGTCCATCCATCGCATACCCGACGATGGAAGCCCACATGACCTTCCATCGTTCCTTCCGGGTGACACCAGTTTCCTCAAATTCCAATTCTTCCAAAGATTTTTCCGACATAATACCTCCCCTGCGTGTCTGATCTTGTGCAGACAATGACCCTGAAAATCATATAGTGCGAAAGACGCACAAAATTATCTAATTATATAATGAGGATGCGTCTTTGAAAAGAGGGGAACGATTAATTTTAGAAAAAATTGAGAATTCAAAGAGTTATTATGATGAACCGATTCTACAGTCTGAATCGTTCTATGAGCGTCAGGACAACTGATCATTTTCCCTACTTGCTAATCTTTAGTAAAAGCTGTAACATATTTTCTAAAGAAAGTAATGAATATCTATCATTTTGAGGAGGATAGGGGAACATGAAAAGAAGTACACCGATTCTTATAGCCACTTTATCACTATCTATACTTTATACGCTGCCGGTTTCTGCCATAAAGGCATCTGAGCCTTTTATACAGCAGGAACAGCTGAACCAAGCTCGGCAATTGGAACAATGGAAAAAAGACAGAGCCGTTCTGCCCCGCATAAAAGTAGAAAAAGCAGCCATCGAGAAAGAGACACAGGACATCTCTCCCTCGATGGCTGCTTTTTATGTGGACGAAATTCATCTAGAAGGTCTACCGGAAGAACTGGATTTCTTGAACGACAGGGTGCATGCCTACGAAAAGCAGAAACTGAGCATGAACGACATAGAGAAACTAGTGAGAATACTCAATCAAAAGCTGCAAGATAAAGGCTATGTGACCACCCAGGTCGTGATTCCTGAGCAGAATATTTCTGCAGGCACTCTTCATTTATTATGTTTGCCCGGTAGACTGCATCAGGTCATCTACAGCAAAGACAGTAAGAAACTTCCCTGGCAGAACGCATTCCCCATCCGGGAAGGAGACCTCTTGAACCTTCGCATGCTAGAGGAAGGCCTGGAAAATATGAAACGAGTATCGTCCCAAGAGGTGTCCATGAAAATACTTCCTACGGCTAAGGCCGGCTATTCGGACCTAGAACTCACCGTGCAACAGGGAAAGCAAGTCCATGGGATGCTATCGTTAGATGACTCCGGCATGAAAGAAACAGGGAAATACCAATGGAATGCAGGCATTGTTTTTGATGATGTATTTCATGCCAATGATACCTTACAACTATCTGCTGTATTGGATGGAAGTCGGAGAGGCTCTGAAAAGGGGAGTCGGTACCAGAGTTTTTCCTATACGATCCCGAAAGGGAAAGACCGTCTGACTATCAGCCACAATCGCAGCCGCTATCATCAAACCGTTGCCGGTATCCCTTATGACTTTATCAGCAGCGGGAAGACGCAGACCACCCGCTTCACCTATGACCATATGATTTCTCGTTCCCAATCAGAAAGAAAAGCACTGGATATTTCTATGATCAAGAGAGACTCCCATTACTTTATTAACGACATGGAAATCCCCGTACAAGCCATGGATACCACTGCTTTAGAGGTTGGTTTATCTGATCGCATATATATAGGAAGAAATACCCTCTATGTACGACTGGGGCATAAACAAGGAACCGGCTGGATGGGTGCCCAAAAAGAAAATACCTATCCCGATTCTCCAAAGACAAGGTATCAGATGTGGCTCTTTGACATCGACTGGCAGCAGCCGTTTACAATGGGACATCGTCAAGCATCCTTTTCCAGCTCCCTTCATGGACAATGGAATACAAAAGGAAATAGGCTATACGGCGTAGATGCCATAAGCATAGGAAATAGATATACCGTAAGAGGCTTTGATGGAGAATATACCCTAATGGGAGAAAGTGGATGGTACCTGAGAAATGAACTATCTTCTTCGATTCCCACCCTTCATAGCGATATCTACCTGGGACTGGATGTAGGCAGCGTATACGGTGTATCTACTGATGTTCTGGTGGGCCGCACCATAGCAGGTATGGCATTGGGCCTTCGTGGAAACTTTTCCTCAGGGCTTTCCTATGATGCCTTTATAAGTCGTAGCCTGTACAAACCCGAAGGCTATCACACCAGGAAATGGATTCCCGGATTTACTGTAAGCTGGAAATTTTAGTATTAGTTAGCAAGAATGAGTTAGTGGTAGGCAATTGGTACTCAGCAGTATATCAATGACGGCTAACTGCCTACAGATATAAAGGAAGCGTCATACCATGAAATCCATACCATCCATGTCTCTCAAAACAAAAGCCATGAAATCCTTAGGACGGAAGATACTCTGTGTCTTACTGAGCGGTGTCTTTTTCGGTGATACCATCGCATGGGCAGAAGCCCCCATTCTTCCTGATACAAAAGCACCGGGAAATCGGTATCCATTAGTGCAGGAAACAGCCAATGGGATCCCCTTGGTCAATATTTCTGCTCCCACTGCCGGTGGCGTCTCTCGGAATGACTATGAACGATTCAATATACCTACTAAAGGGGCCATTCTGAATAACTCCTATACCCTATCCAAAACGGAACTGGCCGGTTACGTGCAAGGCAATGCCAATATGGCACAAGGTCCGGCGAAAATCATTGTGAACCAAGTGACCAGCGGAAATCCTACGACGATGAATGGGTTTCTGGAAATAGCAGGCCATAAAGCTGATGTGATCATTGCCAATCCGAATGGTATTACCGTCAATGGTGGCGGATTCATCAATACAGCTCGTGCCATTTTGACCACGGGCAAACCGGAGTATGACAACAAGGAACGACTGAAAGATTTCCGCATAGATAATGACGCTACCATTCTTATCACCGGAAATGGGCTCAATGGCAAAAAAGCAGACACATTGGAACTTTATACCAGAGCCGCAGAAATCAAAGCGGCTATCTTTGGGAATACCGTACATGTCACCACCGGTGCCAATGTGATTGATGCCAATACAGGGAAAGTCACTGCTATCGAAGGAAAAGGAAAGAAACCGGAGATTGCCATTGATGTGAAAGACCTAGGCGGCATGTATGCTGGACGTATCTTCCTTATTGGCAATGAAAAAGGCCTTCCTATAGACATTAAAGGTGCCATCGAAAGCCAGCATATGGTGCTGGATAACCAAGGAAACTTATACCATGCCGGCACCACCCACAGCACGGAAGATATGACCATCCATGCGAAAGATATACAGAATACTGGCACTATGGCAGCTTCCGGAAATATGACGTTACGCGCTGACGGGCAGGTTGTCAATGATAAAACCATCGGAAGCGTTGGAAATATGGCAATCACTGCCAACCAAGTCACCAATCACAAGACCATTGCTTCTGAAAAAGACTTGTCCATTACCACAACCAGTGAAGAAGAAAATGCGCTGGACAATTCCAATAGTGAAATCCTTGCCAATGGAAATGTGACTATCCAAGCCAGTCATACGGACAACCTGAATGGTAATATCGCTTCTGGTAGTACCTTGTCTATCCAAGGAAAAACACTAAATAACTCTCAAGGGAAACTAACTGCTTATGGGAGCAATACCATTTCTGTATCAGACAAACTGGAAAATGAACAAGGTCAAATCGCTGCCAATGAGAATATTTCTATTTCATCTGATCTGATTCATAATGCCCAAGGAACCATCACGGCTGGGCAGAATGAAACTATCACAACGAAAGATATTCAGCTGGATGGGAAATTGGCAGCAGGTAATAATCTGACTATCACCACAGATCATGACATCACCAATGACAGTGCGAAAGAAAACTACGGTATCACCCAGGCAGATGGAAATCTGACCATTTCCGCCAAAGGTAACCTGACTAACAGCAAGAAACTGGAATCCAAAGGGACACTTACACTCAGTGCCAAAGATATTTCCAATAAAGAAAGTGGTGAGATCAACGGTGGCAGTGTTTCTATCACGTCCACGACTCTGACAAACCGTGGTTTAGTGAGTGCTGACCAAGCAAATACAATCACCACAGATATATTACAGAATATAGCTACCGGTCGCATCTATGGTGAAGACATTACCCTTCATGCTAAGACGCTGGAAAATAGAAAAGATAAAGTACTGGAAGAAAAACTGGCTGCTGCTATGAAAGATTTAAAGCAGAAAGAAAAAGATCTGGATGACGCCTTCGCCATCGACGTGACCGCTTTCAAGAGCGATAGTGAAAAAGAAAACTATTTCAAAGAAATAGAAAATAAGCAAGCGGCCTATGCTGCTTCCAAAGCGGCTGTCGATGCTATTTTAGCAGATATGGCACAGGTGAAGTCTGCCACTATCGCTGCACGGAATGACATGATCATTACAGGGGATACCTTGCTGAATAGTGCCTCTTCTCTGCTCTATGCCGGTGGCGACATGGCTATTTCCGAAGCCAAAGACATCACTAACCAAGGAGCTGACATCAAAGCACAAGGAAATATGTCTCTCACAGCTCCTACCATCACCAATGCCAATGAGGCCTTCTCGGCAAAACGTGTATGGACAAGCGAAGTCACTAATCCTGACCTTATCCGTATCGATGAAAATGGACATCCAGAAAGAGGGCAATCTTTCACCAGAGATGAATTTTCTGCTCTGGATAGCGGCTATGGGGCGTACCATAACAAAGGTATCACCCCGAAAACACTCTACGAAGAAGCCGGTTATGACAAGATAGAACAAATCACCGAGGAAGAACGGAAAGACGGTGAAAAACCAGTCCCCGACGATTTAGTAGGCAAAGAAGCACCAAACTATGACTACAATGATCCCATTTTTAAAGAACTGGGTGTCAAATCCATGGATACTCCACGCCCCGGCTATGATGATCCGAAGCAAGCCGATTGGGACAAGCAGTATAAAGAAATATTGAATCAACTCAATGAAAAGATAAAAGCCTACAACGAAGAAGCCAAGGCTTACAATGATTCCATCGGTGCTATCGAAAGTAAAGCCATCAAAAACTACACCATCATTCGCACCACCACCCACACGTCAGAAAAACAAGTGCAGGAAACGAAAGCGGGCAACATTTCCAGTGGGAAAGATATGATCCTCTCTGGCAACGTGACCAATGAAAACAGCCGTATCACCGCTGGGAGTACCCTCACGGCAAACAGTGGCACATTGGACAACATTGCCGAAAAGAATCAAGTGCAGAAAATCACCTTCGGTACCACACAAGAAAGCTACACCAAAAGAAAACATAGACCCCATAAAGCATGGAGACGGCACTATCGGGACCAAATTTTCATGACGCCACAGAAAGAGCTGGACAACCCCACCTCTCTTGATGTTGGATCCTATGAAGGAAACACAGGAAAGAACCCAAATAAAGAAGACATCACCCAGACCATGCGAGATAACGTCCAGCAGCATTTGAATCCATTTGCTACTGGGAAAGAAACCAATCCAGGCAGTACAGCCGGAAAAGAAACAGGTGGCACGCTGTCTTTTATCCCAGATAGCTCTCTCTACAAGCTCCATCCAGAAGAGAAGGCAAAGTATCTCATCGAGACCGATCCCGCATTCACAAACAAAAAGACATTTCTCTCGTCTGATTACATGTACAACCAGCTTCTTTGGGATAACGACAAAGTAAATAAACGGCTCGGTGACGGATTCTATGAACAAGAACTCATCCGGAACCAAGTGACCCAGCTCACTGGCATGCGTTATCTCAATGGCTATACCAATGACGAAGAAGAATACAAAGCCCTCATGGATGCAGGTATCGCCTATGCGAAAGAATACAATCTGAAACCAGGCATCGCCCTCACCAAAGAACAGATAGCCGCTCTCACCAGCGACATCGTCTGGCTTGAGACCACCACCGTCACCGTGAATGGCAAGACATACACGGTTCTTTATCCTCATGTGTATCTCAAAGCCAGCACGGCAAAAGCCCTCACCGAAGACGGCAGCCTCATCAGTGCCAATACCTTGATTACAGATACCAAGGGCACTTTGACGAACCAAGGCACACTCAAAGGAAATACCATCATCACTAAGTCCAAGAACATCGTGAACAAAGGCACCATCTTCGGCAATGACATTTCCCTCAAAGCTAGCCAGGATATTGTACATAGTGGTATCATCGAGGGAGAAAACAAAATCTTACTCGATGCAGGCAGAAACATTCTTATGAAAGACACCGTCCAACATGGCAAAAACCAGGATATCCTAGATACTACCGCTGGCATTGCTGTGAAAGGGAAAGAAGGCGTACTTCTCATGCAAGCAGGACAAGACATCACCATGACTGGTGCTACGCTAGCAGCACTCGGCGAAAATGGCTCTATGATCCTCTCTGCTGGGCACAATCTCACTATGGATACGGATAGTCTGGAAGCCAAGAAAGATATGACTGAGAATAATGACAACTATATCCGCACCTATCGCAAGACAGAAACAGCGAATACTTTGACCGCCGGGAAAGATATCTCGCTCATTTCAGGCAATGATATCAAAGCGAGAAGTACCATTGTAGCTAGTGAAAATGGGCAGATTTCCATGAAAGCTGCTGATGATGTAACCATCGAAAACGGATATAATAAAGCTATGGATGACTACGGCTTAAAGTACAAAGAAAGTGGCTTCCTCTCTCATAAGACAACAGCCATAAAAAGCCATGACGAAAGCAAGACGGCAATTGGCAGTATGCTTTCTGGAGACAAAATAAGCATTACTTCTATTGGAAACACCACTATCACCGCATCCAATGTGGTAGGTACGAACGACGTGTCTATCACTTCTGGTAAAAATACGACTATCACCAGTGCAGAAGAAGTAGAACAGCACGACTATGAGAAACGCGTCAAGAAGAGCGGACTTCTTAGTGGCGGATTAGGATTTACTATCGGCAGTGAGAAACGGAACGATCAGTATGCCGACACTGATGTGACGCAAAAGGGTTCTACTGTTGGAAGCATCGCAGGAAACGTAACCATCGAAGCGAATAAAGACGTACACGTGAATGCATCTGACATTATTGCTGGGAAAGATATTTCCATGACTGGTGAAAATGTAGATATTTCCAGTAAAGATAATGTATATCACAGCGATGAAAAGCATGAGTACAAGAAGAGTGGACTCACTGTCTCTGTCGGCGGGGCGACTATCGAGGCTGTCAATAGCGTCGTACAGCCTATCACCAGAGCTAGCGAAGTGAAAGACAAACGGTTAGCTGGGCTATATGCAGTCAAAGCTGGTCAAGAAGCCAATCAAATTTCTAAGACATATAAAGGGCAGCAAGACGTTATCAATAGTTTGTATGACAAAGCTGGTAAAGAAAGTGATCTTTGGGCTAAAGGTAAAGATTGGAAAGAAGCGGATAAAGTCAAAGATAACCAGCTGGGCGGAAAGAATACATTTACCCTGAATGTAGGCATCGGAAGCAGCCATAGCCAGGCAGAAAGCCATAGCGAAACGAAAGAAGCCGTAGGAAGTCATATCACGGCCAAAGGTGACGTGACTATCAAAGCTACCAAAGAAGATATTCATATCAAAGGAAGCAAAGTCAGTGGTGAAAATGTCACACTGGACGCCAAGAAAGATATTGATATCTCTGCTGCCGAAAATAGCAATACAACCAAGGAAAGCACAAAATCCAGTGGTGCCAGCATAGGTGCTTCTATTGGCGTGGGTGGATTGCAAGGTGTCAGTGCGTCCTATAGCAAAGCCAAAGGTAACGTGAAAGAAAACGAAACGACCTATGAAAAGAGCCAAGTCACAGCTAGCACAGACTTGAGCTTCACCAGCGGCAAAGATATCACTATCACAGGCAGTGAAATGACAGGTAACAAAGTCACTGGCAATGTAGGTGGGAATCTCTCTATTGAGACCAAGCAAGATAAAAAGACCTATGAAGAAAAGAATAGTTCTACAGGGCTATCTGTCAACTATGGCGTGAAAAATGGCAAAACCAGCGCCAGTGGTGGTGCAAGCAAAGATACTATCCATAGCAATTATGAAAGTGCTACCGATCAGGCTGGCATTCGTGCAGGAAGCGAAGGTTTTGATGTTACTGTCAAAAACAACACTCATCTCAAAGGTGGTGTGATTGATAGCAATGCAAGCAAGGATAAGAATACGCTGATTACGGGCACATTGACATGGAAAGATACAGCTAACAAAGCGGATTATAAAGCAGGCGGTATAGGCGTATCCTATTTCCCAAATGACAAGAGTAGCGAGCTGAACCAGAGAGGCTTGACACCGAATCTGACACCGACGGTCAAAGACAAAGCCAATAGTACAACAAAATCGGCAGTGGCAGAAGGTACGATTCATATTACAAACCAAGAACAGCAGAAACAGGATATTGCAAATCTCAATCGTAATACAAAGAATAGCCTCAACCAACTGCAAGAAATTTTTGACAAGACAAAAGTAGAAGAAAGACAAGAACTGGTAGGCATGCTAGAAAAGTATGGCAATCAGGCTATCCACAAATACGCTGAAAGCAAAAGCTGGAAAGATGGCTCTACCGAGAAGATGCTGCTTCACGGTGCCTTTGGTGCACTCATGGGAGACATGGCAGGCGGCAGTGCTACAACTGGTGCTTTATCTGGTAGCGTGAATGAATATGTCATGGGATATCTGACAAAGCTCAAAGGGGAAGATTGGGTACAGAAACATCCTGATACGGTACAGTGGATTGGTGCCGGAGTGGGTGCAGCCATTGGTCCTTTATCCAAAGATGTATCATCTAGTATTAATGTATCCTTAGACGCTTCTAAATGGAATTACATAGGAGAAGGACATGAAAATACAAAGCCTAAAATAGTTGGGATTGGTGTTGAAACTGAAGGTTTAGGTCATGTGGCATTAACAATTAATTTTGAGGATGGAACATGGGCGGAAGGTGATTATGGAAGATATGGTGGCAATGATACACCGAGCTCAGGCTTAAGGCAAACTCCAATTGGTAGAGGAACGTATATCACTGATAACAACTATAATCCATTTGAAAGTGACAGAATGGTTTATATGTTGAATCCTTTGATTGTTTCAGCACCTAGAGTAACTGATGCCTACAATAATCAATTTTTAAATAATGATTATACACGTTCGTTTGGGAATATTGGAATTACAGAAGATAGAAGGGGAAATTTTGCTCATTATCGGAAAGGCGAGGGGGCACTTGATTATAATCTATTCTTCAATAATTGTGTCACTACAACTATAGATGCAATTAATAAAGGAAAATCAGATTGGCAAGGACGAGCAGAGTTAACCTTAATGCTATTGAGAAATGCAATATCTCCAACGGAAGTCGATAATATTTTAAGAGCAGATTATGAATGGTTCGGCGGTAAAGGATTGGTGGTTGATGTAAAGAGAGGCAATAAGGTAAAGAAATGAAAAAACAAAATGCCCTTCTTATATTTATAGGTGTAACTCTTCTTTGCTTAGCTGGTTTTATTTGGCGAGATGAGTGTATAACATATCAAAAATATATCAATAATTCACGCTTGGAAGGAACCATATCAACTTGGAAAAGTGGTGAGAATTTTGATGGTAATCACTTGATTTTGTTGAATCCTAATGAAGTCAGTGACTATGTAGAATTTGATTTTAGTTTTGTAAAAAAGTATACAGGAGTAGGATATATTGATTCCATTTTCTTTGATGGAAATGGATTTTATGTTGTGGCTACTGAATCTGAAAAAAATCAACAGGTAAAATTGTTCTATGTGTCTCCGGTTGGCATAAATCAAATCGCAGAAAATCTAAGTTGCCTAAATTGGGCATTTAGTGGATTCATTAAAAGTGGGAATACTCTTTTTCTAAAATTAGATCAAAAACTTTATGAAATAGATGATATTACAAAAACTCTTCGACTGGTTAAAGATTTTGGCTTGAATAAAGTGCGGGCTTATCCTTATAAAAATGGGATTGTTTATCAATATAATAATGAAGTTAGAGCTTATTCAGAGAGTGGAGATGTTCTTTTATTTTACTTGCCTGATAACATACGTTTTGATGGTTGGTATGATGTGGGGCAATCTATTTTAGTAAGCACACCAAATAGAGAGACTTATATTATGGATTTGGTTACGGGTGCACTAAAATTGTTTTCAAGGTTTTCTTTTGTCAATTATGGAAATAGTCGAAATGGTGTATTATTAGAACTTATGCCTAAAGGTGGTGGAGGTGCTACTCCATTAGATACTGACTATACATGTTCGTATTTACTGGGAAATGATATTCTTACTGCATTTACCGTGAGTATTTATAATACAGATACGGGAAAGATTGAAAATCTATATTACTCAAATAATGATGTCACTTCTACTTGGTTAGATATACCATATGATAAAGATAAATTAGAAAAACTTAGGCAGGAAATGCAAGGGTAATTCTACAAACAAGAACTCATTCGAAACTAAGTGACCCAACTCACCGGTATGCGGTATCTCAATGGATACACCAATGATGAAGAGGAATACAAGGCTTTGATGGATGCAGGGATCGCCTATGCGAAAGAATATAACCTGAAACCGGGCATTTCTCTCACCAAAGAACAAATGGCAAGTCTCACCAGTGACATGGTCTGGCTAGAAACCGCTACCGTCACCGTAAACGGCAAAACGTATGACGTCCTCTACCCTCACGTTTACCTCAAAGCGGGCAGCGAGAAAAAGATAGCAGCAGACGGAAGCCTCATCAGTG
>OLGM01000799.1_pt1 | contig 17376 bp, 12 predicted proteins | sample 1606001 | NCBI WGS metagenome assembly OLGM01 (sample SAMN03283294) | human gut metagenome | biome: human-associated habitat; material: feces | host: Homo sapiens | place: Peru | collected 2012
CCCAGTAACGCTGACGGCTGAACACCCAGTCGCGCAGCTTGTAGTTGACCTTATCCTTGCCCTTGCCGTTGCCTTCCAGCCACTCGATCATCTTTTTCTTGGCGTCGGTGACGGACAGGCCGTCGAGGAAGCCGGAGTTGACCAGCGTGCCGGTAGCGACATCGGTGAAGGCTGCTTCGTCGAGGTTGGACGGAGTGTTGCCCTTGACGACCTCGATGATGGGCAGACCGAACTTCTTGGCGAACTCCCAGTCGCGGGTATCGTGGGCAGGAACGGCCATGATGGCGCCCGTGCCGTAGGTAGACAGAACGTAGTCGGAGATGAAGATGGGGATCTCCTTGTCGTTGACCGGGTTGATGCCCATGACGCCTTCCAGCTTCACGCCGGTCTTTTCCTTGTTCAGCTCGCTGCGCTCGAAGTCGCTCTTGCGGGCAGCTTCGGCCTGATACGCCTTGACGGCATCCACATTCTGGATCGTGCCGTTCTCCAGCCACTGTTTGACCATGGCGTGCTCGGGCGAAACGACCATGTAGGTCGCGCCGAACAGGGTGTCGCAGCGGGTGGTGTAAACGGTCAGGGTGTCCCCTGCGGTCGTGCCGAAGTTGACTTCTGCGCCGTGGCTGCGGCCGATCCAGTTCTTCTGCTGGGTGGCAACGCGCTCGATGTAATCCAGACCGTCCAGACCGTCGATGAGCTTATCAGCGTAGGCGGTGATCTTCAGCATCCACTGGCTCTTGACGCGGTGGACGACCTCGCTGCCGCAGCGCTCGCAGACGCCGTTGACGACTTCCTCGTTGGCCAGAACGCACTTGCAGCCGGTGCACCAGTTGACGTTCATTTCCTTCTTGTAGGCCAGACCGTGCTTGTACAGCTGCAGGAAGATCCACTGGGTCCACTTGTAGTATTCGGGATCGGTGGTGTTGATCTCGCGGTCCCAGTCGAAGGAGAAGCCCAGAGCCTTGAGCTGCTCACGGAAGTGGTCCACGTTCTTCTTGGTGACGATGGCCGGGTGGATGTGGTTCTTCATGGCGAAGTTCTCGGTGGGCAGACCGAACGCATCCCAGCCCATGGGGTACAGCACGTTGTAGCCGTTCTGGCGGCGCTTGCGGCTGACGACATCCAGCGCAGTATAGCTGCGGGGATGGCCGACGTGCAGACCTGCGCCCGAAGGATACGGGAACTCGACGAGGGCGTAGAACTTGGGTTTGTTGTGGTCGATCTCGACATGGAAGGTCTTTTCGTCCTCCCACACCTTCTGCCACTTGGCCTCAACGGCCTTGTAATCATACTTCATTGTTGTAATCAGCTCCAGACTTTTCTTCACTACCAAGGATTTAGCTTTTATGACAAACTCGGTATCTCTCAGGCTCTTCTTCTCTGCAACCTCTCAGTCTCGCATTCGCTCGACAGCTCTCCTAGCAGGAGAGCCTCTGGCGAAACCGGAAACCTGACAGGAACTGCCAAAGCCTCCCCTATCAGGGGAGGTGGCATCGCGCCAGCGATGACGGAGAGGTTCTATCCAAATGCACCTGCATTTCACCAAGCTGTTTTCCGTTACAGACTGTTATCCGGGGTCAGGTACTCCGAGATGTCGATCGGCTCGCCGTCGGCCCACAGGTGCTCCAGATCGTAGTAGGTGCGGGTGTTGGGCACGAACACATGCACGATGACATTCGAGTAGTCCAGCAGGACCCAGTTCTTGGAATCGAAGCCCTCGGTGCTGTACGGCTCGATGCCCTTCTGGGACAGCTCAAATTCCACCTCGTCGGCCAGAGAGCCCACCTGCGTGGTGGACGTGCCGGAGGCGATGACGAAGTAATCGGTCAGGACGGTCAGGCTCTCGACCTTGAGCACCCGGACGTCCTGCGCTTTTTTCTTATCAAGGATCTGTGCGATCTCAATGGCGAGAGCCTTGCTGTCGATGTTCTTGTCCATCTGATATCTCCTATCTGTTGTGTTTGGGAAGTTACTGTCCGGCTCCGGCGGCCTGTCCGTCGGTCGTGGTGGCGCCCGCAACGTCGGTGTCGCCGCCGAGGATGGCGTCATCCGATTCCTTGTCGAGCTGGCCCACGAACTGGACGTTCGCGCTGGTGGAAGCCGTTCCGTGCGGCCAGTCGTTGGTCACAAGGTTCATCTCCTCGGCGCTGACCGGGCCGGTGTAATTACGGAAATAGGTGTTGAGCAGCTCTGCGATGGAGCCCGCATCCGGGACCACGCAGGAATAGCCGTCAAAACTTTCGGTCGAGCCGACATTGGGCACGCCCATGAACACCGGCGTCTGCGCCAGCATGATGTTGGCGCTGTCGATGCGGGTGAAGGACACCAGCATCTTGGCGATGGTGGTCAGGTCCATGTCGGTGTGGATATAGTTGTTGAAGACCAGCGGCAGCTGGTTGAGCACATCGGTGATGCCCATGCTGCGCACCCGCTTGAACAGGCCGGCGTAGAAATAGCGCTGCATGTTCAGGCGGTCGATATCGGAGTTGGAGTAGCCCTGACCGTGGCGGCAGCGGACGAAAAATTCCGCCGAAGCGCCGTCCAGATTGCGGTAGCCCTGCTTCAGGGCGCTGCCCGCAAAGGACATGTCGTGGGGGATATAGACTTCGATGCCGCCGAAGTTATCCACCATTTCCACCAGCGCCTGCATGTCGATGGTCACATAGTAGTCGATGGGCAGCTTGTACTGGTCGTAGATGACCTCAGCCAGCGCCGCCACATTGCCGCCGTTGGACAGCGCCACCGAGTTGATCTGGTAGTTGTTGGCGGCGTAGGTCTTGCCGTTGGACAGGGTGACCTTTTTGCTCTTGGTGGTGACAAGGGAGTTGCGCGGGATCTGCAGCATCCGCAGCGCGCCGCCCTTGATGTCGAACTGGCAGTAGAGGATCATGTCCGTCATGCCGTCGTTCGTGCCGTCGGAGGAGTAGCCGCGGCCTTCCTCATAGTCGATGCCGCAGACGAGGATGTTCACCACATCGCCCTTGTACTCTTCCAGCGTCTGGATCTCTTCGATCAGCGACGCGGCGTTTTCTTCCGGCTTGATGTTCTCTTCCACCTTGTTCACCATGCTGACGGCATAGACCACCACGCCCGAAATGACGGCCACCACCGCCAGCGTCACGGCCAGCGGGAGCCACATGGGGGTCTTTTTCCGCTTTTTGGCGTTGCGGCGGCGGGGCGGCTCGCTGGGGGCCGCGTGTGCTCCTCCGCGGGGCGGATTCCCGCCGGTCCCGCCGCCGTTTCCGGCAGCAGGGCGGGGCTTGGGCTGCGGGGCCGGCGTCTCTTCCTGAAAGAAATCCGGCTGGCCCTTCAGGGGAGCCTGATGAGAGGCCGGAGCCTCGGTCGGACGCTGCTCCGTGGGGCGGTTCAGCGAACGGTCTGTATTGATACGGCGCGGGGCTTGACTCATTCCTTCGTTTCCTCCAGCTTTTTCATTCGGGGACGTTCCACATTCATGATACCCTTTAGTATAGCATCCTTCCCCACAATCTGCAATCGGTTTTCGTTTCCGGCTGATGGAACGAATTTTAACCGGCTGCTTCGCGGGCTTCGACCTGCGCCCGGATATCGTCGTAGGCAGCCTTGGACATGGGGTCCAGCGGCTTGCCCTGCGAGAGCACGAAGCAGTTCGTCTGCTTCAGGGCCATCAGCATGGCGGCGTCGAGGTCCTTCAGTTCCAGCTTGCGCAGTTTGTTGACCCCGGGCCAGTCGCGCTCCTTGCTGGACATGTCGGCCAGATACACGATCTTGTCCAGCTTGGACATCCCCGGCTTGCCCGCCGTATGGCACGCGATGGCCGAGAGGATGGCTTCGTCGGTGACGCCCCATTCGGTGCGGGCGAGGATGGCGGCGCAGATGCCGTGCCAGACCGGGGTGGGGCGCTCTTCCCCGCCCTCGGCATATTCCGGATGGGCGCACATGATGGCGCGCATCTCATCCTTCGAGATCTCCTTAGCGGAGTCGTGGAGCAGCGCGGCCAGCGCGGCCTTGTCCTCGTCCACGCCGTAGCGCTTTGCCAGCTTGACCGCCATTTTTTTCACGTTCAGGGTGTGCTCATAGCGCTTGTCACTCAGTCGGCGGCGCACAAGCTCCTTTGCTTCTTTCTGGTTCATGGTCCATTCCATCTCCTTTGATCTCCCGGTAGAGCCGTTCCCGCCGGATGATGCGACGGACCGACTCCGGAAGCTCAATTTCACATGTTTCCCCTGCGGCAAGGCGGGCGCGCAGAGCGCTGCTGGCCATGGGCAGAGCATCCACCGGCGCGAACAGGATGCGCGCCCCGGTGGGGTCCAGCTGCTTTGCCTTGGCGTGAAGCTCCGGGTCGTCGCCGACGTTCCGGCTGGTCACGACCAGATGGGCCAAGCGCAGGATATCCTGCCAGCGATACCAGCGGTCGAAGCTCAGCAGCATATCGCTGCCGATGGCGAGATACAGCTCTGCGCCCGGATGTTCCGCCGCCAGCATTTCCAGCGTGAGGACGGTGTAGTTCCGTTTTCCGGCGGCGGCCTGTTCGACCTCCCAGCCGCTGACCGTCACCGCAGGGACCTCCCCGCGCTCGGCCAGCGCCGAAAAGCACCCGCACATCTCCATCCGAAGCGCACCGGACACCGCTGTGGACTGCTTGAACGGGGACACCCCGGCGGGCATGACCACGATCTGGTCCGGCCGGACCCGCGCGGCAGCGGCCCGCAGGTTGTTCATGTGGCCGTTGTGGGGCGGGTCGAAGCTGCCGCCGTACAGCAGGATCTTCACTTCAGCAGGTCAGCGTAGGCGCTGTCCTTTTTCTTCTGGAGATAGAGCACGAACTTGGAGCCGATGACCTGCACGCAGTCGGCGCCGGTGGCCTCGGCCAGCAGAACGGAAGCCTCACGGGCATTGTACATGCTGTTGTCCAGCACCTTGACCTTGATCAGTTCGCGGGCGTCGAGGCAGTCCTTCACGCCCTGGATCATGGTCTCGTCGATCTCACCCTTGCCCACCTGAAAAACGGGGTCCATGGTGTTTGCTTTGCCGCGCAGAATGGCGCGCTGTTTGCTCGTCAGCATAAGTTTTCTCCTTTATATTCAGGGTTTATGATTGGAAATGGCCTCCGCATTCGCTCTGGCCATATTCAGCGGAAATTTTATTTGAATCAACTGCATTTGTCGCAGTCTGCGGACTGCTCCAAATGCCTTTTCACGGGGAGAGCCGCAGCGGGAAGCAGCCGCTTTCCCACGGGACGGCGGGGAGTTTCTCCGAGGACCGTCCGGAGGGTGGGACCCTGTTGCCGAAGGCAATAGGGCGGGCTATGGAATGGCCCGGCCCGCGTCCGAGGAGAAAGCTCCCCGATGGCCCGCCTTGCAGATGTTTACTGAGCCAAAAACTCCGGCAGTTTTTGTTCCATCTTGGCCAGCGCGTTGCCGCGGTGGCTGATGGCGTCCTTTTCGTCGGGGGTCAGCTGGGCATAGCTGCGGCCCTCGGTATTGGGGCGCTTGCCCGTCTTGCCCACGCCGCACTCGTCGGGGATGAACAGCGGGTCGTAGCCGAAGCCGTAATCGCCCGCCAGCCGCTCGAAAGCGACCTTTCCCGGGCACTCGCCCACGCAGGTCAGATGCTGGCCGGTGGGCAGGATGAAGCAGACCGCCGCCACGAACTTCGCGCCGCGCTGGTCCGCCGGGATGTCTTTCATATTCGCCAGCAGCTTGTCGTTGTTGGCTTCGTCGTCGCCGTGATGGCCGCAGTAGCGGGCGCTGTAGACGCCGGGTGCGCCGTTCAGCGCGTCCACGCACAGGCCGGAATCGTCGGCGATAGTGGGCAGACCGCTGGCCTTGCAGATCGTCTCGGCCTTGATGAGGGCATTTTCCTCAAAGGTCGTGCCCGTCTCGTCCGGCTCGATGGTGATGCCCAGTTCTTTCTGGCTGACCACCTCGTGGCCCTGCGCTTCCAGAATGCGGCGCAGTTCGCGAAGCTTTCCGGCGTTGCCGGTCGCTGCACAAATCTTCATGTGGCTGTTTCCTTTCTATCGGTTAATGTTTCCAGCCCGTGCGGGGGATCAGCTCCTCCACAAAGCCTTCCGGGGTGAAGGGGATGAGGTCATCGATGCCCTCGCCCACGCCGATGAACCGCACCGGCAGACCCAGCCGCTGCTTGACCGCCACGACACAGCCGCCCTTGGCCGTGCCGTCCAGCTTGGTCAGGATGATGCCGGTGGCGTTGGCCGCCTTGCAGAATTCCTTGGCCTGACTAATGGCGTTCTGGCCCGTGATGGCGTCCAGCACCAGCAAGGTCTCCAAGCTGGCTTCCGGAGCCGCCTTCTTGACGCTGCGGCTGATCTTTGCCAGCTCGCCCATCAGGTTCGACTTGTTGTGCAGACGGCCGGCGGTGTCGGCGATGACCATGTCATAGCCGCGTGCCGTGGCCGACTTGACGGTGTCAAAAATGACGGCCGCCGGGTCTGCGCCCTCGCCCGCCTTGACCAGCGGGACCCCGGCGCGTCCGGCCCAGATCTCCAGCTGCTCGCTGGCCGCGGCGCGGAAGGTGTCGCCCGCCGCCAGCATGACTTTACGGCCCTGACGGGTGTAGTAGTCGGCCAGCTTGGCGATGCTCGTGGTCTTGCCCACGCCGTTGACGCCGATGACCAGAATGACCGCCGGATGGCCGTCCAGCTGCATCTCGGCTTCGGGGCGCATCTCGTCCGCGATCAGCTCGCGCAGTTCGTCGCCCGCCTGTTCGCCGGTCTTGAGTCCTTTTTCGTTCACGCGGTCGCGGAGCTTGTCCACCAGTTTGATGGCCACTTCGCCGCCGACGTCGGCCAGAATGAGCTGTTCTTCCAGCTCATCGTAGAGGTCGTCGTCGATCTTGCTGCCGGTCAGCGTGTTCAGGATGTTCCCCCAAAAGCCCGTGCGGGTCTTTTCCAGACCATCCTTCATCTTGTCTTTTTCTTTTTTACCAAATCCAAAGAGTCCCATGTGCGGCCTCCCTCTTGTTTTTTATAGTCTCATTATACCTACGAAACCAGCGTCGCGTCAACCTGTTCGAGGTCCAGCTTCAAAAGTTTCGACACGCCGTCCTCCTGCATGGTGACGCCGTACAGGACATTGGCGGCTTCCATCGTACCGCGCCGGTGGGTGATGACGATGAACTGCGTCTTTTGGCTGACCCGGCGCAGATACTGTGCGAACCGCCCGACATTGGCATCGTCGAGCGCGGCTTCGATCTCGTCCAGAATGCAGAACGGGGCCGGGTTGACGGCCAAGATCGCAAAATAGATGCTGATGGCCACCAGCGCCTGTTCACCGCCCGAAAGGGCTTCCAGATTCTTGATGACCTTTCCCGGCGGGGCCACCCGGATGCCAATACCGCAGGACAAAACATCGCTTTCATCTTCCAGCAGCAGACTGGCTTCACCGCCGCCGAACAGCTCGGCAAAGATGCGGCCAAAGTTTTCGTTGATGGCGCGGAAGCTGTCCGTAAAGATCTCCTTCATCTGGCCGGACAGGTTCGCGATCATCCGGGTCAGCTCGTTTTTGCTGTCCTCGACGTCGGCCACCTGCACGCTCAGCGCGTCATAGCGGGCCTTGACCTCTTTGTATTCCTCGATGGCCCCCACATTGACGCTGCCCAAGGCGCGGATGTTCCCCCGCACCTCGGCCACCTTGGCCCGCAGGGCGGGAAGACTGTCGAACTCCACGGCCATCTCCTCGGCTTGGGAGACGGTCAGCTGGTATTCATCCCAGAGCTTGGCGGCGGTGGCGTCGAACTCGCTCTCGGCGGCGGCTTTCCGCTCGGCCAAGCGGGCCATCTCGCGGCCCATCTCCTCGCGGCTGTCGGCGGCGGTGCGGGCCTTGGCCAGCGCTTCCGTCTCCGCCTGTTGGCGGGTCAGGCGCTCGTCGGTGGCCCTGCGGATGGCCGCTTCCTTGGCCGCGATCTGGTCCGCGCTTTCGGTTTTTGCTTTCCGGATGGCTTCAATTTCCTCCCGGCACGCTTCGCTGCGCTGGGCCAGCGCGGACAGGTTCTCTTCCAGCACGGTCCGGCGGCTGGCGGCGTCCTTGGTGCGCTGTTCGAGCGCGGTCATCTGCGCCTGTGCCAGCTCGTAGTCCTTCTGGCGTGCCAGCTGTTCCAGACGCTTCGCGCCCAGCTGGTCGTTCAGTTCTTTCTGACGGGCCAGAACGGCGTCGCCGCCCTCGGCCAGACGGTCCAGCTCTGCGGAGACTTCCGCGATCTGCGCGGTCAGGTCCGCTTCCTGCGCTTCGGCGTCCGATGCCTTGGCACGGCTCTCGGCCAGCTGGGCCTTGAGGGCGTCCAGCTCCTTCTGCCGCGCGGCAAGGGCCGCTTCGGTCTGCTCCACGATGGATTCCAGCCGTTTCTGTTCGGCTTCGGCGCGGACACGGTCGTTCGCGGCGGTGATCTGCTCGCTGTTCGCGGCGGTCAGTTCCGCCGAAACGGCATCCATCTGCGCCTTGCACTGGTCGGTCTTTTCCTGCGCGGCAAGGCAGTCTTTCTGCAGCTTGACGGCTCTGCGCCGCAGTTCTTCCAGTTCCTGCCTGCGGGTGAACAGGCCCGCCGAGCGCTGGACGCTGCCGCCCGTAAAGCTGCCGCCCGCGTTGATGACCTGACCATCCAGCGTGACGACCTTGTTGTGATAACCCAGCTCCCGCGCGGTGCGGGACGCTTCGTTGATGTCGTCCACCACGACGATCCGCCCCAGCAGGTTGGACACGATGTTGGCATAGCGGGCATCGGCCCGGACCAGACTCGACGCCAGCCGCGCCGAGCCGGACAGACGGCCCCGGAACACTCCCGGCTGGACCGTGTCCAGCGGCAGGAAGGTGGCGCGGCCCGCATTCTCGCTGCGGAGCAGGGCGATGCCCGCTTTGGCGGCGGCTTCGCTCTCCACCACGATGTTCTGCAAGGCTCCACCGAGGGCTGTTTCGATGGCGGTCTCCGTGCCGGGTTCCACCTCTAAGATGGACGACACCGGCCCGATGATGCCCCGCAGACGGCGCGCCGACGCCGCCCGCATGACGGTCTTGACCGAGTTCTGGTAACCGTCCATGTTCTTTTCCAGCTCCCGCAGGACGGACAGCCGCTGACGGGCCGCGTCCAGCTCCCGATCGAGGCGCTGTTTGGCGTCGTCGGCTTCTTCCAGCGCGGTGCGGCGGCTCTTCAGTTTCAGCTCCAAGCCCGCGCGGACGTTTTCCAGCTGCGTTTCGTTCTCAGCCAGCAGGGCACGGTAGCGGACGGTGTCCTCGAGGTCCTGCTTGGTGTCGTCCCGTTGGGCAGTCAGCCCTTCGGCGGCTTCTTCCAGCGCGGGCAAGCGGGCCTTGGCCGTTTCAGCGGCGGCTTCGGCGGCGGCTTTTGCCACCTGCGCTTCGGTGCGCTGGGCGGTCAGCCGCGCCGCTTCGGCCCGCAGGACGTCCCGGCGTGCGCCGCTCTGGTCGCTGTCGCGGGTCAGCTGTTCCAGCGCCGCGTTCAGCCTTGTCAGCTCTGCGGCCAGCTGCTGCCCTGCGGCTTCCATCTCTTTTGCCACGGCGCGGTGGCGTTCCAGCGCGGCGGCGGCTTCGGTGCGGTCCTGCTCGCCGGCGGCGATCTCCTGCCGCAGGTCTGCGGCGCTCTCGTCGTTGCGGGCGATGTCGTTTTCCAGCACGGCGATCCGGCTCTCGCTGCCGCTGATCTGCTCGGTGATGCTGCGGATATCCCCATTCAGGCGCTCGACCGCAATGGTCAGCTGCTGTGCCTGCATCCGGATCTCCTCAGCCTCGCTCTCAGCGGCCTTCGTTTCCCGGTCGAACCGCTCATAGTCGGCCTGTGCCGTCTCGTAATCGCGCACCTGACGGCGGACGGCCTCCTTGGCGCGGTGGACATCGTCGATCCAGAGGGTGACTTCCAGCGTTTTGCGCTCCTCGCGCAGGGCAAGGAAGCGCTGGGCCTTTTCACTTTCTTTTTCCAGCGGGCCGACCCGGACTTCCAGTTCGCCCAGAATGTCCCGCAGACGCTCGAGGTTCTCCGACGCGGCGGACAACCGGCGTTCGGCTTCGTTTTTGCGGTAGCGGTACTTGGCGATGCCGCACGCTTCCTCAAAAATCTCCCGCCGCTCGCTGCTCTTGGCCGCGACGATCTCCGCGATGCGCCCCTGCCCGATGACCGAATAGCCATCGCGGCCGATGCCGGTGTCGAGCAGCAGCTCGTAGACGTCTTTCAGGCGGCAGACCTGCCCGTTGATGCTGTATTCGCTCTCGCCCGAGCGGTAGTATTTCCGCCCGATCACGGCTTCGTCGGCGTCGAGGTCGAGGGTGTGGGCGTGGTTGTCCAGCGTCAGGCGCACCTGCGCAAAGCCCATGGCCCCCCGGCGCTGGGTCCCGCCGAAGATGACATCCTCCATCTTTCCGGCCGCGCGGAGCTGGCGGGCGCTCGTTTCGCCCAGCACCCACCGCACCGCATCCGACAGGTTCGATTTGCCCGACCCGTTCGGCCCGACCACGGCGGTGACGCCCTCGTCGAACCGAATTTTCACTTTATCGGGGAAGCTCTTGAAGCCCTGGATCTCCAGCTCTTTGAATACCATCGATTACTTTTCCTTCAAGACGCCCAGCAGCTTGAGCGCTTCGCGGGCGGCGTGCTGCTCGGCCATCTTTTTGCTGCGGCCCTCGCCGCGTGCCACCTTGTCGGAGTTGAACCGCACGGCCACGACGAAGTGCTTGTCGTGGTCGGGGCCGGACTCCTGCTCGACCACATAGCTGAGCTTTTCTTCGGGGTTCTGCTGGACGATCTCCTGCAGACGGGTCTTGTAGTCGGCCTCGGCGTGCTTGCCCTCGGTGATGAAGGGCAGGATGAAGCTGCGGGCCACATCCATGCCGCCGTCCAGATACAGCGCCGCGATGACGGCTTCAAAGGCATCCGAAACGACGCTGGGGCGGGTGCGTCCGCCGCAGCGCTCTTCGCCGCGGCCCAGACGCAGATACTCGCCCAGATTGATCTCCTGCGCGAACTGGAACAAGGCCCCCTCGCTGACGAGACTGGACCGGATGCGGGTCAGGTCGCCTTCGGGGCGGTCGGCATAGGCGTGGAACAGATAGTCTGCCGAGACGATCTGCAGCACGCTGTCGCCCAGAAATTCCAGCCGCTCGTTGTGCTGCACCGGGGTGCGGCTCTCATTGGCGTAGCTGGTGTGGGTCAGGGCCGTTTCCAGCAGCTTGGGGTTCTTGAATTTGTAGCCAATGATCGTTTCGAGTTGATGACTCATAAATTGATCTCTCCTTATGTGATCGCTTTGTTACATCGCAATTTCAGAACTCAAAACCGTTTTGCCGTCAGGCCGACGGAGAGGATGCGTTCAGCTCATCCAGCGCAGTCTGCATGGTCCCGCACAGGTCGTTCTCCACGCAGATCTTTGCCTGACGGATGGCGTTCTTGATGCCCTTGGCCTTGGAGGAGCCGTGGGCCTTGATGACCGGCTGCTTGGCCCCGAGGAAGGGTGCGCCGCCGTATTCTTCGCTGTCCATCTGGTGCTTGAGGTCGGACACGCCGCTCTTGAGCAGCAGATAGGCCAGTTTGCCACCGAGGTTCTTGAGGAACATCTCCTTGAGCATCCCCAGCAGCATTTTTGCCACGCCCTCGGTCAGCTTGAGGATGACGTTGCCGGTAAAGCCGTCGCAGACCACGACATCCACTTCGCCGTTGGGCACGTCGCGCGGCTCGATGTTGCCCACGAACCGGATGCCCGGAGTGGTCTTGAGCAGCTGATGGGCTTCCTTGAGCACCGGCGTGCCCTTCGACTCTTCCGCGCCGTTGTTGGCCAGCGCCACGGAAGGCGAGGTGCGGCCCTCGACCTTGTTCACATAGCAGCTGCCCATGACGGCGAACGCGGCCAGCATCTCGGGGCGGCACTCGACGTTCGCGCCGCAATCCAGCAGCAGATAGGCCTGTTTCTTGGCGGGGACCATGGTGGCCAGCGCCGGACGCTTGACCCCGCGCAGGGTGCGGACGATCAGGCTCGCGCCCACATGGAGCGCGCCCGTGCTGCCCGCCGAGACAAAGGCATCGCCCTTGCCCTCTTTGAGCAGGTTCAGGCCCACCACGATGGAGGAATCCTTCTTGGAGCGGATGGCCTTGGCCGGCTCGTCGCACATCTCGATCGTCTCGGTGCAGTTCACCAGCTCGATGCCATCCAGCGGGATGCTGTGCTCGGAAGCGGTCTTGCGGACCAGCTCCTCATTGCCCACGCCGATGACTTGAACGCCGTACTCCTTGACAGCGGCCGCTGCGCCTTCCAGCACAGCCAGAGGGGCGTTGTCGCCGCCCATCATATCCACGATGATCTTCATAGTTGGTTCTCCCTTCATGTTCCAGAATCATCAACCTCTCCGTCATCGCTCCGCGATGCCACCTCTCCTAGCAGGAGAGCTGTCTGCGAAGCAGACTGAGAGGTTTTCAGTTTACAGGGAAGTTTCATCCAGCCATTGCTGGAAGCTGGCCACAGCGCGCTCCGCCACGGCCATGTAACGCAGACGCTTATCGCGCGGGCGGCTCTCGGCGGGCAGCGGCGGCAGGATGCCCATGTTCGCGCCCATGGGCTGGAAGTGCTTGTTCTCGGTGGTCAGATACTGGATCAGCGCACCGCACATGGTATCCGCCGGGGGCGGGGGCAGCTGTCTGCCGGTCAGGCGGGAATAGATGCCGCGCGCCGCCAGCAGACCACAGGCCGCGCTCTCCATATAGCCCTCGAAGCCGGTGATCTGGCCCGCAAAAAAGACGTTGGGGTGGTCGTTGAGATACAGCCCGGTGCTCAGCACCCGGGGCGCATCCAGAAACGTGTTGCGGTGCATGACGCCGTACCGGACGAACTCGGCGTTCTCAAGGCCCGGGATCATGCTGAACACCCGCTTCTGCTCGCCCCATTTCAGGTTGGTCTGGAAGCCGACGATGTTGTACAGGGTCCGCTCCTTGTTCTCGGCGCGGAGCTGGACGTTCGCCCACGGGCGGTGGCCGGTGCGGGGGTCCACCAGACCCACCGGGCGGAGCGGGCCGAACCGCATGGTATCGGCCCCGCGCGCCGCCATGATCTCGATGGGCATACAGCCCTCGTAGACGGTCACGGTATCGGCCTTTTTGCCGTGGGCATCGGGGTCGGGCTGTGCCCCCTGCTCCGCCCCGGCGTCGAACTCGTGGAGCGGGGCACGCTCGGCCGAAGCCAGCGCGGCGTGGAACGCCTCATACTCCGCCTTGTTGAAGGGGCAGTTGAGGTAATCCGCCTCGCCGCGGTCGTAGCGGGACGCCGCAAACACTTTGTTGTAGTCGAGGCTCTCCGCCGTGACGATGGGGGCCACAGCGTCATAGAAATGCAGACGCTCGTCGCCGGTCAGGCGGCCGATCTCGTCGGCCAGTGCGCCGTCGGTCAGCGGACCGGTAGCCACGAGGATGGGTTCGCTCTCATCGATGTGCTCCACCCGCTCCCGCTTGACGGTGATGTTCGGGCACTCCTCCACCCGGCGGGTGACGGCGGCGCTGAAGGCGTCGCGGTCCACGGCCAGCGCACCGCCGGCGGCCACGCGGGCTTCCTCGGCGGCGTCCAGCAGCTGGCTGCCCATCCGACGCATCTCCTCTTTGAGCAGACCGGACGCGGAATCCAGACGCTCTGCCTTCAGGCTGTTGGAGCAGATCAGCTCGGCAAAGCCCGCGCTCTTGTGGGCGGGCGAAAAATGGGTGGGCTTCTGCTCGTAGAGCGTGACCTGCACGCCCTTGCCCGCCAGCCAGAGGGCCGCTTCGCAGCCCGCCAGACCGGCGCCCAGCACAGTAACTTTCAAATGATCCATGTTGATGTCTCTTTCGTTGTGTCTTGTCGTTTTGCGATCCCTGCCCTGCAGAGCAGACTGAGAGGTTACTCCTTCTTCGGGACCGGCATCTCGAAGCCGCAGCCCTCTTTCAGGCAGTAGAGCTTGGAGCCTTTGCGGAAGAGGGTGGAACCGCACTTTTCGCACTTGGTGGGGACCGGGGTATCCCACGTCATGAAATCGCAGTCGGGATAGCGCTCACAGCCGTAGTAGATGCGGCCCTTGGCGCTCTTGCGTTCCAGCATCCGGCCTTTGCCGCACTTGGGGCAGATACCGCCGGTATCCTTGACCAGACGCTTGGTCCCGCGGCACTCGGGGAAGCCGCTGCACGCCAAGAACTTGCCGTACTTGCCCACCTTGATGACCATGGGGCGGCCGCACAGGTCGCAGATCTCGCTGGACGGCTCGTCCGGGACCTTGACCTTCTTGCCTTCCATGTTCTTCTCGGCCTGTTCCAGACTGGCGGCAAAGCCCTGATAGAAGTCGTCCACGGTCTTGTGCCAGTCGGCCTTGCCGCTCTCGATCTTATCGAGGTTCTTTTCCATCTCCGCCGAGAAGTCCACGTCCACGATATGGGGGAACTGCTCGAGCATCAGGCCGTCCACAGCGCGGCCCAGCAGGGTGGGCTTCAGCTTTTTCTGGTCGCGCTCCACATAGCCGCGGTCGATGATGGTCGTGATGATGGGCGCATAGGTGGACGGACGGCCGATGCCGTTCTCTTCCAGCGCCTTGATGAGGGTAGCTTCGGTGTAGCGGGCGGGGGGCTGGGTGAACTTCTGCTCACTCTTCAGCTCCCGCAGCTTGAGCACCTGTCCCTGTTCCAGCGGCGGAAGGCTCGTTTCCTTCTTTTCCTTCTCGTCGGTGGCTTCCTCGTACAGGACCGTAAAGCCGTCGAAGGTGACGGTGTAGCCGCTGGCCTTGAACCGGTAGCCGCCCGCATACACGGTGACGGACACGGTGTCCTGCTGGCAGTCGGCCATCTGGCTGGCCATGAAGCGGCTCCAGATCATGCGGTAGAGCTTGGCGGTATCGCCGCTGATGCTCTTGTCCACCTCGTCGGGGGTCAGGGACGGGACCGAAGGACGGATGGCTTCATGGGCGTCCTGCGCCGCCGTGGCGCTCTTGGTCTTCCAAGTGCGCTTGTAGGGGCAGATATACTGTTCGCCGTAGGCATCCGCAATATACTCTTTGGCGGCGGCAACGGCTTCGTCCGAGATGCGGAGACTGTCGGTACGCATATAGGTGATGAGGCCCAGCGTGCCGTGGCCCGCGATGTCCACGCCTTCGTACAGGGTCTGGGCCGCGCGCATGGTGCGGGTGGCCGTAAAGCCCAGACGGCGGGACGCTTCCTGCTGCAGGGTACTCGTGATGAACGCCGGCGTGGGCTGCTTGGCGCGCTTGCCCTTTTTCAGCTCACCGACCGTGTACTCGGCCCCTTCCAGACCCTTTTCGATGGCGCGGGCCTCAGCTTCGGTGTGGGGCAGAAGCTTCTTGCCCTTGTCGTCGGACGCCAGACGGGCGGTAAAGCTCTTGTGGCCCACGCCGAGGGTGGCATCGACGTTCCAGTATTCTTCGGGCTTGAAGTTCTCGATCTCCTTTTCGCGGTCGTCGATCAGGCGGACGGCCACGCTCTGGACGCGGCCCGCCGACAGGCCCCGGCGGACCTTCCGCCACAGGAACGGGCTGAGCTTATAGCCCACCAGACGGTCCAGCACGCGGCGGGCCTGCTGGGCATTGAACAGGTCCTCGTCGATGGCGCGGGGATGAGCCATGCCCTCCTGCACGCCCTTTTTGGTGATCTCGTCAAAGGTCACACGGTTCGGCTCGTGCGGGTCCAATCCCAGAATGTTGGCCAGATGCCAGCTGATGGCTTCGCCCTCGCGGTCCGGGTCGGTCGCGAGCAGGACGCCGTCGGAGTGCTTGGCCTTGCTCTTCAGCTCTTTGATGAGCTTTTCTTTTCCCTTGATGCTGATGTACTGCGGGGCATAGTCGTGCTCCACATCGATGCCCAGCTGGGAGGCGGGCAGGTCGCGGATATGGCCCATGCTGGCCGTGACCTCGTAGTCCTTGCCCAGATATTTGCCGATGGTTTTCGCCTTTGCGGGCGACTCCACGATCACCAGTTTTGACATAGTTTCACTCCTATATAGAATAGAAAGACCGGTCTGCACAGCAGACGGAAAGGCCCTTCTCGTATTTCCAATTAAAGTGCGCCCTGTCAGCGCAGAATATACCGTTTTCCGGGCAGACAGGTCACACGTCCGGCCAGTTCCAGCTTCATAAGAGTGCTGGACAGCAGCGGGAGCGGCAGACCGCTCTCCATCCCCAATTCTTCCATCCCTTTTGCCGCCGGCCCGACACAGGCCAGAATTTTCCGCTCCACTTCGCTCAGGGGCGCGGGGGCGGGGCGGGAGATCGATGAAGCTGCTGGCTTTGCCGAATTTTGAACCGGCGGGTGCAGATTCAGCGCTTCGAACAGATCCTCGGCGCGGCAGACAGCCTTTGCGCGGCCATCTCTTAAAAGGCCATTTGTTCCGACAGAGCCGGGCGAATCAATGTTTCCCGGGACCGCGAACACCGGCTTGCCGTATCGCTCCGCATGGGCCACGGTGGACATCGTGCCGCTTTTTTCCCGGGCTTCGACCACCACCAGCGCATTGGACAGCGCCGCAATGAGACGGTTTCGCTGCAAAAAGCTGAACTTTTTCGGCGTCTCGCTCTCCGGCGGATACTCACTGATGGCACATCCGTTTTCTTCGATCTGACGCCGTAAAACGCGATTCGAGACGGGGTAGGTCTTATCGATCGGAACGCCCATCACCGCGATGGTGGGCGCATGTTCCTGCACAGCGGCGCGGTGTCCGGCGCTGTCCAGCCCATCGGCCAGACCACTGACGATGACCGCCCCATTCCGGGCCAATCCGCTTCCGATGCTTGCCGCCGCCCGAAGGCCGTAGTCCGTTGGCTTGCGGCTTCCTACCATGCCCACGGCCCCCGGTGCATTGAGCCAGTGCGGGTCGCCGGTGCAGTAAAGCACCAGCGGCATATCCGGGATACGGGAAAATGCCAGCGGGTAATCCGGGTCATCATAGGTCAAAATTTGGATGTCCCGTTTTTCGCACCGCTGCGCAAAGGCGCGGTAGTGTTCGGGGGTGTTGTCGGGCTGGACGGCCCTTTGGGCCGCCGGAACGCCCGCCGCACGCCGAAAAGCATCGGTCCCCCGCTGCTCCCAAGCTTCCTGTGCATCGCCGAACGTGTCCAAAACGCTGCCGTTGTGGCTGCTGCCAGCCCCCAGCGTTCCGGCCAGCCAAAGCCAGCACAACAGGGGTTCCGGGGCTGGTTCCAGCGGATAAAAACTCGTCTGACCCCAGACGGGGTCCGGGCCGTTCACAGGCTCTCCTCCCGGAAATGCCACAGCAGGATGCTGCCCGCGATGCCCGCATTCAGGCTCTCGACGCGGTCGGTCATGGGGATGCGGACCGTACCGTTACAGGCAAGGATGGTCTCTTCGGTCAGGCCCTGCCCCTCGCTGCCGATGACGACGCAGACGCCGCCCGGATAGCTGGACGCC
>OLGM01000804.1_pt1 | contig 17316 bp, 16 predicted proteins | sample 1606001 | NCBI WGS metagenome assembly OLGM01 (sample SAMN03283294) | human gut metagenome | biome: human-associated habitat; material: feces | host: Homo sapiens | place: Peru | collected 2012
ACTTACACTGTTTTTGAATTGTTAAAACCGTGTAAAGCAAATCTGTATTAAGTCATTTGCGAGTCTGATTTCATAACATTTCTCCCAAAAACCGCATAACGCGCTGTGTATTAACACGTTGTCCTCAAGCGCTCAAAACTCAAGAATTTCGCACCAAAGATTTTGTTGTGCGCTCAGCTCATAGTATTGAGCATTAGAAATGCAAATATTGTCAGGCAAACTAACCGCCAAACAGGAATTTTATCAGCGAAATTCGGTTAAGCAGGGCTTTCAGTTCCTGTCCGCACCACTGCAAGCAGCCGTGTAACTTGCTGGGTTTCTATCTTCAATGCCGCGGGCATTCTTTCCGTATCAGTCTAATACTATCATTCTTGCTGTAGCATTATCCATTTCAGGCATTGTCTTTCCAAGCGGAGCGTTGATATAAGTTCCGTCTGCTATGATATATTTGTGTCCTTTATACATGATGTAATCCCCCTTTACATTGCCTTCTGAGAATTCTATCGCAGATGCAAGATGACCGGGATAATATACGAGGATGCACTTTAGACCAAGCAAGTCGCGCACTAAGCGTGTGAGAAGGATTGAGCGGTCCTCACAGTCGCAATATGGATAGAACAGACTTTCTTCGGCAAAGAACGCTCTGTCTCCACCCCACACCTTGTCGTCATATTCGTATTCGAGTCCTGTTTGTACCATATTGAGTAGGCGACTTACTGCTTCAAATTGCGAAAGACCTTCCATTTGTCTGCGCAATTGCGGATAGACGAGGTTGCTTGTGGTTATGTCCATAGGCGTGTTGGCATACATCGCCCACCGTGTCATTATGTCGTCACCAATAAACGAAGTAGGATAAGTGGAATAGAAGTCCATAAGATTTTTGTTTACGGATGCTTCTATACCAAAACCTCCATAGCGTTTTGATGTGATTCTGCGAATGTCCGACGGCATTGAGGTGAATCTCTGGCATGTATTAATGTAGAGCGACAAAGGTTTCTCATTCGGAAATTCAACATTACATATCGAGAGGCGTGTCGGCAACTGTTCAATGCCAAAATAGGTTTCGCCGTCTATTTCGTACGAGACGTGGTCATAAATATAGTGCTTTGATGCATAGAGCATATAAAGGCGATTGTCGTTTGCACCCAGACGCATCTTATAGCCAGACTGCATATAGAGGTACGCCATGAGCAGAGTGGCGGCGTTTGTCCGCTCTCCTTCTATGCTGTAAGCCAGCGAACGCAGCATTTGCAGATATGCCCAATCGCTTAGTTGCAGTGAATCGCGCAGTGCAAGGCAGTCTATTATCATATTGTCGTAGCTGTTGCCGGTAAGCGTCTGCAAGGCATCAGCCACATTGTTATTGCTTGATCCGTCAAGTGTTAATTTTATATCAGAATCAAATCTCACCTTACATTGTGTACCGAAGAATGTAAATGCAGTGTATTTCTGCACCTCGACAGGAACTTCAATGATTGGTTCTATGGGTTGTGGCTGGGGCTGGGGAGGTTTTGGTGTAACAACTTCCTCTATTACAATTGGCTTTTCCTCCACAGGTTTCTGTTCGTCTTCTTCGGGCATAACCACCGGGGGGACGGGCTTTTCTTCCGGTACCGGCACCGGTGCTGTGTGTTCAAAGTCTTTCCACGGATTTCGTACAAAGCTTATAAACTCATTCATAGCCTGCTTGCGGAAATCCTCGAATTCTTTTCTTGTCTGTTTTCGAAAATCGTCAAGCCCACGTCTTAGCTTGTTGTTTGAAAGCGTTTGGGCATGACCCCAAGTTATACTAAGAACCATGCCCAATATTATTGTTATAAATCGTTTGTGTATCATAATTTATCATCAAAGACTGTATCGACAATATCGTAAAGCTTGTCGCCTTCGTTTTCGAGTTCCTGCTGCATATTGCGCTTGATGCGTGCTATGAGCTCCTTTTTGTCGAAAGCTATACGTACCTGAACCTCAAAGTTGTTGTTGGGTAATCTGCGGTAGATGGCAAGCACAGGAATAGCGTTTGTCAATGTCTGGTCTACAATCATTCTCGATCTTTGGTTAAACTTGTCGATAGTTGTTGCCGTCATAGCATTGCTCTGGCTATTGTCGAGTTTCTGCTGCATTGCCGTTACAAGTTCGGTCTTCAACATTGCTGCAAGTTCTGTCTGTGCTGCTGCTCGTGCTGCTGCATAGCCTGAGTTGTACGTTCCTGCTGTCTGCTGTGCAGTCTGCATGATATATCGTTTTGTGACGTTTCCGCTTTCGTCTGTTGTCAGTTCAGCGCTGTAAAGCTGGCTTCTCGTCACCTGTTGTGTTATGTCTACGTCTCCGGCTGGCACTGTCCATCCCTCAGCTTTCAGTTCCTTTGCTTGTTTTTTTGCCTGTTTGGTCGGTTTGGCGTTGAGCATAGCCATGTTAATGGCATTGAGTTCCTGCTGTTGTCTTGCCAGTTCCATTGCTGTTTGTGCGGTTGCTGTGGTCGCAATCATGATTGCTGCCACAAAAGAAAGAATCTTCTTCATAATCCTATTATTTTTTTATTGTTTATATTATTTGCCTGTTTAAGCAAGAGGGGCAGAAAAAGTAACCCTTAGATGTTGGAAAAAACAAAAAATCAGTTGATTTCTTCCAGCAATGTCTTGGCTTCAGCCTGGTGCTGGCAATAACCCTTTGCCTTCAGGTATTTATGCAACTGTCTTCGGGCTTCTTTTACGTCGTCAAGTTTCACGAGCAGATAGATGTATGCCCAGCGTAATTCGCTGTTGGTGTTTCTCTCCAATTCTTCTTCGTAAACCAATTCCTCATCGTCGAATTCCACATCCTTTCCATATAAATCTTTCAATGCTATATCTGAGGTGTGCAGAGCCTTCTTCGTAACGGTCAAAGCCTGTTTGTAGTCTTGCCGATTCATTAATTTGGTTATCTCAGCAATGTCGGCATTTCCACTACGATAGTCGCTGAACGTAGGCTGCGATATGCCGGTTTTGTCCAAAGGCGATATTTGCATACGCCACAATGGTACTAACACGAGCGTCAGCAATATCACTGCTGCCATTGCTGAGACGATGCTGGTGTATAGTCTTGCTGTAGTGCGTCGTGCCATACGCTGCTCCATTTCTGCCATACGCTCCAGCTTCCTCTTTCTCTCTCCGAGCCTTGCCACAATTAGCATAGTATCGCCATCGGCGACATTGTGATTAAATTTCTCTTCATTCATAGCATGGGTTGTTTTAGATGTTACATTTACGAACCTCTTCTGTTGCCATGCTCCGCAACGTGTTCATACATTTATTCTTGGCTGTCTTCAGACCATTCTTACTTGAACTTCTGTCGCTGCGCAGCATAAGAATCTCGTCAAGGCTTTTACCTTCGTAATAGAACATTGTGAGGATTTCTACGCAACGTGGCAAAAGGCGCTGTATGCAATCATCCACAATACGTGCTTTCAGCGTGTCGGTACTCTCTTCACAAGGCATCTTCATCGTTTCGGAGTGTTCCGCACTGTCGAAAATCTCGCCGTAATAGTCGAGTCGTTCGCTGCGTACGAGTTCGCGATATTCCATCTTTGCGAACGCCATCACAAACGTCAGCAGGCTGCATGTCATCGGATGTACCTCACCTGTATGTCGGCGTCGCACTACATTACCGTCAGAAATAGATATGGTACCATTGGTCATTTCTGTCCATATCTTCAGGAAAGCGGTCTGGAAAATCTCCTGTTTGCGGTCCTTGTCGAAGAAAACTTCCTTAAAATGGCGGTCAAAATAGCTCCGTGCTGAAGCGTAGAACCATTCCTCCATGTTCTTGTCGTGCCGCCAAATGCCCTCCACCACCTCTGCATCGGTATGGTTACGGCGCATCGTTTTCATTTTTAGCAACATTCCTCTAAGTTTCTTTTTACTTGTTTATATGTTAAAACACATCTGGTATGAAAGTAACCCATCCTGCCGACACTTATTGTTCTTTATCGGGCAATACTCTTATCATCAATGTTTGCACCTGCAGATCTGGATTGTAGTTAAGATGTTTTTCCAACCAATGGTTAAACTTCCTGCGTGTCATCGTACGCATAAGGTCGGCATTGATGAACGGATTGGGTGAGAACACCACATGCACATAATTAATTTCCGGTTCTTCGCCACAAGTCATCTGATAGCCGTTTTCGTCGTTTTCAAAAAATATATGGCGCTTGTCCTTGCCCACACGAAACGGCATATCGTCATCACCGATATATGGTAGGATGCACACCACCGTGTTACGGTCCTCGAAGAACGCTGCCATATAACCCGCTTTCGGCGAGCTGAATGACATAGCGAAACGGTCACCGGCAACGTACTCGCTGCTTTCATAGCGGTCGGATGTGCCGTTGCGCAGTGTTTTTGCCACAAATTCCACGGGAGCATATTCTATTGGTGTTGCGTAGAAGTCGACGGTGACATTCAGCGTGAACATATTGTCGGCGTATACAGGCTCCGAAACCACGGGAGCATTTATGTGTCTCACCAGTTTGCCTTTAACCTGAAGGCGAGACATTTGGTCGAAGCGGTCGCCACTGTTCGTGAGTTCAAGCAATGACTGCGATGTGACAGTGGTGCCAAACTTGTCTGCCAACGCCATAACAATGGCGTTCTCAACAGCTTTGGTTCTGGCTTCGTCATACGAAATACTGCCTGAATATGTATAAGCATAAGTTCCTCCGCACCTTTCCTGCTTGACTTTGGCAAGCAGTGAAGAGGTGCAGAGGAACATTATAATGGTTATGAAGACTATTCTCTTCATTGTGAATCAGATTAGAAGGTATAGCCTAAAGTGAGGGATACCATAGTGATATTATCACTATATTTTCCTTGATATATAGAAGAAAATCCAGTCAAACCTATTACGAAATGTTTCAACTCTAAAGCCAAATCGATTGATGGACCTATAATGAATACTCCATCATTCTTATTACCAATAGAACCTCCTGCAACACCAACTTTCGGCACAAAAAGACAATTATTACCTATTCTTGTTCGATAACCCATATTGGCATGAAGCATAGCAGCTATGTCTTCATCATTTATGGCTAATTGCACAGCTGGAGAAAATGTCCACAAGCTGACATTCTTAAGTGGTATATTTGCTTGTGCCATGGTTGTAAACGCAGCGTATTCATTCAGAACTGCTCCACCAGCTCGCACATTATAAGTATTCTGTGCACTTGCTCCAATGGCAGTTATTGCCATTGCCAATGATAAAAGAAATTTTTTCATAATCGTTTTTATTTTTAGAATTTAATATTTTTCCATGTATTCAGCATTTTCGGCGAAACAGTCACACAGGGTGTCTGCTTCTTGCCTTTTGCTACAATCGACTTGCGCATGACGTTCTTCTTCACATAGTCGTAGAGTTCGCCGTAGCTCACCTCGCCTTTCGTGTCCTGTAGTTTCTTCATGATAAAGTAGGAGAAGAGTCCGTGTGCCTGTTCTTCGTAGGCAAGAGCCGTCTCTGTGCCTGATGCCGCTGTGAGTACTACAACATTTCCGGTCACCGCTTCTTGCTTTACCACTGGTGCGATGCCACGGTGAGTTTCGTCAAGGGCTGCCACATTCTGACGGTCGTTACCGCTAAAACAAGCGTCAATAAGCACAAGCGCACTGTTGAGAGGAAGTTTTCCGAGTGAAGTATATATTTCTTTAAGGCTATAGCCGTTATTCACGTCGTTGATGCTGACGTCTGCAGGGATAAGCTTGCAGTTGCCTTTCTCGTCAGGTACTCCGTGTCCGGCATAATACACAATGAAGTTGGCGTCCTTGCCATACACATCAGCCACTTCACTGAACCATTTTAGCATTTCCTTCATTTCCTGATACTTGGCGTTTACAGCAAAGCGTATGTTCTCTCGTGGCAGTCCTAAAGTGCGCAGACAATATTCCTCGAATGTCTTGCCGTCCTGAGCTGCATATTTAACGTTCGGGGTGTCCTGATTGGCATATTTCTCATTAGCTACAATCAGGCAGAACGTGTTTTCGCGGCTCATAGAACTTCTCGGGATGTTCATGTCGATGTCTGATGTGCCGGGTGTGATGCTTGTGATTTTAGGAGCCGATGGCTTGACACTGGTAACTTCATCTTTACCTGCAGCTGAGTCATCGCCATAATTGCTAAGGTCAATTCCTGCTAAAGGATCTGAATAAGTTGGAACAACTGCTTTAGTATAGATTACATTACCTGCCAAAAGGTCTGACTCGTGGATTGTGGAAGGCATGTTGAATTTTGTCGTAGTTTTTGGATTGAATGCTTTCTTACCCACTTTCTCAATAGAATTTGGAATATAAATTTCTGAGAGCTTTGTAAAACTAAAGAAACAATAATTCGAAATCTCTGTGATGCCTTGCTCAAGCACAACTGTGCGAGTTTTATATATATTTGCAATTTGGCCTAAATCAACTGTAGAAACTTGCAGTGTATGGCCTTTCTTGTCCTTTACTTGTGCGGGAATGACCACCATAGCGGCTTTGTTGTCGAAACCAGTTATGACGGCTTTGCCATCATTTACCTTGCATTTGAATGCTATTCCGCGATTGAAATAGGTGAACGATTCGGCTGAAACATTAATTGCCAGCATCAAAACCATAATAAATGATAACAGCTTTTTTGTATTCATATTTTTATGTGTTTTGTTTGTTAAAGTCATTTTCGTATAAAGGTAACCCATCTATCGTAATTTATTTGCGTCCTGTCACCATCGGTGTTTGTCTGATGCGGCTCTCGTATGTACTGAAGATGTCGGCAAGTCTCTTTTCCAATATGCTGCGGCTCATGTTTATTGTCTTCCTTCCGAGGGTGTAGAGGGCGTACGAGAGTTTACCCACCCGCTTGCCTTTCACTTCCGAACTGAGTTGGTAGGGTTTGCAGGCACTTATTGTCAACCACTGCTCTTTAATGGGTTTTGCTGAATGAGTACCTGGTTGTCGTGGAATATTGAATTTTATGTCCACTCCTCTGACACATTCATCGTCGTCGCCGCAAGTGGCATCACCGCTATGACAGGCGTCAATCGCCACTATAAGTTGGCCTTTGCTACCGATGCGGCGCCTTATCTGTTGAAGAAACACAGCCACCTCATCATCACTGAAATGTCGTTCGCCACGGTCTTGTGGACAGTAAGTCATGTATGCATCGTACGGAATCCACGACTCGTCCCACTCCGAGTGGCGTCCTGTCCAGCGCATTGCTTCGTCGCCGTCAAGGTCTGTCATGAGTTGCCCATGTCCCGAATAGTGTATATACACGATGTCGCCCTGTTTGCAACGGGCGGCAAGCTGCTTGAAAGCTTTCACCATATTAGCCTTAGTGGCTTGCTCGTTGCGTAGCGTGGCAATATCGGTGAAGCCCATGTCTTGAAGCATATTCACCACATAGTGTATGTCGTTGTCACCATTTATCTTAGCCCAACGTGTATCTAACTGTTTGCCTAAACCGAACACTAAAGCACGGTGGACGGCACCGCAACATGTTGCAGCACTACACAATACCATAATGACTGTAAGCACGAATCTGCTCATAGTTGTCGTTTCTGTCGTTTAAACGAGTGTAATATAATAATGGGTTAGTTTGTGAATACAAAAAAAAGCGTGGAAACTGTATATGCTAAAACGACAATGATTCGACTTGATGAATTTTGACGATAATACCTGCAAATAACTGATAATAAGGAAAGAAAGTGCAAAAACCAAATCATAAATAGATTTAAACGAATCAAAGTTTATTGGGGATATGTGGGAACATTTACGGGAAAGATATTACCTTTGTGGCAGAAATAAAAAACATAGGAACATGAAGATTACCATTATCACAAAGGAATGCAAGATCAAGGATAAAAATGCTACTACAAAAGCCAATCTTTGTTTTCGACTCCGAGATAAGGATGTTGACCTCAAAGTCCGTTCCGACATTGAGGTTATGCTTGACTATTGGGACAATGATGCACTTTCCTATCGAAGGACAAAGAAAGTACCATCTGACGAGCAGAAGAAAGTCAAGGTTTTGGTGCAGACCATTACAACGGCTCTTAGCGAGCAGTATAACTCTGCGACTGCTGATGTTGCATGGATGAAGAATGTGATTGATGAATGTGTCAATCCAACTTCAAAGTCAACAGATACATTGACTACAGTTGTTTCGAGAATGGAGCAATATATCACGGAACATCCCATGAGTCCGAAATCAGCACTCGTTTATAAACCAACAATCAAGAAGCTTCAGCGCTATGAAGCCTACAAGAGGGAAATAGAGGGAAAGGAAGGCTTCACGCTCTATTGCGAGACAATCCGCCCCGAAGACTATCTTGATTTTCGTGAGTATGTCATAAACGAATATATTCATTACAATGACTACCCTGAGTTTTACGAACAGTTCAACCTTGGCATGCACCCTCCCAAGCAGATGTCAAGCACACAGATTATAGGTATCATGCATCATCTGCGTATTGTTGGGCATTGGTGCATCAAGATGGGGTTTACAACAAACCGCTCATGCGATGCATTCACTGTCCCTGCAGCCGTGCAAGGTACACCTTTTTATCTGACGATAGAAGAACGTGATAAGGTTTACAATGCAAACCTACACAACAAGCCAGAGTTAGAAGTGTATCGTGACTTGTTCATCTTCCAATCAATGGTAGGTTGTAGAGTCGGAGACATGTTCTCTTTTACCAAAGACAATATTGTCGGTGACATATTGCAGTATCTTCCACACAAGACCTTGCGCAAACGTTCGCAGACCGTGAGCGTTCCCCTTACCACAAAGGCCATGGAGATACTGAAACGTTACGATGGCAAGCAAGAAAAGCTTCTGCCGACAAAGCAAGTGTATCAATACAACGAGGGCATCCGTGCCGTGCTTCGGGAATGTGGCATCAACAGAATGGTTACTATCCTTGACACCGTCACAGGAAAGGAGGTTCAGAAGCCAATATGTGATGTTGCTACAAGCCATATGGCAAGACGCAACTTTATCGGCAACCTATACAAGAAAGTGAAAGACCCCGAGCTTGTGAGTTCCATGACAGGACATGTAAACGGAAGCAGAGCTTTCGCCAGATACAGAGAGATTGATGAGGAAACGAAAGTAAATCTTGTCAACCTCATCAACTAACGTTTATACAATCTACCAGTTATACATCATTATATATAGAGTAGCATGAAAGTAACAGCATTCATCCGAGAAACCTCGGCAAAGAACAACATAACCGACCAGGCGCACGTTTATTTCCGTGTGCGTGACGGCAAGACTGACATCAAGGCTGTCAGCGAGTTATCCATCAATCCTAATCATTGGAGCGCGGAACGGCAGGGTTACAAGACACGTGTGGCTCTTGTAGCGGAGGCAAAGCGCACGGCATTCGACAAAGCCGTGCAGGACTTGACGGCACTTATATCCGCACAATATTATCATGGAGCGGACAGCCGTTGGCTAAAAGGTGTTATTGAGGAGTTTCATCATCCAAACATCAACATCCACCAAGGCAGAAAAGGTGACGAATACAGCCTTGTGTACCAATGCCAACAGTATGCCGAGAACCATCCGATGGAAAAGGAATCCATAAGGCATCATGAGCATAACGTACGTAAGCTGCAGCACTTCGAGCGTTTCCAAAGGGAAATCATGCGTATACGAGGTTACACCATGCGACTTGATGCCATAACAGCCGATGACTTGCGTGAGTTTCATAAATATCTGGTAAACGAGGCTGGATATTATGAGCATTATCCTCAAATCTTCGATGACATAGAGGAGCGTTTCAAACCACGCCAACTAACGGAAAACTCCATCAATACTATATTCAGAAGAATACGCACGGTCGTGAACTGGTGTTTGAAGCATAATATCACGACAAACGACCCTTTCGCCACCTTTGAGATGCCTAAGGTGCTGGACAGCCCTCCATTTTATCTTACACTTGAAGAGCGTGACAAAGTCTACTATGCCGACCTCAGTAACGAAACGCCATCCACACAAGTATATCGTGACATATTCATGTTTCATTGTCTCATCGGCTGCCGTGTGGGAGACCTTGAAAAGATGACACGTGCCAACATCGTTGATGGTGCTGTGGAATACATTGCTGAAAAGACAAAGAACCACAAACCACGCACCATCCGAGTACCGCTCAATGATAAGGCGAAAGCGATTCTCGCTAAATATGCAGACCTTGAAACGAGGTTGTTGCCAAAGATAAATCAGAACATATACAACCGTCAGATTAAGAAAATTCTAAAACTGCTCGGCATTGACCGCATGGTGACTGTTATTGACAACAAGACTCGTGAGCCTATACAGAAACCAATCTGCGATATTGCGACAAGCCACACTGCAAGAAAGACGTTCATCTGCAACCTATACAAGAAGGTGAAAGATCCAAATCTTGTTGCATCTCTTTCGGGACACACAGATGGCAGTCGAGCTTTTGCACGTTACAGAGAAATCGACAACGAGATGAAACGCGAGCTGGTGAAATTGATAGACTGACCTATTTCGAGTTTGCCAAAATTGCGTTTCAAAAACGGATATTCAATAAAAAACGTTGGCGTTTAGAAGAAAATACTATATCTTTGCAGACGAACAAGAACCAAAAATATAATAAAAAGGTTTCAAAAATATGGTACAGACATCAAGTCAAAGCACTGTAAACAAGATAGAAATGAGGCTTAGAGGGAAAGGACGTGGTTCGATAGTCTTTCAACAAGACTATGCAGACTGCGGAACACCATCAGCCGTGAAGTCAACATTCCATCGAATGTACACCGACGGAATGTTGGTGCGGCTGGCTCATGGCATTTATTATTACCCCAAAGAGGACAAGGAATATGGACTTGGCATTATCTATCCGTCTGTTGAAGACATTGCCCTGGCTATAGCCAAACGAGACAAGGCGAAGATTGTACCTATGGGAGCATATGCCTTGAATCGTCTCGGATTGTCCACACAGATGCCCATGAATGTCGTGTTCCTGACCAACGGCGCACCACGTAGGATAAAGATCGGAAATGGGCGTGGCATCCTGTTCAAGCATTCTTCTTCGGGCAAGAACTTTGCCTATAAATCAGAGCTGATGATGCTTGTTGTAACAGCCATGCGCGCCATAGGCGAGAACAAAATAACCGATGAGGAACGCAACGTGCTTGTCGAGCACGCAAAGAATGTAAACGACAACGACTTCAATCATGATATAAAACTTGCCCCTGCATGGGTGCGCAAAATACTAATTGCACGATGAAATTCATAGACATACCAGAAGATAGACAACGTGAAGCTATCAATACCGTGGCATTGCAGACCGGATTACCGCCGTCAAGTATCGAAAAGGACTGGTGGGTAACGCAGGTGTTGAAAGCCCTTCATACTTTGCCATATGCAGAACATATTGCTTTCAAAGGAGGTACAAGTCTCAGCAAATGTTGGAACTTAATTGCCAGATTCTCCGAAGACGTGGATATTGCACTCAGCCGAGAATTCCTTGGCTTTAGCGGTGAATTATCGAAGACTCAAATCAGCGACAGACTACGTCGCGCCGCCTGTTCTTTCGTAAGAGAGAAGATGCAGCATGATGTAAGGAAAGCTTTAGTGGATTTGGGCATACGGGCAGATGCCTTTAGTGTGGATGTTGTAATCACACCAGTTACGACAACAGACCCAGAAGTGATAACAATAACCTATCATAGTTTGTATGAAGTATCACCATATATCAAGAATACGGTAAAGATAGAAATCAGCGGCAGATCGATGATGGAGCCTATTGAGAAAAAAGCAATCAACGCTGCTATTGACGCCCATTTCAGCAAAGCTCCATTTGCAGAAAAGCCATTTGAGGTGAACGCTGTCATCCCCGAGCGTACTTTCCTTGAAAAGGTTTTCCTGCTGCATGAAGAGTTCAGGAAGAGCGAGGTCAGAGTGGAGCGTATGTCTCGCCATATATATGATTTGGCAATGATGATGGATTCTGAAAACAAAATTGCTGACCGTGCAATCCACAACGAAGCCCTGTATAAGGCGGTACTTGAACATCGCAGAAAGTTTATCGGACTTAAGGGCTTCAACTATGATGAGCTATATCCTGCCACATTATGTATCGTGCCCAACGAGGATATTGCAAGACTATGGCAAGATGACTACAAGTTCATGTGTGAGCACATGATTTTCGGACAGGTGCCTTCTTTTGATGAACTGATAAGCAAGTTGTCAATGCTCAACGAGCAAATTAGACAGTTAAATTACCGAAAGGCATGAACATAAACGAACTCGGCGAGGATCTTGAACAGCAGTTCGGCAAGCCTCGCAACATAACAGAAGAGAACGTTAGGTTCATGCTTTCGCTCATAAAGGAAGAATTTGATGGAACGAAAGTGAACGAGAATATCGAAAAGCCAAGTCTTGAAGCCTTCGGCATGACCATTCTTGCTGTTATGTCATACCAAACTACACCTTGGGAAGAATTGGCAAAGAAACCTTCAATCCGCAAGACACTCAAATATATTGCCATTAGAGGAAACGACCATTATGACGAGATGGAGGCATTGACCAAGGAACTGATACGGAAGCACTTTGATGGCATTACCCAAAAGATGGTATTAGGGTTCTTGAAGATTATTCGTGGGGTGTCGAATGAAGAACGTCCGACCAAACTTATTGAATATACTCCATTCGCAGCCCAATACTATGCTATCCAGTACGGACTTCACCAGCTTATCAGAGGTGAACATCCAGATGATGCAGCCGTCATTATCCATTGTGCAATAGAGGACGGCATATTGTTCCCAACAATTCCTCGCAGTCTGCTGGTCGATGAGTTCAACCTGAAGAAAAGTAGTTTCGACAAGTATTTCAGTAAGTATCATATAAACTTGGAATACGAGTCCGATGCTGTCAAGAAACAGGTTGAGGAGAAAATCAAGTATTACAGAAGGTCTTTACGAAATGCCATAGGCTACAATGTCACCAATGAAAATAAGGTGCAGTTCTACGACCGCAAATTAGGACGCAAGGACTTCCTTTCTATGATTATTGCATATTGTCGCAGCATATTTCGTTTCTGACAATCTGCTACCATTTACAATCCTTAGCCAAGCGTAAAACAGCATTTGGCTAAGGATTTTTGATGTTGTCACGTTAATTCCATTAACAAAGAGTAGTCAATAGTAGTCGCATCCTACTGCCTATTCAAATCTCATCGAGAGCTGTCAAAAGCCATATACCTTTGCACCGTCAATCCGACAAACCAGCGGATTGGCGGTGTTTCTTTTTTATCACGCTGCAAGAAGGAGCATCCTGGTTTACGAGCAAGACAGCGTATGTATAACGAATATCAACAGAAAAAATATGGTTGACATCATGTCATTGACAAAGATGGGAGGACAGGTAGCACTAACCGTTACTCCAGAAGACCTTCACCATTTTGCAAATGCTCTCTTGGCGCAGTCACGCAAGGAATGGGAGGAACAAGCTGCGTCTGCTCGCAAGGAAGAATCTGAGGAAACCTTTCTTACAACAGAGGAGGTTTGCAAAATTTTCAATGTATGTCCTGCTACCCTATGGCAGTGGCATCGCACTGGCTACTTGCAGCACATCAAGTTTGGCAACAAGAACATGTACCCAGTTTCGGCAGTCAAAGCCATTACACACGCTCGCTCTATGAACGAAACTGTTGCTGGCTATTGCAAACGGAAGAGTAAAGTGGACAAGAAGTTGCCTAATGCTTACGACAACGATAGTAAAGAGAGCGTATGACGTATATCGAATACATGAACCAGCTTTGGCGTTCTGCTTTGTTGTCGCCAATGCCAGCGAGTGAGATAGCCTTGTTTGCCTACCTTGTGAACGAGAGCAACAAGCGGTATTGGAAAATGCCGTTTGCGTGCTCTACAACAAGAATATGTGAAGACTTGCGCCTATCAAGGCAAACTGTCATCACGGCACGGAAGCATCTATCCGAGCGCAAACTTATCGCTTTTACAGAAGGCAAATCCCGCCATCTACCGTCCAATTACACACTGCTTGAATGGATAGATAACTTGACAGTAGGCTTGACGGATAACTTGACGCAGGACTTGACACATATTAAAGATAAAGACAAACACCAAAGCAAAGATTCTTTTATAAAGGGAAGGTGTGAGATTTTTGACAGTAAAAACGGAGGTGTATATGGAAATAGCAAACGAAAAGAAAATCGCAGGACTTGTCCAGTTCCTGCGGAAGGGACGGACTATGACGGGGCGTTTTAGACTGCCTATGTCGGAGGAGCAGGCATACGAATATCTTCTGGCAGCATATATCATGGAAGTACAGCTCCGCTACCGCAGGTTTATCTATAATGGTTTTGTTGAAGAGCAACTCAAACAGGTAGCCAATTGCCTGACTGCAAACACTGCAAAGTTCGGAATCGTTCTATGTGGCGGATGCGGCAACGGCAAGACCACTATGCTCAAGGCATTGCAGAACCTTGTCAGGCGATTGGAAATCCTCAAACCGAACATATCGCCTAATGCTGGACATAGTTCTGATAACTACTATAGTTTTACCATTGTCAATGCCATGCAGATTGTACAAATCCGCAAGACGGACTATAATAAGTTTTGCAAATTGGCGGAAGCTGATATATTAGGTATAGACGATATTGGTACTGAACCTGCTGAAGTGCAGGACTACGGCAATTTCATTTATCCCATCAAGGAACTCTTGGCTATTCGGTATGACGCTCAACTGTTCACGGTCTTCACCACAAACCTTGAGCCCAAGGAAATCCGTCAGCGATATGGTGACCGAATTGCCGACCGACTCAACGAGATGATGACAAAGGTGGTCTATCGTAATCCAACCTACCGGACAGAAAACGCACAGATGGTGGAAAGTCAATGATAGAGGCTGTCTTTCGTGAGGGAGCCGACTTTTTGCAAAAGTCCATGAACATAATAGGGACTTTTAGATTCACCTGCTGACGCTGTTCACTTAAAAAGTCCGTCTATTATGCTCAGGCTCCGCCCGAGACCTGCTACCATTATACCGAGTTACGTCTTTTACAATGTACACCAAGACAGAAATACAATATGCAAAACAACATACCACGTGCCGCTATCCATGTCGGCAAAGACAAGAAATCTTTCTCCGCCCAAGTGGGTAACGAGACGGAACGTAGAGGTTGGGACGAGAATGTCTATCGGTTGAAGAATGCCGACAAGGACAAGAACAACCATTATAATTTCTCTCGCAAGAATCTCAATTTTGAAATCGTCAGAGGCGGAAAGTTTGTTCCGCTTGGATCTAACCCTATTCCACTCCACAATCGCATTCAGATGCGTCTTGATGAATTGGGCTTCAAACCATACATGGATGCCAGGCATCCCGACCAAGTATCAAAGAACAGTCCGAACTGCACTGTCGGCATAATATTCAGTGGCGACCACGACGTGCTGTACAACCTCGCATTTGGCAACCAAAAGATTGACACCGCCAATCCAGATGCAGATCATAGCAACATCGTATTGCAACAAGGCATCTATCAATGGGCAAAGGACACCTACGACTTTGCCTGTCGCAAATGGGGCGAGGAGAACATCATTAGTTTTGCCGTCCATTGTGACGAAACGAGTATCCATGCCCATGTACAGACTATTCCTGTGGAGAAAGTCAAGAAACGTGGACGCATAGGCAGCAAGTACGTCAACAAGAACAATCCTGACATAGTGCTTTCAACTAAGGAATGGAGAGCATTACCCAAAGAGGAGCGAGACAACTATACCAAGCAAACTGCCTCAAAAGACTTTGTTGAGCGTGTGTCTTATGCCAAGGTGTGGGGAGAGACGAGAAAAGCAAAGTCGGAATATCTCTCGCAAATACATACTGACTACCACAATGAGGTTGGCTGCAAGTACGGTCTTGCACGCGGCATTCCTTACAATGAATTGTCCGAGGAGGAAAAACGAGGACGAAGGCATAAGAACAAAGTCGTTCTTGAAGCCGAGCGACAGGCGAAAGCTGCTCTTGACAAGGTGGGGAAATACGCTGTTCTTGCCACTATTGACAAGCAAGAGCTCACCTTCCCTCTTCTCAATATCAAGACACCTGTTCAAGAGGCAATGGATGCCGTTAAGAAAGAACTTGCCATTCCTATTCCTGCACTTATCGGACAAAAGACTTGGCGAGAGGAACGGACAACAAGCATCAATGATGCTATCAAGGCTCTTATCGTTGTCATCAACGCTGAACGTGACAAGCAGAATAATGGTATACGGGCATCTGTCAACAAAACTTACACTTACTATATGCAGCAACTCAACAAACTGATTATTGAGAATAAGGCATTACAGAATGAGAATGATACACTAAAGGCCGAAAATACGGAGGTGAACCAACACATATCGCAACTTGACGAGAACGCAGTCAGACGAGTAACCGCTCAAAAGGATGCAGTTATTGAAAGTCTCAATACCCAATTGGTCTCAAAAAACGAGGACATTACAAAACTCAAGACTGATTACAATACTCTATGGGAGAAATACAAAATCTTGGTTCTTCAATGGAACGACTTGACAAAGCAGCCTGAAATAATTGAAGCTGTTAAACGTGTGGAAGAACGCAAGGAACAAGAAGCGGAGGCAAAACGTGAAGAACAGGTAAGACAAGACAGATACCAAGGTGTACTTGACCGATTCATTAGTGAAGGTAATGAACAGCTTAAAGCCTTTTCGCAATCAAGCAGAATAGATTTCGATGAGAAAGAAGCCAAAGCAATCTATTATGGTATTATGGCTACTGCTACAAAATCCAACATTGCGCTTTGCTCTCCACAAGGAGCAAAGTTTGCCGTTGAAAGATTTCTCGCGAGCATGGATTGGAATGGTTGTGGCAACTATCGGAGAGAATGTGTCGCACACTGGACAAAACTCTTTGCTACCGATGAGGTTGTTTATACCGAACCCATCATTCAGAACTTCCTTTCGTTCATTGATTACATGTCGTGCAGCGCAGATACATACGTTTCACTCGGTGGCTCCAATGGTTGTGCTGACCAACTCACGAATTGGGACGGAACACAGAAAAATGGATTAGGAGCGCCATCAAGAAAGAAATCACAAGGTTTATCCAGATAATGACAATGAGAGGCGATTTGTGGCGTTGGTTACAGCAAATCGCCTCAAATTACAGAAATGTGATGCCAGAAGTGAAGATTTCCAATGATTTATTCTTTCGTCTGAATAAGATTTCCTACTTTTGTGGTCAATAATTGACAATTCTATCAAAAGAAAGTCTATTGGTTTAATCTAACCTCTGAGCAATAACATT
>OLGM01000808.1_pt1 | contig 17217 bp, 16 predicted proteins | sample 1606001 | NCBI WGS metagenome assembly OLGM01 (sample SAMN03283294) | human gut metagenome | biome: human-associated habitat; material: feces | host: Homo sapiens | place: Peru | collected 2012
TATAAAAAGGTTTTTGTTTAGCTCCCATTCTTTTTAATCTTAATTTAACAGCCATCTTTTATGCCTCCTTTTTCTATAAGTATATTAACATAAGCAAAAAAACATGTCAACCTTTTTTGGTTGACATATATAAAAACTATCTTACTACATATGGATTTGTAGATGTACCTTCACCAGTTGGCTCAACAACTGTTCCTGATTTTAAAGAAATTACAGGACGAACACCATTAATAAAAAAAACTTTATCATGTATTATACTATCATTATTAACCACCCCATTTACACTTGCATTACCACTAACATCAGTATAAATAGGTGATAAAGTCCAATAACCGATATCTGTGTATAGATAATTTGTTGTATCTTTATAATCACTTGTATTTGAAGAATATGTATTAAATCCAGCAAGTACTACTTCATCCAAAGTTATTAATCCAACTGGATAAGTAAGTGCACCATTTCCATTTTTACTATCTACCATAAATTTATCATTTGTATTTTTACATACTAAATTTGGATTTAGTTTTTTTGACCAATATGATGCTCGATGTGCTGTTTCAAACAATGTATCATTTTTACCATAACCAAGTGATCCATAAGATGCCATGTTTGGATTACCTATTGTGGTTGCATCATACGCTTTTGTACTTCTATCATTACAGAATACTGTATCTTCTAATTTACTAGTTGCACTTTCATCAAAATTTTGACCATACCAATTGTCTATATATGTTTTTATTGTTGAATTATTTATATTGGCATGTGTCGCTGCATACGTTGATGAGTTAGGTGCTCCATACATATATCCTACATATGCATTATCATCAGCTTTTGTATTAAATGCACTTGTTCCTATTTGAGTTGCTTCTCCAGTTTGAATTTCACATTTTCCATCTGTGGGTGTTCCATTATATATTATTTTTATTCCACCGGTTTCTGTTGTTCTTATTATCTTCCAACACATATTATTAAATATTATATTGTTATTTACTTTATCTGCATCTCCTCTAAAATAGTATACTGGTACATTTCCATCTGTTGCCGTTGTTGTATATATCCCATTTGTTCCACTTACTCCTGAACGTACTTTATAATCTATCACTGTTGTTGTATCCGCATTATTTTTTATCATGTTGTATAAGTTTATTGGAGCAACACCTAACTCATCTTTTTCTACTGCATTAAATGTTAGTTCACATACATAATTTTCTCTTACTTCCTCTGTTGCAGTTTTATTTAATGTTACTGTTAACGTTCCATTTAATGAAGTCTTTGCTTTTATAACTGTTGCATTATTTTCTATTTCATTTTTTATACTTGTGTATTTAGCTGTTGTATTTTCTTTTACTTTACAATTAACGCTTACTTCTGCATCATAGTTTGCTGAATTATTTGTTACTTCATAATTTAATATTGAAGTATCACCAACATTTTTTAAATCTTTAGTATTAAAATTTATAATTTTTTTAGTGTCATCTATAATAGAAGCATATACATCTGTTCCATCTAATGAAGCTGACGTAAATATAACTGAAAAGTCATCTGTATTTTCACTTACTTTTGCAGACCCATTTATTATTAAAGTTGTACTAACTGCAGCAAATCCTATAGACATTACTAAAATTGCAATTACTATCGCACTTCTTCTTTTCATATATACACACACCATTCTATAATTAAGTATACAATATTTTTGTTGTATATTATATTTAATATTTATATCTTGTGTAAATATTTACATAAAATGCAAATACTAAATTAAAACATAAAAAAATGGAATAAAAGTTTCCATTTTTTAGATGTTATTCAAAATAATCATTTCTATATTCTAATTCATCTACATTACTTACATTATTAGTTGTATTAATTATTTCTGTTGTTTTCTTTTTTAACATTTTTTTAAGAATGAAAATAATACATGTAACAAATGATACAAATACAACAATTATTAAAATTAAATAAATTACACTTTTACTATTCTTCTTTTCTTTATATTCTTTTTTCACCAAATTTATTTTATAAACGCGGGTTTTATTCGTTTCATTATTTAAAACTTTTAATTCTACAAAATCTTTATCTTCAACATTAATTATTCCTTCATTAACAGATATGTTACTATCTTTTTCAGTAATTATATATAGTTCTTTTAAGTCATTTGGTATAGTTAGAGAATAAGTTGTTTGATTTTCTTTAAAATCTAAATTATAACCAACTATCTTTAAACTTTTTAACGATGGTATTATTTCTTCTTTTACTACTTCAGTTGTTGTAGTTGTGGTTGTTTCTTCTACTGATTGTTCTATTGGAATATCAAGGCTTATAACTTTAGTAGTTGTTTTTGTTGTATTATTTGTTCTTTTAGTTGCTTCGGTATTTCTAACAGTTGTATTATTACTTACACTCTTTGTTGTGGTTGTTGTAGTAGTAGTTGTCGTTGTTTTTTCATTAACATAAACAACTATTTTATAAGTTGTTATAATCTCTTTTTCATCATAATCTGATGCATTAATACTTACTGATATAGTTGTAGTACCTACTGAATTTCCTTTAATTGTTATTGACTTTGAGTCATTATCCATCCAAAAATGAGTTTCACTTACAGTAGCTATATTTGTATTAGCACTTGTAATAGTTACTTCACCTGCTGCTGAAGAAGCAGCTATATTAAAGTTAACTGAACCTCCAGGATACATACTAACATTATACTTATTTATTGTTATATTTCCTGCAAAAACATAACTTGGAATAAGTAACATCAATAGTAATATATATTTGTAAAGCACTCTCATTATACTTCACCCCTTAAAATTCTATTTTTTATTCTTATGTAATCCTGAGGTGTAATTTTTCCATCTTCATTAGCATCAGCACTTAATAAATTTGTTTCATCTGTTATTACTTTATTTTTCAAAATATGATTTTTTATTCTTATATAATCTTGAGGAGAAATTTTGCCATCCATATTGGCATCTCCTATAAGAATAATTACATAGTTATTATCCTCTGTAGTTACAACATCTCCAGTTTTAACTTTATCATTTTCAGTTAATGATACTGAATTTCTGACTAAATCTAAATTGTTTTCATAATTTATATTACTTAAAACATAATTTTTATTAATAATTACGTTTTTACTTGGAAGAATCTTAATATATTTTCCTTCTATTTTAAAAGTATTTGAAGTTAATTTATCATGAACTTCAAAACTAACTGATTTTTGACTATCTTTATATTTTAAAGTAACTGTATAAGTTCCTGATTTAGTAATACCATTTACTTTTAATTTATAATAATTATTATTAATATTAGATCTATCTATATCAAAATAATCATTAACGTTGTTTCCGTCTTTAAAGATATTTATACTGATTAATTCTTTATAATCAATATTTGAAGAAGTAAAATCTATATTAAAGTAATCACTCGAATTAACGTAGACTTTATTACTTGAGGATGAAACATATATGTTGTTTAAAGTTCCAGGCACATGATTTTCATTACTTGTATATGCATAAATTACTGGTTCACAGGAAACAAGGGTTCCTGAACCGACATTATAAAAATCATTCCAAGTACTTCCATCAGTTGAATAATAATTTGTATTTTTGCTTATTTGCATATAATAATGTTTATCTGTAGAAGTTGTACTTTTACACATTAAAGGTACAACATAACCAGATTTATTAAATTTAACTATTATAGTTGCTGCACTTGTAAGTTTAATTTTACTAAATTTAACACTTATAACTCCTTCATGATTTGAAGTTCCACTTGCAAGTTTAGTCCATGAAGAACTTGAACTTAAATTATTGTCTTTTGATAAATATACTTCATAAGGAGTACCTTTTAATGTTTCAAAACTTACTTTATCTAAATATTCATTTCCAGTAACATTAATTTTAGTACTTAAATATATGTAATTTGGTGAATAAAAACTGGTATTAGCAAGTGAGTCAGAAGCATTATATATATGATCATATTCATTTACACTTATTCCTTTAAATCCTGTAATATTTCTACAAATTCTTAAATCATCATATGAAATATAAAAATATCCGTTATCTCCAAATTCTTCTCCCCAAGAGTTTTTTACAATGAAAGCTCCATCTCTTGAAGCATAAGCAAAATTATCTTTGCTTATTCGATCATCATATCCAACTATAGTTACAGCATGGTCGGTATAATCACTTCTTGTATTTATAAAATAGTGTTGGTCTAAGCTAGTCCAGCCATTAGATGAATTTATGGTTGCTCCAACAGCTCCATATTCTCTTACATAAGATTTTATTTCTTCAATTCTGTCACTTGTACAAGTTGATGAAGAATAGTCACTTAAATAATCATCTACACTTAATACTGGTTTTTTAGTTGGCATACTAGATTTATTTATTGGAGCATAATTGCTTGACCATGGAAGAATATAAGGAAAATCTCTTTCCAAAATTGCTCCATCACCCCTAAAAATATATGATGCAACATAAGTATAGTTACCACCATCATTTGCTTTTCTGTTAAAACCACTTACATTTACCTCATTATTTAAATAAGCTTTATATGTAGACATCATATTAATATGTCTTTCGGATAAGTCAAGTTCAGGAAAACCAGCTTTCATTGCTGCAGTTTCAATTAAAGAGACTCCAGAAAAAGCCCAACAAGCATTTGTATTTCCTTGATTTTTTACTTTTGAAACAATATTTAAATCTAAAGATGAATATGCGATATCACTTAATCCTCTAACAGTTTCAAAAGTTTTTATTTTTATATTTTCTTCTTTTTTACAAAAAGTTGGTTCAATTAATTTAGACTTTTCTACCTCACTTAATTTACTCCAATTTTTGTGTTCTTCTGATTCTTCGCATAAAATACTTGCTTTAACACTAGGAATAAATAAAATTAAAGAAATAATAAAAATCAAAAACTTCTTCATACTTACACTACCTTAAAGTAATTATATCAAAATAAAATTGAAAGCAAAAGAAAAATAACTAATTACTTAGTCATTTTCTTCATATTTACATTTTCTTCATAAATTGTTTCTAAACTAGTATTTTTATCTTTTTTTACTTTAATAATAAAATATAAATTATCTTCAAAATTATTTTTCACATTTTTAGTAAATTTCTTAATTCTATTATTACTTTCAATATAGTTATATGAACTATAGAACTCCAAAGCAGTTTTTAAAGATTCACTTGTATCAAAAGTCTCACTTTGAGTTAAAAATCCTTCATATTTATTATTATTTTTAATATAATATCCAACTTCTATTCCATATATTTTATAGTCATCTTTATTATAATTTGCTGGAGTTGAATAGAACATGTGCATATCATTATTAACAAACGCATGAATTGTAGAAATACTTATATTTTCATCTTTAATTGATGAAATATATATTTTACTAGAATTACTTAATCTATATATTATAAATATACTTATTGCTAGCATAATCGTTAAAAATATTATAATACTTTTAGGATTATTTAATATATCTTTTATTTTATTCACTTGTTTCATCTTCTTTCTTAGAATATGTATTTGGATTTATATTTTCAAGTTCAACTTCTAAAGTTTGATTTTCAATATCTATTTGACTACCAACTTCAATGTTAAATGATTTAACATATCCGTAATTATTGAAATTATATTTTAAACCAATTAAGTTACAGAAATTAATTACTTCACTTTCACTCCATCCATTTATATCTGGCATCGTTATATTTTCACTATTAGTAAGTAAGAATACTTTTGCACTTTGATGAGTTAAAATATCTTTATTTGGATATTGTTTTATTACACGTGTTCCATCTCCAATAATGTATGGAGTTATTCCTAAAGATGAAATACTTGTAGTAGCTGATGTTACTGTTTTATTTACATAATTATCAATATGTACAAGTTTAGTTGCATCTTTATCACTTACACGAGTATCTAGGTTTTTATATTTAGCAACACTTTCTACCATTTTTTTAACAATAGTTCCCATATTTTTACTTGTTCCGTGGAAATCTTTAACAGCTAAATAAATAATATATTCTGGATTATCCTTTGGAAATACTCCAGCAAATGATTTAATAACATTATAGCTACCTACAACATAACCTCCATTTCCATTTGTATAGTTAGCCGTACCAGTTTTACCAATAAGTCTAACCGAATCCGTATGATATACTTTTCCTGTTGCAGCTGAGTCAGTTCCATTAACAGTTAAATCCATAAGTTCTTTTATTTTATTTACAGTTGATGTTGAATAAACTTTTTTAAGTTCTTTTTTACCACCTTGATAAACCACTTCTTTTTTATTTGGATCAACTATTTTTTCTATTATATATGGTTTCATGACTGTTCCATCATTTGTTAAAGTTGTAAGAGCTTGAATCATTTGAATAGGTGTTACAGTTATACCTTGGCCATATGAAGCACTTGCTACTTCTGTATCATATTCAAAATTAATATCACCTTTATATTCATTAGCAAGTTCAATACCAGTTTTTTCTCCAAATCCCAAATTCGTATAATACTTAGTTAACCCTTGTTTTTTTAGTTTTTTTGATAAATTAACAGCAGCAACATTGGAAGAATAAGTAAATCCTACATCATAACTAATATTGCCCCAACCTACTTTATTCCAGTCTTTTATTTTATAGTCAGCTACCTCTACTGTACCTGATTTATAAAGCTCATCACCTTTATAAAGACCCTCTTCCATAGCAGATGCAAACGAGAATATCTTCATTGTACTACCTGGTTCATATGTATATGAAATAAGTGGATCGTTATAGTTTTCTAAGTTAAGTTTGTTTGGATTAAAACTTGGTGAAGTTGAAGAACCTATTATTGCTCCTGTTTTAGCATCAGCAACAGTTATTGTTACCCATGAAGGATTATACTCAGTAAATTCTGAAACCGCATTATCTAAAAATATTTGAACTTGTTTATCTAATGTTAAATAAACATCATATCCATCTTCTGCAGGAGTATTTTGACTTACTTTATCAGCCATTTGATATCCATAAGCATCATGTTGATAAGTAATACTTCCATCTTTACCCTTTAAATATCTATCACAGAATTTTTCGATACCAAGTTCACCTGTTATTTCATCAGTTTCTTCTTTCTTTTTAGCATAACCAATTATATATGAAGCAAAATCACCATTTTGATAATATCTTTTAGACGATTTTACAAAAGCAATTCCTGGTAAGTTTAATTCTTCTATTTTTTGTTTATCAAGTTCACTTAAGTTTTTTCCACCTGAGCCAAATTCTACTTGATATTTATTTTCAACATTTAATCTTTCATATATATATTCATAGGACATTGTTTTATTAATTGGTTCTAAAACTTCTGCTAATTTTCTTGCAGTTTCTTCTTTATCAACTACATGTTTTGGATATCTATCATCTGTAGTTCTACTTTTAGCAAGATACGCAATTAAAGTATATGAATTTACATTTTGAGCAAGTAAGTTAGATGCATTATCATAAATATTACCACGTGTTGCATATAAAGTCTTAGTAGTAGTGCTTCTTGATTCAGCTATTTCTTTTAAATTTGAACCTTCAACATTATCATTTGTAGCAACATAAGCAAGTTTTGCAAAAAATAAAGCAAATAAAAGAACAATACATATTATAAAAACAAAATTGATTTTTATTGTATTGTTCGTATATTTCATGTTTTTTACCTCGCTTATTATTTGATAACAATTATATTATCATTATTATAGCTTAATCCGTTGTTCTTTGCAACATCTTGAATTGTAGATAAACTTGCTAATTCATCTACTTGCATAGATAAACTTGAGTTAACATTTTCTTGTTTTTCTATTTTCTTTTTCATCTTTTCAACTTCAATATTAGAACTTGAAAGACATGCACTTGTGTATACAACCATAACTGGAGTCATAAGTGCTAAAATAGCTAAAATAGCAATTATTAATTTTTCTCCTTTTTTAAATTTTATTCCTTTTTTTGAAGTTGATTTTTTCATATTTAAACCCTTTCTATTACTCTTAGTTTTGCACTTTTGCTTCGAGAATTTTCATTTATTTCTCTATCACTAGCAACTATTGGCTTTTTATTTATTAATTTTATCTTTGGTTTGTATCGTTCAGGAATATCAGGTAATCCTTTAACGATATCTGGTACTTCACTGTTGCTTTTAAAAATATGTTTTACTATTCTATCTTCTAATGAATGAAATGTTATTACAGCAATTCTTCCATTCTTATTAAGTAAATCTATAGCATCAGGAAGTGTACTTTCTAATACTCCTAGTTCATTATTTACTTCAATTCTTATAGCTTGAAATATAACTCTTTCTGGATGTCTTGTTAATGCATAACTTACAGGCACACTTTTTTTAATAACATCAACAAGTTCCAAAGTTGTATTTATTGGTCTTGAAGAAATAATGTTTTTAGCAATGCTACGAGAATATTTCTCTTCAGCATATTTATAAAATATATTTGTTAAATCTTCTAAATTATAATTATTTACAACATCGTATGCACTCTTTTTATTTGTTTGATCCATACGCATATCCAATGCTGCATCTTTCATAAATGAGAATCCACGAGATTCATTATCTATTTGAGGAGATGAAAATCCTAAATCAAAAAGTATTCCATCTACATGATCAATACCCCTATTATCAAGTTCATTTTTTAAAGATGAGAAGTTTGCATGTATTATTTCAAAATTATTACTTATTTTTCTTAGTTCTTCTTCAGAATATTTGATTGCTTCCATATCTTGATCAAAAGCATATAGGAAACCATTTTTTAATCTTTTTAGAATTTCTTTACTATGTCCAGCATAACCAAGCGTGCAATCGACATATATTCCGTTTTCTTTGATGTTTAATAAATCTATACTTTCATTTAATAAAACACTATAATGCATTATAATCACCTGTTGTAAATAAATTTTCTGCGATACTAGCAAATTTTTCTTCATTATCACTTAAGAAGTTATTCCATAATTCGCTAGACCAAATTTCAAGTCGATCGTTTGCGCCGATAATAACACAATCACGAGTTATACCGGCGTATGCGATCAATGGGGAGGTAATACTGATTCTTCCACTTCGGTCAAATTCAGCTTCGATAGCGCCAGATAAGAAAAATCGAACAAAGTCACGAGCATCCTTATGTGTAAATGGTAGGGTTTTAAGTTTATCGACAATTTTTTGCCATTCGCTGGTCGAATAGACGAATAAGCATTTGTCTAATCCTCTAGTAATAATAACTTTTTCGCCAATTTCTGTACGAAACTTACTCGGAAGGACTAATCGATTCTTTTCATCAATGTTATGATGATATTCACCCATGAGAAGCATAAGAATTCCCCACTTTCTTCCACTTTCTGCCACTGTCTACATATAATATACTCTAAAATCCCACTAATTTCAATAAAGTTATTGCAAATTTACGATTTTTGACATAAAAAAAACGCGAGTTTCGCGTTTAATGTTATGGTTGTATTATAAATGGTGTTGGTGAATAAAAAATCAATGCCATTTTTATTTAATAAAAAGGACATAAATTTGATACAATGTAATTATCACAAAACAAAAGAATCAAACGTTTCCTTCTGTAAGAAGGATAATCCAAATTATAATAAGCATAAAGATTTATGGAAATTAATATTGGAAAATGAAAATTTATCATAAAAACGTTAAAAGCTTTAAATCTTTTTAGAGGTAATATTAAATACATTGAAAGCTCATTTAAATATCAAATTAATAATGGTCGTATTGAAGGAACTAATAACTTAATTAAAGACATACTAAAAGGATGATTTATTATCATCCTTCGTAATTTATTTTTTTATCAAATTTATTATCTACCAACATCATTTGACAAAGAACCGACTAAATATAACTTTATTATTAGTCATTAACCTATAACTTCAGCTAATTTATCTAAACAATCTTGAACATTAGAGCAGCCCATTTTTGTATTTGTATCATCGTAAGCAATATTTCTTGCTTTATAAGCACTAAGAGTTCCATTTCCTAAAGAAGTTCTCTCACTTGCATTAATCGTTAATCTACATTTAAAAGTAATTGTTTGTTCTTCAACTGCGTTTTTATTCAATTTTACATTTATTTTTCCATTTTTTGTTGTAGTTGCATCAATAATGAAATTTGTAGGTTCTAAACTTACAGAAATATAATCACTATTGACAGCATCACATTCAACACTTACATTAGCATCATAGTTTTTACTAGCGTTTGTCACTTCAAAATCTAACACTGAAGTTTGACCAACTGTTTTTAAATCACTTGTTGTATATGTTATTGCTTTTCCATTTTCTCCTATAGCTTCATTTGATATATTCTTTCCATCCAAAATTGCTTCTGAGAAATATACATCAAAATCATCTATATTTTCTCCTATTTTTGCACTACCATTTATTATTAAAGTTGTACTTATTGCAGCAAATCCTACTGCCATTACTAATATTACTAATCCTATTATTTTCTTTTTATTTTTCATATCCACTTTCCTCTCTTATATAATAACATTATTGCGATATTTTTTAAAAAAAATTATTTTTATCAAAGTAAACCAAGTGTTAAGTTTTTAAACTACAGAAAGAACGAGGTGGAAACCTCCGTAATTGTCAGTCGCTCCAGTGCTCCTATCGAAATAGAAAGTCCCAGACAGCATGCCATCAGTGTAACGCCCGCCTCGATGGAACCAAGAGTTAGATGAGTCCACAAAGTACGAATAGTCGCCATACCAACTAGAATGCCATCTAGAAGTATTATCATTTTTAAACGGTCCCATTTCCCCGGTAGCGTCTCCAAGTATTCTATATTGGTACGTACTAATTGTTGACGAAACGTTATAAAAATCAAAATATTTACTATCATAATTTGCTAAAGTGGACGCACTAAATCCACTTGATCCAGAATTTCCTATTATATATGCAGACACATATTCCCAGGCTCCGCCTGACATATCATAAACACCACTTATATTGCCTGTTGTACTCGCAAGATAACCAATATCTGTATTGTATGCAGAATTGTATGCTGCACCATCCCCACTTGTTCCTGGAAATGTTTGTTGATTTGTCGATGGTAATGCACTATACCCAGTTTTATAACTTGAATTATTATTTATATTAACTTCATAACCTAAACCATATTTCGAATGAGATAGATATGCAACTGCTCCCCACTCTGTATTTTTCATCATATGCGAATCTAAATTACGTTTATAATTATAAGAATTTAAGAAAGCATTATATACATTTATATTTCTCCAACTATATACATTTGGTTTTATTATTACTTTACTTGTATCATTTGCGTTTACTTGAGCTGCTGCTGTACTTGTTGCTCCTTTGTATCCTGTTTCAAATTTCCCTACCCAAAATCCATTTACTCCCATACTTATAAATGCCGGATGGGTCATATATTCTCCACTATTACATTTTCCACTCTCTCCACTTATCATTGGTGTTTTACATGATACACCTTCTATATCTGTTGTATTAGTTTCATCAAATACTATTTCTATTTCATGTACTCCTTTACTTGATGTTCCTGTATTCCATAATTTATATTTATATTTTGGTATCCATACAAAATAACTTTGAATATCAGATTCACTTATTGTATCCCCTGTTTTATAATTTGTTCCATCCTCAAGTATTACTGCATTGGCCCATATTTTATCACAATAGTTATACCAACTTTTTGAAGTATCGGCATATTTTACTGTTCCATCATTTTCTATTGTTACTGGAACTAAGCCTTCACCTAATTTAGGTGCACTTACATTTTTACAAGAGGAGTCAGACACTGTTTTATCATATAGTTCTTCTATTGCATCTTGTACGTTATTTGCTTTTAAATTAGTTGCACCATTACTGAAACTAATATCTTTACTATTTATTAATTCAGCTGCATATGCAACACTTAAGCCTAAAATTAATCCAAACAAAACAAAAATCAACTTATCTTTTTTCATAAGCCCACACCCTATCATAATTAGTATATATCATTTTTAGTATACACGTAAATAATATAATTAATTAAAAATGTAAAATTTTACAAAAAAAAAGTGAAGTATTTACTCTTCACTTATCATATATTTTCCTAAAACACGTACTTCTCGATTCTCATTTATTTTTCTTTCACATAATAGAAAACAAATAATATCAAAGTCTATTTGATTTAATTTCTTATTTGTATTATTTGGAAGTTCTTTATTTATATAATCTATTTGATCAGCTATAATTTTTTCATCCACTATGTGTCCATCTTTAAAAAGTAACTCTGACAAATAAAACAATGCCGCTTTTATATTTTCATTATCACACTTCGTCAAAGTATCACAATGTAAAGACTCTATTACTCTTGTAACTGGATCGATTTTCTCACAATTAAATATCATTGGATGATTACCTGGAATAATTTTTTCATATTCTTTTAAAGAAAATATTGCTTTACTTAACCCATTTGCAAGACCTAAGCTTCTTAATGTATCAATACCGTATTTTCCATACTTTCTATATACATATACTAATATCTTTTGCATTATTTCTTGATAAGAATATTCAAGTTTAAATGAAAGTAATCCATCGGCATCTATTTTTCTTTCCCAAATAACACCTAAAGAATTTTCTACACCAACTAATGATGGATTAACAAGAGGATCTATAAAATCTATTGATTGATTTTCATCAGTTATATCAATAAAATTATCTTCTGAATAATAGTCTCTAACAAAATCTGAATCAATAAAATCTTTTTCATATAATACAAAATCTATTTCTTTAGGAAAAGTTGATTCAACTATCTTATAATTATCTTGTAATTCTCTCGAATCTCTAAATTCAAGTAAAAAGCCACTATTGGCTAAATGATCTGAGAATTTGTAAGAATATCCTTTTTTTCTAAACTCTAACATTAAAACACCCCTTTGTTTAAGTGCGTTTTATTATATAACAAGATTACAAAAAAAGCAAATTTTAACCAGCGAATATTTGAACCCAATAAGTTTTTCCATTTAAAGTGTATTTACCAAATCCTACTCTTGTAAACATCGTATTTATCATATTTCCATAATGACCATCTGAATTTCTCCATACTTCACTTACACCAGCAGCTGTTTTTTGACCATATGCTATATTTTCTCCCATGGAGTTAACATTAAGGTTTAAGTCTTCGGCAATACTATAGCACATATTTCCATCTGGTCGAAAATGAGAAAATTTTTTAGAATAAGCCATTTCTATAGCACGTATAGTTGCAGCTAAATTAAGATCATCATCAATAGATAATGGAGATACATTAACCTCGCTTCTATAACCATTAACGTATGATAGCATTTCATTATATGTTCCTTTGTTTAAAGCTTTTACAGATATAGCTTCATCTTTTAAATCATTAGTAGTTGCATTATAATTTGTAGAATCAATTGTCGTTTTTTTCTTTTTTCTTGATTTTTCTTCTTTTCTTCCATCATTATACACTTTATAAGTTATCTCATAATTATCTTTTATAATAGTGCCATATTTTGTAGTTTCTTCACTTTGAGTTTCTTTAATAGTTTTATAATCAAGTGTTGTAGTTGCTTTTTTACTAGTAGTTTTCTTAGTCGTTACTGTTGTTGGTTTTTCAGTAACTAAAGTTGTAATCTCAGTTGTCACTTCAGTTATTTCACTTGTTTCTGTTGTTGTAGTTATGTCACTAGTAACAGGATTACTTTGTTTTTCTTCTTTTTTACCAAGAATAAAAATGATAAATATAGAAGAAACTAAAACAAGTATAATAGTAATTCTGATAAGTATTTTTTTCTTCATAATATCTCCTTAATTCATAACTCTTTTAAACATTCTTTCTAATTCGTATCTTGTAAATGTTATAATTGTTGGTCTTCCATGAGGACAATTATAAGGGTTATTACATAATACTAAATCATCAAGTAATTTTTGAGCTTGCTCTAAAGTAATTGCTTCATTACCTTTTACACTCATCTTACATGCCATAGTAGCTGCAATATGATCATGAAATTTAACTCTATCAAATAAGTCTTTACCTTCAATTATAATATCAAATATACGTCTTATACTTTCAACTTCATATCCACTTATTAACCAAGTTGGATGTTCTTTAACTAAGAATGTATTAATTCCAAATTCTTCTATATTAAATCCTAATTCATTTAATATGTTCATATTTTCTTTTAACTTTAAAAACTCTGAAGTTGTAAGTTCAATTGGTATTGGAAGTAATAAAGGAGTTGTATAAATATTTTGATTTTTTAAAGCATTTAATACTTTTTCATAATTGATTCTTTCTTGAGCAGCATGTTGATCTATTAAATACATTCCTTTTTCATTTTGAGCAATTATATATGTACCTAAAGCAATACCAACTGCATAAAGTTCTTCTTTTTTTATTATTTCATTTTCTTTAATGTCTTCACGACTAACTTCTTTAACAACTTCTTTTATTTCTTCATAATCTGTCTTTGGTGCTTCAGTTTTTGAAGTTTTAAAATCAAGTTGTATTTCTTCCATTTGCACATTTTCAACATCAGCCATAACTGGATATTCATTAAAGTTTTGATAATCACTAACTTCAATTTTAGGAATAAGTAAAGCTTTTTTTAATGCTGAATTAACAGTTTTAGTAAGTAATTCTTTTAAACCTTCAATTTTTGAAAACTTAATATCTTGTTTAGTTGGATGGATATTAACATCTATTAAAGTTGGATCAGTATCAATGTTAATTATGACTACTGGATATTTTATATCTGGTTTAAATGTATGATAACCATCATTTATAGCTGCATTAACTTCAACATTTTTTACACATCTTCCATTTACAATAGTAGTCATATGATTTCTATTACTTTTTAAAATGCTTGGTTTGCAAATATATCCTGAAATATCATAATCATCATTACTAGCATTTATTTCAATCATTTCCCTGCTGACTTGAAAACCATATATTTCATGAATAGTTTTAAGTAAATCATCACTTCCAGAAGTAAATACAATTCTTTTATCATTATTTGTTAAAGTAAATGAAATATTTGGATGACTTAATGCAAGTTTTTCAATATATGTTGTTACATTAGAAAGTTCAGTTACATCACTTTTTAAATATTTTAATCTAGCTGGAGTATTATAAAATAAATCTTTTACTTCTATTGAAGTTCCTTTTTTAGCAGGAGATGATTCATCTATTTCTAATTTACCACCATTAATTTGAATATGAGTTCCTGCATCACCTGTAGAAGTATATAAATCAACTTTAGAAACAGATGCTATACTAGGTAAAGCTTCACCTCTAAATCCTAATGTAGAAATAAAAAATAAATCATCTTCTTTTTTTATCTTACTTGTAGCATGTCTTTTAAAAGAAAGTAAGGCATCATCATGTTCCATTCCTACTCCATCATCTATAACTTGTATAGATTTAGTTCCACTTTCTTTTAAATTAACAATTATCGTTTTACTTTTAGCATCAATACTATTTTCAACTAATTCTTTAACTACTGAAGAAATTCTTTCAACAACTTCTCCAGCAGCTATTTTATTAGCTAAATCATCACTCATTACTTGAATTTTCATATACCCTCCCAAACATACTATTTCTAACTTCAATATATTTAGAATCTATATTAGTTTCAATATCAGTTTCATTTTTTATAGATATAAAACCTAAACCTTTTAAAATAATATCACTATTGTCTTTTATTTTTAAATTATTATTTAATTCTAGTTCTTTTTTAAATACTTTATGAGCAATTTTTCTTGCCACTACATTAGTATAAATTGTTAAACTAGTAGGTTTATTTACTTTAATATAAAATTTATTATCAAAAATACTTAAAGTTTCACTTTCTTTCATATTAAAAGTAATTGCTTCAATATCTTTATCTACAACGTCATTACTAATAAAATCATCAAATACGATTCCTGGTGAATCAATAAGAGTCATTCCATTTTTTAATTTAACACGTATAAAATCAATAGTTGTATTCTTTTTATTATTAACTGTTATTGTTGAAACATCTGTATTAGTTTCTTTAATCAAATCATTTATTAAAGTACTTTTACCCGCGTTAGTGATACCTACTATATATGTCTCTCTAATATTATTTTTTTCTAAATAGTTAAGTATGGATTTTGCTCCATGAGTAATAGTTCCACCTTTAAGTTTAATTTCACCATTTATTCCATATTCTTCTTTAATATACTTTCTAAAGTTTTCTTTTTTTACATGTTTAGGAATAAGTTCACTTTTATTGATAACTAATATTTTTTCTTTTTTTATACTTTTATAAAAGTCCATTATATCTTTATTTATATTTAAGAAATCTACTAAGAAAATAACAAATTTATTATCTTTATTAATTTTATTAACTATTTCTTTTTTATCTTTTGGAGTATTTACTACTACTTGTTCTCCATAATGAATCATTCTAAAACAACGCATACAATATGAAGAATTATCTATTTTATTTTCTGGTATATAACCTATTTTTTCTTTATCAACAGATTGTAATTTAGCTCCACAGCCAAAACATATTTTATTCATAATATCTTCCTTTTTTAAATAAATCTTTTTTTGTTATTTTTGTTGTAATAAGATTTTCAAATTTACGATTTAATTTACTTACTGCATATTCATCTATACTTATTGGATTTACAAGTATAGAAGTAAAATCCATTTTATTTGCTCCATATATATCATATAAAATTTGATCTCCAATACATGCTATCTCTGATGTTTTAAAATTAAATAATTTAATTATTTTTTTATATTTAAATTTGAAAGGTTTAAATGAAAGATATGCTGAATCAACACATAGTTCTTCTTTAAAAGCTTCAACATTTTTTTTAACACTGTTGCTCATTAAAATTAGTTTAAATCCCATATCTTTTAAATCTTCAAACAAGTCTTTTACTTTTTTATTTGGTTTTGTTGCACTTTCTGGCATAAGAGTATTAGCAACATCAAAAATCAAACATTTTATTCCTGTTTTTTTTAAAGTCTCATAATTTATATCATATATACTTTTGAAGTATTTATCTGGAACAAATTTATCTATCATAAAAACCACCTTATAGATAATATTTTATCATAAAAATAAGCAAAAAAAAACAATAGACTTTCTATTGCTTTTTATATTCACAGAAGTTTCCTGAATAACTCCACTTACATTTATTTGTTGTA
>OLGM01000809.1_pt1 | contig 17195 bp, 15 predicted proteins | sample 1606001 | NCBI WGS metagenome assembly OLGM01 (sample SAMN03283294) | human gut metagenome | biome: human-associated habitat; material: feces | host: Homo sapiens | place: Peru | collected 2012
TGCAAAACCCTCATCCACCAGTTCAAATCTGGTCGTCACCTCCAAAAGATTCCCGAACGTGAAAGCGTTCGGGATTTTTTGTTTTATTTGCATCCTTCCCTGCCCCGTGCTACAATAAAGCAAACCCTTTCGGAAAGGAGCGCGTCCCATGCCCAGCGAATCTCACACCACCCTGACCCCGGACACCCCCGTGCGCTATCTCAAAGGCGTCGGCCCCAAGACCGCCGAGCGCTTTGAAAAGCTGGGCATCGTGACCCTCGCCGACCTTCTGTGCCATTATCCGCGCAGATACATCGATTTTACAAAGCCTTACTCCATCGCCGAAGCCCCCAATGACACCGAATGCGTCGTCAAGGCGGAGGTATTCGCGAAACCCGGCGGGCGCATCCTTCCGGGCGGGCGGCGGATGGAGCGGATCACGGCGGGTGATGATGTTTCCAGCCTTGAGATCACATGGTTCAACAACCCCTATGCGGCGCAGAAGCTGGAACTTGGGCAGGAGTACTATTTTCAGGGCATCGTGACGGGCGGGATGCTCCGCCGCCAGATGGTCAACCCGCAGGTGCGCACCGAAGCGCAGATCACCTCGGCCCCCTTCGAGGCCGTCTATCCCCAGACCGAGGGCGTTTCCAGCAATCTCATCGCAAAGTGCATCCGGCAGCTGCTCCCGCACGCGGAGCTTCTGCCCGACCCGCTGCCGCCGGAGATGCTGAAAAAATACCGGTTACTCTCCAAAGCCGACGCCGTGCGGGCCATCCACTGTCCCGCCAGCGAAGAGGACGCCTTTGCGGCGCGGCGGCGGCTCATTTACGAAGAACTGCTCGTTTTGCAGTTAGGCATTGGCCGGATGAAGAACCGCGGGTCCGCTTCCACCGGTGCGCCGATGCAGCCGATGGACCCAAAACCGTTCTGGGACGCCCTGCCCTTCTCCCCCACCGGCGCACAGCGGCGGGCCGTCCGCGAAATTTTAGCCGACATGGCGGGCGAACGATCCATGAACCGTCTGCTGCAGGGCGACGTGGGCAGCGGCAAAACGCTGGTGGCCGCCGCCGCCATCTGGGCCTGTATCCGCAGCGGCTATCAGGCGGCGCTGCTGGCTCCCACCGAAATTCTGGCATCCCAGCACGCGGAAAATCTGAACCGGATGCTGGCCCCCTTCGGGATGCGGGTCGCCCTGCTGACCGGCGGGATGAAAGCCGCCGCGCGCCGCACGACCCTCGCCGCCATCCGGAACGACGAAGCCGATCTCGTGGTCGGGACCCACGCCATCCTCAGCGAGGGCGTGGAGTTCGCACGGCTGGGACTGGCCGTCGTGGACGAGCAGCACCGTTTCGGCGTGCGCCAGCGGGGGCTGCTGGCCGAAAAGGCCGAGAACCCGCACCTGCTGGTCATGAGCGCCACCCCCATCCCCCGCACGCTGGGGCTTCTCATCTACGGCGACCTCGATATCTCCATTCTGGACGAGCTTCCGCCGGGACGCAAGCCGGTCAAGACCCGGTGCATCACCGGCAAAAAACGGCGCGACCTCTACGGGTTTCTGGACCGCGAGATCGACGCCGGACGTCAGGTGTATATCGTCTGTCCCGCCATCGAGGACACCCCGGACGGTGGACTGAATGCCGTCAAGACCTACTACGAGGACATTGCCAAGGCGCTTTTGCCGGAACGCCGGGTCGGCCTGATGCACGGCAAGCTGAAGCCCAAGGAAAAAGCCGCTGTCATGGACGACTTCAAGGCCGGACGGCTGGACGCGCTGGTGTCCACGACGGTCATCGAGGTCGGCGTGGACGTGCCCAACGCCACGGTCATGGTCATCGAGAACGCCGAGCGCTACGGCCTGAGCGCCCTGCATCAGCTGCGCGGCCGCGTTGGGCGCGGCGCGGCGGAGAGCTGGTGCTTCCTCGTCAGCGACAACGGCAGCGAGAACGTCCAAAAGCGGCTCAAGTTCCTGTGTTCGACTTCGGACGGCTTCGCCGTGGCGCAGTACGACCTTGAAACACGCGGTCCCGGCGACTTTTTCGGCAGCCGCCAGCACGGTCTGCCCACCCTGCAGATCGCCGACCTGATGAACGACACCCGCACCCTTCATGCCGCCCAGAGCGAAGCGCTGGCCCTGCTGGCCGGCGACCCGCTTCTGGAAGCGCCCGAACACGCCCTGCTGGCCGCACAGGTCGAGCGGATGTTCGAAAAGGCCGGGGCGATGAATTGAACGCAAAAAAGCCCCCTCTGTCTTGGTCCTTCCTGCTCCTGTGGGAGCGCAGAAGTCCTGACAGAGAGGGTCTTATTTTACCGTTTCACATGCCGGTCACCCATCGGGATGACGTCGCAGAACACGCAGCGGCTCTTAGTGGACAGCTGGACATCCTTGTGATAGCAGCCGAAGAACCATTTTTCATATTGGAGCTTCAGCAGAATTTTATCGAGGAACAAGTGCAGCCGGTTCGATTCACCCACCGCCAGCGCGGAAAAATCCAGAAATCTGCTTGGCGCGTCGTGGGTCAGCACATAATCTACCTGCCAGTTGTTTTCCTCCAGATTCCGCTCGCACGCCGCGTATTCCTCGTCCGAGGGCATCTCCTGCGGCCACCAGTTGAAACCCGGTTCCCGCTCTTCGCGGTCCTGACTTTCGGCCCCGCCAAAGCAGAGATACGTTTTGCCTTCCAGCGTCAGCACGCTGCCGCGGCAGACATGATAGACATTTCCGCCCAGCGGCTGCACGGTTCCGCCGAACAGTTCCTCGGTGGGATACTGCGCCAGAAGGTCATAATTTTCGTGCGAACCATCCAGAAACAACAGCGTATAGGGCCGCTTGCGCAGCCAGTCCAGCTTTTTCTGTTCCTCTTTGCTGCCGTCCCAGATGAATCCGAAATCGCCCAGCACCACCACGATATCCCGCTTGCCCAGCCAGCGCAGCCGTCCGTGCCGAAAGCGGTCCAGATCGCCGTGGGTGTCTCCTGTCAGATAGACCATTCATTTCCTCCGGCCGTGTGAAACCCCAGCAAAAGCTCTTGTCTCCACACGGCAAACCTGTTATTATTATAAAGTACGAACGCAATGCTTCGTTTGTCTGTCATTTCCGGCCGCGTTCTGCGTTCCGGCCGTTCTATTTTATCGCTTTTTGAAGGAATTGTCCACATGAAACGTATTTTTGCACTCTTTCTGTCGTTTGCTGTCCTGTTCAGCTTTCTGTCGCTGACGGCGGGCGCAATGTTCGACCCCAGCCCGGTCTACGAGGTCAAGGCCCAGAGCGCCTACATCGTCAACACCGACACCAACATCATCGTCTACGACAAGGACAGCCAAAAGCAGGTCTCTGCCGGGGGGCTGACGAAATATATGACCATCGCGCTGGTGATGACCAACTACGCGGACCAGCTCGACAACACCTTTACGATGCCGTTCGCCATCTCGGATTATGTCCACAACACCGACAACGCCGACATGCGCTCAGGCGAGACGTTCACCTACCGCGAAGCCATTTACGCCATGCTGATGCGGAACGCCAACGAGGCCGCCATGGGGTTAGCGTATGAGCTTTCGGGCGGGGACCTCGCCGGGTGGGTCAGCCAGATGAACACCCTTTCCCAGCGCATCGGCACGACGAACAGCACATGGACCGATGCCTGTGGTCTGGACAGCGGCAATGTGACCACCGCCGTGGACATGTATCTGATCCTGCGCTACCTGATGAGCTTTGACGCCTTCAAGGAAATTTCCAGCGCCCCGACCTTCACGATGCCTGCCAAGGAAAAACACGCCAAAAGCTTTGTGCTGCTGAGCCAGAACGTGGCGCTGAACAAGACCAGCGGCGGCAAGTTCTACCGCAGCGCCATGCAGGGCGGCATGTGCGACGTCATGGCCTACAAGAACGACAACGGGAACCAGAGCTACGTCTCGTGGGCCAACAAGAACGGTGCGACCTACATCTTCTGCATCATGCAAAGCCCGGACACCTGCGACGATTACGGCTATTCCAACCGTCGTCCCGCCCTCTACGAGACGACCAAGCTCATCGACTGGGTGTTCGACAGCTTCTCCATCCAAGCCGCCCTCGACACCGATCAGGCGCTGGCGGAGATCCCCGTCCGGTACTCCTCCGACACCGACACCTTACAGCTCTATCCGGACGACAACATGATGACCCTGCTCCCCTCTTCGGGCGATGGGACCGTCACCCAGAAATACTTCCACCTGCCCGACTATGCCGCCGCCCCCATCCAGCAGGGCGACATCATCGGCACGGTGGAACTGAAACTGGCGGGTGAGACGATCGGCGTGGTCAACCTCGTGGCGGGGCAGGACGTCCACCAGAACGCTCTGCTCTTCACCGTCTCCAAAATTCAGGATTTCTTCCACAGCCTGTATCTGAAGGTCGTCATCGTGCTCAGTCTGCTCACCGCCGCCATCTACGGCCTGTGGTGGCTGCTCAACGCATGGAACCGCCGGAAGCCGACCAAGAAGATTCATCGGCGTCGATAACCCTCTCCGTCACCTTCGGTGACACCTTGTCCCCTTCTGGCACTAGCGTGCCACCTCCCCCGGCCGGGGGAGTCTGTCAAAGGGAGAGGCACTGGCGTGCCGGTTTTGGTCCTGCTGGATGAATTGAGTTTTTTGAAGCCCTAAAATAGCGTGCTCCGCTGTCAAGGCAAACAACATCTATCCTACGCTTTATCCAAGGGCGTTCGTACAGATGCTGTCAGCCAAAACAGCGGAGCACTATTGTTTACGCAAGATAAAACTTTAAGCGTCCAGCAGGGATTTCCCGACCTGCCAATGGCTCCCTCTTTGGGGGGAGCTGGCGCGAAGCGCCTGAGAGGGTTAGTCGATGGTCGTTTTCGTCCGTCCCACGCCGATGACAGCGGTGGTGATCTTCTTCCAAGTGTTGCATCCGCAGACGCCGTCCACTCTCAGGCTGGTGCGGCGCTGATAGCCCCGCAGGGCTTCCTCGGTCTTGCTGCCGAACAGGCCGTCGATGCGGGAGCCGGTCTGGTAGCCCAGTGTCGAAAGGGCGTCCTGCAGGATCATCACATAGCAGCCCCGGCTCCCCCGCCGCAGAGTGGGATAGCCCGCCGTCGTGCCGCTGCACGCAGGAGTCCCATAGCGTCGGTCAAAGTGGACCCATGTGGGTGTCTGGCTCAGCGGCTCCACATAGCCCCATGCGCCGGTCGCGCGGGCCGCATTGTAGATGGCCGTGCGCTGGGTCTGGGTCAGGCTCTGGCCGACATCAAAGGCCACGCCCGCATAGTGCTGGCTTCGGGTCCCATGGCCGCCCTCCCAGATGCGGCGGAAGGCATAGCCCACCGGGATGCCTCTGCCGTACTTGCGGCGGGTCAGGTTCCACGCTTCCATGGCCGCAATGGTGGTCCAGAGCACCGGGCTGTTGGATTTTCCCCGGAACTCCCGCAGGGTCAGGGTCCGGTTGGTACTGTAGGGCATCGGGTCGTTCTCGTTGAGGCTGTTGTAGGTGTACACCTTGTTCTCGTAGGCATCATAGACCAGTAATCGTGCCATCCCTCATCCCTCCTCGTCACACTCGCAGCTCTGCGCCCGCAGAGCCGCCCATGTCTCGCGGTTGACCGTGCCGGTCTGCTGCAGTCCTGCCCGCTCCTGCGCGGCCTTGACAGCGATCGTCTCGGCCGCACCGAACGAAGAATTTTCGCGGACGAAAGCTTCACCGCAGTAGAGGTTCGCTCTGTCGTTGATCCACTGTTCGATCTGCAGAACGTCCGGGCCGATGCTCCCCTCGCTCATCGCGCGCCCCGGATAGGAAAGCTCCTGTTCCGAATCGCGGTCCGGATTGGGTGTTTTGGTCGCCAGCTGCAAGCTCAGCGCTTCCACCGCCGTCCATGTCTCGGCATCGACGATGCCCGTTTCCGGCAGGTCCAACAGCGCCTGTGCGCTGCGGGTGGCATCTGCCGTCTCGTTGGTGTAGAGGTTGGACCGCGGCGGGTTCTCCACGCTGTCAAAGTAATACGCGATGCGCTGGAGCAGGATGCTGTAGTACAGCACGGCGCTGCTCTCCGTGCCGACGGTCAGCGGCGTGCCCGGATAGGGCAGCCGCTTCAAGGTCACCACCGGCCCGGAACTGCGCAGAGCCGACGCCCTGCCGTACAGCGAGTTCCACGTCGTCCGGCCCACGATGCCGTCCACGGTCAGCCCCGCGAACCGCTGATAGACCCGCACCGCATTTTCGGTGGCCGCGCCGAAGCTGCCGTCGATGCTCACCGCCGGGATGCTGGATTCGTAAGCGCTCATCAGGTAAAGATAGAACTGCAGTTCCCGCACCGCCGTGCCGCTGCTGCCCCGCTGCAGAACGCCCGGATACTCGCCGGGGCGCAGACTCGACGACAGCAGCTTGTTGGCGATGTCGTTGTAGACCTCGTAGAGCTTGTTCCATGTCGTCCGGCCCACCACACCGTCGCCGGTCAGGCCGAAATAGCTCTGGAACTTCTTCACGGCGGCGGCCGTGGCCGCACCGAATACGCCGTCCACCGTGACATTGTTCAGGCTGGAGTACACCGTGCGGGCGATCTTGAGCCAGAACTGCACCAACCGGACATTCTGCCCGCTGGCCCCCTGCCGCAGGGCCGTTCCCGGATAGGCGTTGGGCGTGCCGTTGTCGGACTGGATGCTGCGGAACTCGTTGTAGATGGCGTTCCATGTGGTCTGCCCCACCACGCCGTCCACAGTCAGGCCGTTCAGCCGCTGAAAGGCCCGCACCGCGTTGGCGGTCGAGGTCCCATAGATGCCGTCCACCGTGATGGACGGGATGCTGGATTCGTACTGCGACAGGGTGTTCAGCCAGAACTGCACCTGCTCCACCGAGCTGCCTGTGGAGCCGCTGCGCAGGGTGGTCCCGCCCCATGTGCCGTCCGAAAGGGTCCCGCTGGACGTCTCGCCCTCGCTGGTCAGCTCGGCAAGGTCCTTGACCGACACATAGATATAGCTGATCTTATACCACGTCTGCCGCCCCACGACGCCGTCGGCGGTCAGGTTGAACTGTTTCTGGAACGCCTTGACGGTCGAGGTCATGCTCGCGCCGAATTTGCCGTCCACGGTCAGCTTGCCGAAGAAGGGATAGTCCTTCGTGATGCGGTTGAGCTGCCGCTGCAGGGTGAACACTGCCGTGCCGGAATCGCCCTGTTTGAGCGGCGAACCGGGATAGCTCTGCGGGATGGACTGGATGTTGTTGGTGCGGACGATCTCGATGTCATTGCCGTAGTAGTACTTCAGAATTTGCAGCGGCGTCCGGCCCCGATTGGCCAGCGTCACCGTGCCCCACTGTTTCAGGCCCGGGCAGGTGACCGACTTGCCGTCGCAGTATTCGGAATAGTACGGGTTCACGGTCCCGGTCTTGCGGATGTAGGTGTTGAAGATATCGTCGGTCAGCCGGACCATGACATCAAACACCGTCCGCCCATGGACATAATACTGATCGTAGCTCGTGGAATTGGTGATGTTGAAGGAATAGCCCTTGCTGGGATACCACTCGGTGTAAATACGGTTCAGCGCCAGCGAGATCTGACAGTGGATGTTCGCCCGCAGGGCCGCTTCCGGCCACGTTGGATAGACCTCACTGGACGCCACATTGGCGATGTAATTGCGGAACGAGACGGTCACGTTCTGGGCCGACGCCGCCGGTTTCCCGAGATGGACCGTGATATTCTTGGGGATGATGACCCGGTCCAGCACACGGGGAACGCACTCGTCGGCGGGGCCCGTGCCGCTTCCGCCGTCACCCGCAAAGAGGGCGTGCGTCGGGATCACGACCGGCGGGTTGGCCACATCGCGGCCCTCTTCCGTCTCCGGGATCATCTCCGGCTGGGCCAGCGTGACCTGCCCCGCAAACACTTGGATGCCCTCAATGCGGACCGTCCGATAGCCCGTTTTGAAGGCCGTCAGACTGCACACCGCATAGGGCCGGCGGGTGGTGTTGTCCTCGTCCAGCGAGAGGGCACAATCCGGCGTGGTCAGAACGACATCGGCAGCGTTTCCCTCGTCGTCCGTGGTCCGGGACGCCGTGAACCCATCGCCTGTGATGTTCACGGTGACCCCTTCCACCGGCGACGACTGCCGCGCCGCGAATGCCTGAATGCGCAAAATTCCGGTTGCCATACACAAAAACTCCTTTGCCGAAAAAGTCTGCTTGGTTCACCCACAGCTTATTCGGAAAGGAGTCTGGTTGTGCAGCAAAAGCCCCCTCGCCGCTTCCGGATGGAACCCGGAATGCCGCAAGGGGGCCTTCGTTTGGAGAATTTTATAAGGAAGATAAAACCTAACGCTTGTATTTTGCCGCTGTCTGCAGACGCTGCATCGCGCGGTCGAGAGCGATCTTGCTCTGGTAATACTCGTGCATGCTCTGCTTGTGCTGCAGACGCTCTTCGGCGCGGATGCGGGCCGCTTCGGCACGGTTGCGGTCGATGTCCTCGGGGCGCTCTGCGCTGTCCACCAGCAGCAGAACGAAGGTCGGGGTCACCTCAGCGATGCCGTCACCGACCAGAACGTTCCGCGTTTCGCCGTTGACGGTGAACTGCAGCATTCCCATGTGCAGGGCCACCAGCACCGGGCTGTGGCCGGCCTGAACGCCGTACACACCGTCGCCGGTGGGCAGGGTCAGGCTCTCGCAGTCGCCCTGATAGAATTCACCGCTGGAAGCCGTGATGTTCAGCATGAACTTTTGCATCAGACTGCACCGCCCTTTTCCTCCGCGAGCTTATCCGCTGCCTTTTTGCGGGCCTCGTCGAGCGTGCCCACGTTGAAGAATGCCCACTCCGGCAGGTCGTCGCACTGGCCGTCCACGATGGCGGCAAAGCCCTTGACGGTCTCGGCCAGCGGGACGTATTTTCCGGGCAGACCGGTGAAGTTCTCGGCCACAGAGAAGGGCTGGGACAGGAACTTCTGAATCTTGCGGGCGCGGGTGACGGTCAGCTTGTCCTCTTCGCTCAGCTCGTCCATGCCGAGGATGGCGATGATGTCCTGCAGCTCCTGATAGCGCTGCAGCGTTGCCTGGACCTTGCGGGCCACGCGGTAGTGCTCCTCGCCCACGATGTCAGCTTCGAGGATGCGGCTGGTGGATGCCAGCGGGTCCACAGCGGGATAGATGCCCTGCTCGACGATCTTACGGCTCAGAACGGTCGTTGCGTCCAGATGGGCGAAGGTGGTGGCCGGAGCGGGGTCGGTCAGGTCGTCGGCGGGGACGTAGACAGCCTGAACCGAGGTGATGGAGCCGTCGCGGGTGGAGGTGATGCGCTCCTGCAGAGCGCCCAGCTCGTTGGCCAGCGTAGGCTGATAGCCGACCGCCGAAGGCATCCGGCCCATCAGAGCGGAGACTTCGGAACCTGCCTGCACGAAACGGAAGATGTTATCGATGAAGAGCAGGACGTCCTTGTGGGTCTCCTCGCGGAAGTATTCCGCCATGGTCAGGCCGGTCTCCGCGACGCGCATACGCGCTCCGGGAGGCTCGTTCATCTGACCAAAGACCAGCGCGGTCTTGTTCAGAACACCGGATGCGTTCATCTCGCCCCAAAGGTCGCAGCCCTCGCGGGAGCGCTCGCCGACGCCGGTGAAGATGGAGTAGCCGCCGTGCTCGGTGGCCACGTTGTGGATCAGCTCCTGGATCAGGACGGTCTTGCCGACACCGGCGCCGCCGAACAGGCCGATCTTGCCGCCCTTGGCGTACGGAGCCAGTAGGTCGATGACCTTAATGCCCGTTTCCAGGATCTCAGTTGCGGGTTTCTGCTCTGCAAAGCTGGGAGCCTTGCGGTGGATGGGCCAGTGGGGCAGGTCGTCCACCGGGCCTTTGCCATCGATGGGGCGGCCCAGCGGGTCGAACATGCGGCCCAGCGTGCCCTCACCAACGGGGGCGTTCAGGCCGTGGCCGGTGGCGGTGACCACCATTCCCTTGCCAAGACCCTCGCTGGCAGAAAGCATGATGCAGCGCACGGTCGTCTCGTTGACATGCTGCGCCACTTCCATCGTGCGCTCGGTTCCCTCGGCGGTCACCGTCAGCGCTTCCTGCAGGGCAGGCAGCTTGCCCTCGGTGAACTTGACATCCACCACGGGGCCAGCTACACGAATAATAGTTCCCTGTATCATACGATTGCCTTTCATAAAATGTGTAAACCTCTCAGTCGGGCTTACGCCCGCCAGCTCCCCTAACAGGGGAGCCTCTGGCGTATCCATCAAGCTGCACCCGACTGCCAAAGCCTCCCCTATCAGGGGAGGTGGCATTGCGCAGCAATGACGGAGAGGTTATTCGTTATTCTGTACCGCCGCTGCGCCGCCGATGATCTCGGTGATCTCCTGCGTGATGGAGCCTTGGCGGGTGCGGTTATACTCGAGCTGAAGCTCGCGGATCATATCATTTGCGCTCTTGGTGGCCGAATCCATGGCGGTCATGCGGGCGCTCTGCTCAGCGCAGAAGCTCTCGGTCATGGCACCGAAGATCATGCCGTGCATATAAATGGGCGCGGTCTGCTCGAACACGGTCCATGCGTCCGGGAACAGTTCCACCTCGCCGCGGGGGTCGCCCAGACCTTTGGGGGCGGACTGCAGATGGTCGCGGTCCAGCGGAAGCAGACGCACCATGACCGGCTCACTGGTCAGGGCGTTCTGGATCTTGGTGTAGATGAGGTAGATCTCATCCAGTTTGCCGGACTTGAAGTCATCGATGGCATCCACCGTGATGTCACGGGCACGCTGCAGCGTGGGAGCGGTCGCGCCGTACTGAAATTCCTCGACAAGGCGGGGGTCCTTGTGGAGCAGGGCGCGGTAGCCGGTCTGGCCGATGACATAGAACCGGGCATTGGGGTCCTCGCCGCACTGTTCCTTCAGGAACTTCAGCAGGTTCTGATTATACGCACCGGCCATGCCCTTGTCTGCGGTCAGGACGACATAGGCACGCTTGGGGTTCTCCACATCGCGCTCGTGGAAGAACGGGTGCACCGGCTCGTCCGGCAGATGGGGCACGACACGGGAAATGGTGTCGCGCATTCGGGTGAAATACGGCAGAACGTTCTGGTAGTTCTGGCGTGCCTTGCGGAGCTTGGAGGAGGAGATCAGGTACATGGCATTCGTGATCTTCATGGTATCCTGAATGCTCTCGATCCGCTCCTTGAGCAGCTTACTGGACGGCATGGCTCTCCCCTCCCGCATAGGCCTTCCACGCGGTCAGGATGGTATCCACCTGTTCCGGCGTGATCTTGCCGGTGGAAGTGATGGCATCCATCGTGCCGGAGACATCGGCGTGGAACGAACGCACAAAGGCGGCCGTCTTGGCGCGCTGTTCGGCGAGCGGGATCTCGTCCAGCATTCCGTGGGATGCCAGCGTCAGGATGACGACCTGCTCTGCATCGGACTTGGGCTGACAGAGCGGCTGCTTGAGCATCTCGGTCAGTGCCTTGCCGTGTTCCAGCTGGCGGCGGGTCTCCGCGTCCAGATCGGAACTGAACTGCGCGAAGGACTCCATATCCTTGTACTGTGCCAGCTCGATGCGCAGGTTCGCGTTGGCCTTCTTCATGGCCTTGGTCTGGGCAGCGCCGCCGACACGGGACACCGACAGGCCGACATTGACGGCGGGACGGTTGCCCGCGTTGAACAGAGCGCTCTCGAGGAAGATCTGGCCATCGGTGATGGAAATGACGTTGGTGGGGATGTACGCCGAAACGTCGCCCGCCTGCGTCTCCACGATGGGCAGCGCGGTGATGGAACCGCCGCCCAGATCGTCGCGCATCCGGCAGGAGCGCTCCAGCAGACGGGAGTGCAGATAGAACACGTCGCCGGGATAGGCTTCACGGCCCGGAGAACGGCGCAGCAGCAGGGAGATGGCACGATAGGCCACCGCGTGCTTGGACAGGTCATCGTAGACGATCAGGACACTCTTGCCCTTGTCCATGAAGTACTCGGCCAGTGCCGTACCGGCATAGGGCGCGATGTACTGCAGCGGTGCGCTGTCGGAAGCGGTCGCTGCCACGATGGTGGTGTAGCTCATTGCGCCGTGCTTTTTCAGGTCCTCGGCCACGCGGGCGATGGAGGAAGCCTTCTGGCCGATGGCGACATAGATGCAGAGCACGCCGGTATCCTTCTGGTTCAGGATGGCGTCGGTGGCGATGGAGGTCTTGCCGGTCTGGCGGTCGCCGATGATCAGCTCACGCTGGCCGCGGCCAATGGGGAACATCGAGTCGATGGCGAGGATGCCGGTGTGAAGGGGGGTATCCACGCTCTGACGCTCCAGAATGCCGGGAGCCTGTTTCTCGATGGGGTTGTAGCCCTCGGATTCGATGGGGCCTTTGCCGTCGATCGGCTCGCCCAGCGGGTCGATGACGCGGCCAAGGAACTTTTCGCCCACCGGGATACCCGCGCGCTTGCCGCTGCGGGTCACCAGCGTGCCGACGCCGACGCTCTCTGCGCCGTCGAACAGCATGATGCCCAGACGGCCCGGTTCCACGCTCTCGACCATGCCCTTTGCACCATTCTCGAAGGTGACGATCTCGCCGTAAACGGCGCGGTCCATGCCCTCCACCTGCACGATGCCGTCGGCGGAAGAGATGACCACACCGCCCTCGGCAGAGGTCTGTGCGGGCTTGTAGTCCTCGATGCGGGTCTTGAGGGTCGCCAGAGAGGGCTTGCCGGCCATCATCTGGTCCAGCTGGTGACGGCCGGAGTTATCGAACATCCGGTCGCCGACCTGCAGGACATAGCCGGACAGCAGGCTTTCATCGACGGCCACGTTCAGGATGACTTCGGTGGCGTCGTAGAGCTTTTTCACCTCGTTTTTGATGCGGGTGATGTCCTCTTCGCGGGGCTGACGGGCACAGCGCAGATCGGCCTTGACGATGCGGTTTTCGTTGAAAAACTCACGGCTGAATTCAGTTGCCATGGCCAGCACCTGCTTTCTCCAACAGATCGTCCAGCAGACGGGCGTCGTCCTGTGCGGTCAGGTTCCGCTCCAGCAGCTTCTCGCACATGGCGCGGGCCAGAGCCGTGGTCTGTGCATCGGCTTCGCGCAGCTTGTGCTGACGCTCTGCCTCGGCAGCAGCTTTGCCCTCGGCCACGATGGCGTCGGCCTGTTTCTGGGCGTCCGCCAGCAGCTGCTGCTTTTCCTTTTCAGCCTGCTGCTCATATGCCTCGCGGCGGGCAGCGGCTTCGTTGTCCACATTGCGCAGTTTATCCTGTGCGCTGGTCAGGGCCGTGGCAGCTTCCTGCTTGGAAGTCTCAGCGGCAGCAAGGGCGTCGTCTACCTGCTTCTGGCGCTCTGCGATGATGTCCATGACAGGCTTGTACAGGAACTTGCGCAGCAGCAAAAACAGAACCAGAACGTTGACGACCGTCCACAGAAGGTTCAGATTCAGTGTCAGCATTCGTCATGCCTCCGTTATCAACCCAGGAACAGGATGATCAGCAGGGCAACGACGAAACCGAAAATGGCAGTACCTTCGGCCAGAGCAGCGCCCAGCAGAAGGTTGGTCTGGATCTTGCCGGAAGCTTCCGGCTGGCGGCTGATGGCCTCCGTTGCCTTACCGGTCGCGATGCCGATGCCGATGCCGCCGCCAATACCAGTCAGCGCTGCGATGCCAGCGCCCAGAGCTACGAGTCCGTTCATAATTTTTATCTCCTTTGTAATATCGATTCTCCGTCCGCTTCGCGTTCCGTTCCCCTGAAAGAGGAGCCGGATGCGCGGACTTTCTGTTCCGCAGAGCTTGGACGCTCTGCATTCTTGCTTACTCTTCGTCCCCAAGGCTCTCCTTCATAAACAGAGAAGTCAGGAACACAAACACATACGTCTGGATCAGACCATCGAACAGGTCAAAATACAGGCTGAAGATCGCGGGGACGAACACCGGGACCACGAGCTTGATCAGCTCCATGATGACGAACGCGCCCAGCACGTTGCCGAACAGTCGCATACACAAGCTGGTCGGACGGATGGCGATCTCCAAAATATTCATAGGGGTCATGATCGGCGTGGGAGCCGCCAGACTCTTGAGGAAACCAACTCCGCCGCGCGCACGGATGCCGGAATATTCGATGAGCACGATGCTCATCAGGGCCAGAGCTGCGGTGACGTTCAGGTCCTTCGTGGGGGGCTTGATGCCAAACACACCGATGAGGTTGGAGCATGCGATATACAGCGCAACGCTCATCAGATAAGGCACATACCGCTTGCCTTTTTCGCCCAGCAGCCCGCAGAAGAAATCGTTGAGGAAGGTCACGGCTGTTTCCAGAATGGCCTGACGCTTGGTGATGTGATCGACCCGCAGATTCCGCGTCAGCAGGATCGAGCCAAGCACCAGAAATGCCATGATGCCCCAGCTGACCACGACCGATTCCGGGATCTGAAGCCCGAACACTGAGATCATCTCAACGTTCAGCTCTTCTTTCAAAGCAGCAGTCAACGCATTCATTTCTTTTGCTCTATCTCCTTTCCTTGTTATCGTTTGATTCGAAAAAAGCAGCCTGTCAGCGAGAAAAAAGGCGGGAGATGAAACATCCTCGTTTCAAGTCCTCCCTGCCTTTCCGCGTTCTGGGCGCTTTTTACGTCAGGTATCATAGCACGATTGTGCCGAATTTTGTAGCCCCCGGACCAACATTCTACATTTTGTTATGTTCCATTTCACCGGCCGAGGAGAAATGTTGTGCATCTTGTGCAAATATCTTAATCATTCTTATACTTTCTGCACAATTTCTTAATCAATTCTTAGTTTTTCGCTCCGTTTTTGGGGCAAAATCGGAGGAAAACCGGCATATTATTCACTATTTGTATAGCCGGTATATCAAATTTATATAGCCATACTGCCTGTGATTCAACCGCTTTTTCGCGCTGTGATACCCGCCTTTTATAATGGTAATACAGATTTAATATGGCGTTACCGCTTCTCGCCGCGGCGGAACAGCAGCCGGAAGATGGCGCGGGACAGCGGGCCGCAATAGAACATCTGCCAGCACAGCGCCATCGGGAAGTTACAGCCGAAGGTATGCACCCACATGCCGAAGCTCGGCTCCTTGAACAGCACGGTCGCCACAAGGCTCATGATGGGGCACATGATGCAGACGATCATCAGCGAGATGGCGTAGGTGATGAACTGCGGCCGGTCCGTCGGCTGCATGAAGGTGAAGGCCAGCCGGGTCGCCAGCTTTTCCACCACGAAAAATTCCAGCACGAAGGCCACCGGGACCATGATGGGCATTTCATGCAGCGCCATCACAAAGGTCGCGTTGGTCACGCCGCCTGTGTTCAGAGCCACGTTGTAAACGATCATGCCATAGACCATGATCGCGGCCATGACGATGGTAAAAACGATTTTTTCCAGCAAAGTTTTCGGCATAGTTTTGAACTCCTTTAGTTGTCTGTCGTGGAAAACGTTCACCGCGCCCAAACAAAAAAGAAGCCCGACGAGGGAACCTTCGTCAGACTTCTTGCGCGACTACCATTCATTGCCCGCTATGATAGCACAAAGCGAAGCCGCACATAAGAGGTTTTGGAAAGTTTCTCGCTTTTTCCCACAAATCGTTCACGAACGACCCGAAAATTCTAGGCGCTTTTATGTATCCCAGATTTTTGGACTTTTGGTGCAAAAGTACGTCTCATTTGTTGTACACTCTGCGAATAGACAAACCGCCCTCCCGCGTGTATAATAAAGCCAGAAACCAGAGAAGTACAGCAGAAGCTCAAAAGAGAGCTAACCCCGCTGACTTGAAGCAGAAAGGAGCGAGACCGATGGTCGATATGGAACCCGCACAGTTTGGACAGACTGTCGGGATTCGCTGAGAAGCAAAACAGAGGCTCTCCACAAACGGGATGTTTCCCCCGTATAAAAACACAACGAACTAGAGCCGGTCTTGAGCATCAATAACGCGAAAACAGAACAGTCTGTCGAGAATAAATCCCATGGCGATTCAAATAGATCCGCCCGAGGTGATCTCAGATGATGAGAAAGTTGATTCGGACAAAGATATTTGAATAACCAAAAAGGAGCAACTCCAATGTACTAAGCAGTGGAACCCCAGCAAATCTAACTCGAAAGAATGTGGTAATATGAAATTCATCTTCATGATCTCTGTACCGCAATCCAACAGTTAAGAGAAGGGTCAGTCCAATGTACACGAGTAACTAGTCCCCCTTGAAATAGATTCCACGTTTCCGATAGTTTCTAAGGAGAGTCACCCTATGAAACGTACAGTCCGAAAATGAGGAAATCCAAGGAGAAGAGGCTTATGACTCCGAAGAAGTAAGTATCCAGCCGGACGAGGGCTTGCAACCGCCTCGGTCCGGCTGGTTTTTTGTTGTCTTTTGCTGGGCGGCATTTCCCCTTTCCGGGTTGAATGCCGTCCTTGTTTTTTCACCCCCCTATGTTATAATGATGAAAAAACATGGAGGTGTTATTTATGGAGTCGTCCTTCTCGTTTTCCACCCTGCTCAACCTTGTGTTGACTGTTATCTGGTTCATCTCCGGCATCCGCGATTTTCAGGGCAAAGACCCGCTGATCGATCTGCCTTTCAACCAGTACAACCGCGACCCCGAATACCGCGCCTTCTGGCAGAAAAAGAACGGCGTGTTCTACATGCTCAACGGCATCGCCTTTCTGATCCTGACCTTCACGCCCGCTACATCGCTGCTCTATCGCATCCTCTTCGGTGTCGCCATCGGGGGCGATCTTCTTTATCTCGTTGCTTACGAAAGCTGGAACCATAGCAACGACTGAACTTTTCGGCATTGTCCCATTCCAAAATTTCTATTGCCCCTCCTGTGTTTCTCTGCTACAATGGAGAAAAACGCAGGAGGTTTTTCTTATGGTCAAACATGTTATTCTCTGGCAGCTCAAGGATGAGCTTTCCGACACCGAAAAGGCCGCCATCAAGGCGGGCATCAAAGAGGGCCTTGAGGGTCTGGCCGGTCAGATCCCCGGTCTGGTGGACATCCATGTCAACATCAATGCTCTCCCCTCTTCCAACGCGGACCTGATGCTGGACACGACCTTCGAGACAGCGGAAGCGCTCAAAGGCTACTCCACCCATCCGGCCCATGTCGCCGTGGCCAACAGCAAGGTGCGGCCCTATTATAAGAACCGCGTCTGCTTGGATTACGAGGTCTGATTGTTAAAGCTCAGAAGCCAGTGTCCGGGAGCTTTCTCCGCGAACAGTCCGGAACCTAGGATTCCGCCCTAACGCTTCGCGTCAGGGTCCCACCTCCTAAGCG
>OLGM01000811.1_pt1 | contig 17162 bp, 20 predicted proteins | sample 1606001 | NCBI WGS metagenome assembly OLGM01 (sample SAMN03283294) | human gut metagenome | biome: human-associated habitat; material: feces | host: Homo sapiens | place: Peru | collected 2012
TAATTGTGTATAATTCATATATGAGTCCTCCTTGCCGGGTGGGGCTCTTTTTATTCTATCAAAAAACCACACCTTTTGGTGCGGTTGAAATTTCAATTTAGGAAAATAGCATTTTAGCTATTTTTTATTTCTATTATCTATTAAAAAGTCATCTAATTTTTTATCTAATATTATAGATATTTTGTAAAGAAGTGCCAACGAGCAGTTCTTTTTTGTATCATTTGGTGATTCTATTCTTTTTAAATATTCTGGTGAAACATCTAAAATTTCAGCCAAATCCATAAGTCTAACACCTTTTTCTTTTCTATATACTTTAATGTTATTGCAAATAATTGTTTTAAACTCAGGATTAAAGTTATCGTACTTTTCAATCATTTGCATCACCCTAGTAATATTGTGCCACAAACCTAAAAATAAATAAGTAAACTTTTTGTCCTAAATTATATACAATTCTTTAATACTTTGATATAATTTTATTGTATAGGTATATTATAAGTGGTATCTATCGATTAAAAATTAAGAAGGAGTGAGAGTATGGAAAAGAAGTTTTGTAGTAAATGTGGGGAAAAACTTGAAAGTGGAAAAAGTTTTTGTCCAAGTTGTGGTGAAAGTGTTGATGAAGGCAAAGTTGTGAATGAAGTAAAACATAAACAAAAAAATAAAGGACGATTTTTAGATATTGTTAGGTATATTATTGGAGCAATATTTATTTTAGGTAGTTTATCTAATTTAGTTAATGGTAATTGGTATGGAATTATTGAACTATTATTTGCTGTATCATTAATGCCATTTGTATATAGAAAATTTATATATAAGTTTATACAGAGTAATAAAGCATTTAGAACAACTCAAATAGTATTACCAATTATTTTATTTATAGTATTTTTTGCAGTTATACCTACTGATAATAATGTAAATAATAATTATACACCATCTAATAATGGTTCATCACAAACAACAAAAAAAGATGAAAAAAAGGAATTAACTGAATCAGAAAAAATGATTTTAAAAATTACAGCTTTAATGGATGAAAAATTAGCTTTTGATACAGGTAATTATATTAAAGGAGACATACCCGCTGGAGAATATGCTTTTGTTAAATTTTCAGGAAGTGGAGCATATTATTCAGAGGAAGACAGTGCAGGAAATATAATTGATAATGAAAATTTTGATAGTTTTGGATATGTGAAAGTTCATGCCGCAGGAAATTTGACAACTCGTGGAGTTCTTATAAGCATTAATGCTTTTGAAAAACTTGGAGTTTCTGGTGCTAAACAAATATATGAAATATTAAATAATCAAACTGATTATCACGATGGAGGTTATTATAAAGTTGGTGTTGATATTCCAGCAGGTCAATATGTTCTAGAAAGTTATGGTAGTGGTTATTGGGCTGTAATGACTGGACCGGTAGGATCAAGTGATATAGTTGATAATGATAACTTCAATGGAAGAACATCAGTAAATGTTAGAGATGGTCAATATTTAACAATTAGTAGGTCTTCTTATACAAAACAATAAAACAAAAGATGATTGCACAAATCATCTTTTTTAGTATCATTGATATTATTTAAATATCAAATTTCTATATCATAATCATCTTTTTCTTTGCCTAATTCATGTTCCTTACTAAATTTATAAGTATCATTTAATTCTTTAATTGTATCATCTTCAATAACACCATGTTCATATAAATCTCTTGAAAATTCACGATATTTATCTCTATCTTTTCTATTAAATAATCTGTTTTTTATAAACTGAATAAGTCTTACAAACTTATTTTTAAAATAGTTAAGTTCTGCAAATAAAGAATTATTTTCTTCTTTTAATTCATCAATTTCATTATCTTTTAACTTATTTTTTTCAGTAAGACTTTTAACTCGTAATTCCAATGCCTCATTGTTTTCGGTAAGTATTTTTATTTTCTTATTGTTTTCTTTAATACTAGAGTCAACACTGGTAAGTGTTGTTGATAATTTTTGAATATTCTTATATTCTTTATTTGTATTTTCTACTTGGCTGATAAAACTATTAATTTTATCTTTACATTCTTGTGTTATAACATATTTATCTTTTCTACCAAATGCTAATTTTAAATTATTAACAATATCTTTTGCTTCTTTTGTATCATTATCTAGCATGTCAGATTGTTGTTTGGCTTTATTTAAACTTTTTTGATTTTTTTCAAGTTGTTCTTTCATTTCTAAATAATTGTCCATTTCAGTAATATGATAATCATGATTTCTGCCTTTTTTCTTATCTTTTAAAGTGTTAGTTAGGTTATATTCTTTATTAAAAGATTCAATACATAAGGTACGCATTTTATCTTGTAATTTTCTTAAACTTTCTTTTGTAAATACATCTGATTTACCAACTTGTTTTTTCATACCATTTTTATTATTAAATTTTATAGGAACACCTACGATATGCAAGTGTGGGCTTGTTTCATCATAATGAATAATAGCACTTGCTATCTTAAAAGTAGGTAATATAATTTCTAAATCTTCAATTTGATTTTTATAAACATTTGTCATTCTTCTTTTAAACTTATCATCTTTTGTGTCCCAATACTTTTTATCTCCAATTTCAATTATTATTTCACAGGCTAAATCATTTTTCTCATTATTACTTATATGAGTGAAATAATCTTTGATTTTTCTATCGTCACTTACTTGCTTTAAATTATATTCTTCTTTTGCTTCATCAAATTCTTCCTTATATAATTTTTTTACATCATCAACTAATGAAGAATTACCTTTAATAATTTCAATGTCATTTTGATTGTTATCATACTTTCTATAATTATGTTTATCTACTTTCGTTAGATCTGCTGAATTTTGTATGGCATTATTTGATAGAGAAGTAGAACCACTTCTATTAGATTTAGCACTACTTCTTGATGTGTTTCTTTTATTTTTATCACTGCCTAAATGAAAAGAATATGCTAGTTCTATAATAATCACGCTCTTTTATTAAAATATAATGTGGCTTGATTTAGTGTTTCAAAAAAATTTTGACCCATCATAGTTCCCATATTATCAATATAGGTACAAACAATATAATGTAGTTCACAGTTTTCAGCATACACTAAATATAAGTCTTTTTTCTTATCTAATAATTTACACTTTCTATATTTTAAGTTATAAAATTCTTTCTTCATAAATAATCAACTCCTTTGTTTTTTAGAGATGTATTTTGGCTTCGACAAAATATTTAACCCCCTAGGTATTTTGTCATACAAACAAAATAACCTTGTGGGCTAGGGATTCCCTAGAACCCTTTTATGATTTATTACATAAGTCTTATAAAATGCTATCGCCACTTTCATTGCTATGCAACAAAACGTGCCACGCATTTTATTCTTCTTCGTACAGCAACTCTTTCTTTACAGGTTTTACTCCAATCTCAATAGGAACAGGTTCTTTCGTATAAATAACACAGTCATTAGTTTCATCTGGTATATAATCAAAAGTAGTATTTATATCTTGCATTTGAAACTCATCTTTACCATGAATATAAATAATTCCATATTTATATTCGTTCATTTTTATATCAGGATCTATTTTTGCATAATCTTCCATAGGGAATACTCTGACTATTGCTCTGTCATCGTGAACGAAATTAAAGTAGAATATTCTATCTTCTACATAATAAGTTGCTTCTTCAAAACCAACATCATAATATTGTCTTAATCTCATTATATGTTTACCGACTTCTTTTTCAGGCAAGTAATTACTAAACCTAATTTGACCTACAATATTATCAAAAATAACAGGAGTCTTAACATCAATATAACCTGCATCAAATAATTCATTACAAGGCTTACATATTGATTCTCTAAAATTGATATTATCTACATAAATATAATTGTTAAGAATACCTAATTTAATATCATCAACATATTTCATAATAAGTTCAGACTTTTCTTCTCTTGTATAATCTTTCCAAGTTTTAGTTTTTTCTTTATATTCTTTTTCTAATTTAACTTTATTTATATAATCAATATCTCTTTTAAGTAAAATATCTTGTGGAGTAAAATTAAGAGTTTAACAAGAGATTGCTTCATCAAGTTCATTTTGTAATTTTTCAAGAGCAGATTCAACTAACTTTCTTTCATCGTTATATTCTTCTAAACTAAATACACCACTAATATAGGCTCTTTTAATTCTTTCTAGTTTGTCTTTTTGCTTATTGATATCTTTCTTTAATTCTTCTTGTGGTTCATCAAATTTTTGCTTAATCATTGGTAAGAAGAACTGATTTACTACTGAATCGTATTCTATAAGTTCATTTACAAAAACATTATAATATTCTTCAACTAAACTTTCCTTAAAGTTTATCTTACAATCATTACAATAATAGTAGTAATAAATATTACCATTTTTCTTTTGAGTTGCTTTACCACCTAAAATTCTATTACATTTAAGACATCTTAATTTTTGTAAGAATAGATATGTTAAAGTTCTTTGATAGCTTTTAGAATTCTTTTTCTTTTGAACTTGGCATTCTTCCCACCTTTCTTTACTAACAATAGGTTCAACAACATTTTCATAATAGGTAGGATGTTTCGTCCTTTTACCATGAACAAAATCGCCTTTGTATATTTCATTTTCTAAAATTGCCACAATAGAGGAATCTCTCCAATTTGTTTTACCCAATACCTGTTCTTTATTAAATAGTGTACTTATCTTTTGATATGATATTCCTTTATGATAAAGTTCAAATATTCTTATGACAACATCTTTTGTTAAATAGCCTATAACTAATTTTTTGTTTTCATGTTTATAACCGAGTGGCGCTTGATGTGGTATATGTCCTTGTTTAATAGCACCTGCTAAACCAACCTTAGTTCTTTCACTTGTTCTTTCTATTTCTTGTTGTGATACACTCATTAATATTCTTGAAACCATTTTGCCATTAGCATTAGTAGTATTAATATCATCATTAACACAATCAAGATAAGCGTCGTTTTCTTCAAGAAATCTCATAAGTTCTTCCCAGTCAAAAATACTTCGTGTTATTCTATCTTGTTTTAAGGCAATTATAGTGTTTATTTTCTTTGATTTAATATCTTCTTTAAGTCTTTAAAATTCAGGTCTATAATTGTCTGTTTTAGCACTTATACCAGCATCAGTATAATAGTCTTTAATAACAAAGTCCTTGAATTTACAATATGCCTCTAATCTTTCTTTTTGTTCAGGTAAACTAAAACCTTCTCTTGCTTGATCTTCAGTCGATACTCTCATATATAGACCACAAACTTTTTTTACATCATCCAATTATCATCATCTCCTTTACTAAAAAAGAGCGAAGCAGTACAACTAGGCTTATTTGTACTACTTCGCTCATAAATAAATCAGATATAAGTTTTTCTAATCTAATTATAAACTATTTTTGACAAATTTACTAGTTGGTACGCTTTAAATAATCTTCTAATTCATTGATTTTAATTTTATTACCAAAGTTTTTAACATAAACATCATTAGAATAATTAAAAACAAGAAACATTATATTATTGATAATTACTTTGTGAGGTTCAACATAAGCCAAATTAGATTTATCAATTTTTCTAATACTTCCATTTATAAATGTAGGCCTAGTATTACAAAAATCACAAATAAACTCTAATTTCTTTTTTAGTGATTCATCAATAGGTATTTCTTGTTTGATAATATTAATCATAAACACCATCCTTTCTTTAGTATGATTTCTTTGTAAGACACAAAAAAATCAATCTTTCGATTGATTCTATATATCAAGTCCAAACTAAATAGTTCGAACAGATTCGTCAATGGAGCCATAAAGGTTGAAGTCGGACAACCTCTAATTATCTAAATTATAGGTAGTAATAAACTACTAACTAATATAAGTATACCATGAAAATACTAAAATTTAATAAAAAATTACTAATAATTATTAAGCAGGATAAAGGGAATGATAGCACTGCCCTAATTCATTCTATATAAATATAGGAATAGTTGTGCTATCATTTCTTATTTTGCACTTGCAAAATTGTGTTAAAAATATGGAAGAATTCTACCATACTTTTTATTTAAATCAATTAATTAAAAGGTTTGCGAGGTTTTATTTTACTTCCAACTGTTGGATATATACTGGAAATGTTGGATAAATCTTGGATGTTTAAATTTAGTTTCAAAATATGTTGAAATTATGGTACAATTATATATAGAATGACAGATAAATAGTAATTTGAAAGAGAGTTATATAAAAGATAAGAAATAGTATTAGAAAGAAGGGAAAGAATATGTGTACAGCAGCAACTTATAAAACGAAAGATTTTTATTTTGGAAGAACATTGGATTATGAATTTTCATATGGAGATGAAGTAACAATAACACCAAGAAACTTTGAATTTAAATTTAGAGAAGTAGATGACATTAAGAGTCATTATGCGATAATTGGAATGGCATTTGTTACTGAAGATTATCCATTATATTACGATGCAATAAACGAAAAAGGGTTAGCAATAGCAGGTTTAAATTTTGTTGGAAATGCTCATTATAAAGAAAAACAGGAAGGAAAAGATAATGTTGCTCAATTTGAACTGATACCATGGATTTTAAGCCAATGTTCAAATGTAAATGAAGCTAGAAATTTGATTGAAAAAATGAATGTGTTAAATACTCCATTTAGTGATAAATTACCATTAGCTAGCTTACATTGGATTATTTCCGATAGCACACAATCAATAACTGTAGAGTCTGTTATTGATGGAATAAAAATATATGATAATCCAGTAGGGGTATTAACTAATAATCCATCTTTTGATAAGCAAATGTTTGCCTTAAATAATTATATGTATTTATCACCTAAATCTCCAGAGAATAAATTTAGTAAAGAATTAGATCTAAGTTTATATAGTAGAGGAATGGGAGCAATAGGTCTACCAGGTGATTTATCATCGCAATCAAGATTCATAAGAGTAGCGTATACTAAATTAAATTCTTTTTCTAAAGAAGATGAAAAATCAAGTGTTAGTCAATTTTTTCACATTTTAGGTAGCGTTGATCAACAAAGAGGATGCTGTGATTTAGGTGATGATAAATTTGAAATAACAATTTATACATCTTGCTGTAATGTAAATAAGGGAATTTATTATTATACAACATATGATAATCATCAAATAACAGCAGTTGATATGCACAAAGAAAATTTAGATAGTAATGTACTTATTCGTTATCCTTTGATAAAGGAAGAACAGATAAGAACTCAAAATTAATGTTTATTTATAAAGAAGATAAAAGTATTACATATAAAAATGAATTAGTATGAGGAGAAAAAATATGTGGATGGCAGTAAAAAGAGGAATTGTTGTAGCAATAGGTTTATTAATACAAATTCTATTAACATTATTTATATATTTAAAATTTGGAGAATTTATAAGTATTATTCAAGTAGTTTATGGTTTACTTAGTATTATAATTGTTTTAATGATTATCAAGTATAGTAAAAGATTAAGTAGCGATTTAATATGGATATTACTGATTATGCTTTTTCCATTAATTGGAACACTTCTATATATCATACTTAGTAATAATATGAAAAGAAGTAAAGTTTTAAAGAATATTAATGAAAATATAGAAAATGGTCAAAAATACTTAATACAAGATGAATTTATAAAAAAAGAAATCGATACTAAAAATTTAGGACAATTAAAATATATAAGTGAATTTGCAGGATTTCCTGTAACGAAAAACAATGAGATAAACTATTATTCTCTTGGTGATGACGTTTATCCTGTTATGTTAGAAGAACTAAAAAAAGCCAAAAAATTTATTTTTATAGAATATTTCATTATTAATAATGGTACTATGTGGCAAGAAATTTTAGATATATTAAAAGAAAAAGCAAATTCAGGACTAGATGTAAGAGTTTTATATGATGATATGGGTTCTTTTGCTATGCTACCTAGTAATTATCCAAAGTTACTGGGAAAATATGGAATAAAATGTATGCAATTTAATAAATTATCGCCATTTGCAGGTATTATTATGAATAATAGAGATCATAGAAAAATGATGATAATTGATGGACATACTGCTTTTTCTGGTGGAATTAATATTTCAGATGAATATATAAATATAAATAGTAAATTAGGAGTATGGAAAGATAATGGAATTAGGATAAAAGGTGAAGCTGTTTGGAATTTTACTGTTATGTTTCTAGAAATGTGGAATTCATTTAAAAAAGAAGATAATGATTATAATAAATACAAATATAATTTTACTGAAAAGTATAAGGAAAATGGTTTCGTTGTACCTTATGGGGAAAGTCCATTAGATGATGCTATAACCGGCGAAGATATTTATCTAAATATTATCAATCAAGTGAAAAAGTATGTTTATATTTATACACCTTATTTAATTATTGATACAGATATGATAAATAGTTTAATCTTAGCTGCAAGAAGAGGAGTAGATGTCAGAATTGTTGTTCCTGGAATACCCGATAAAAAAATTGTATATGATTTAACCTCTTCTTATTTTTATACATTAATTAAAGGTGGAGTAAAAATTTATACTTATACGAATGGTTTTGTACATAGCAAAGTATTTTTATCCGATGATGAAATAGCAACTGTAGGAACAATAAACTTAGATTATAGAAGTTTATATTTACATTTTGAATGTGGTATTTATATGAAGGATACAAATGTAATAAAAGATATCAAAAAAGATTTTGAGGATTCCTTTAAAGAATCACATAAAGTAGATGAAAAAGAAGCAAAAAATGGTTTATTTAAAGGACTATGGCAAGCTATTTTAAGATTATTTGCTCCAATGATGTAAACGATATAATAAAATTAGATAAATAGAAAATTATAATTTGTTGAGAAAGCCGTTAAAATGATTTGTTTTTTTCATGATATAATATATGGTGTAAACAAAGCAAAAAATAGTAATTTATAGGGAGATTAATTATATGGAAAAGAATAAAAAAGAAAATACAAATAATTTGATATCAAGAATAAAATCACGAGCTAATGCAGACAAAAATACTGAAGAAAAGAAAAGTCCTGATAGTTTAATATTAAGAATAAAAAGAAGAGCAAATGCTGATAAAAATAAAGAAAGAGAAAGATAAATTACAATTTAAGTAGTTGATAGTATATGGATAAAGAAGTATTGTTATCAAATATAGATAAAGTTCATACTACTGAAATGGGTATTGATAGAATTAAGAAAAATCTTAAAATAGATACAAATGATGTAGTTGAACATTGTAAAAATAAAGTTTTAGACAAGAATTGTAATATCTATAAGCAAGGTAAGAATTGGTATTGTGAAATAGATAATATAAAGATAACTATTAACTCATATAGTTATACGATAATTACAGCACATACTATTCGCTAAATTACAATTTATTGGTGAGATTAGTTTGAAATATAACTAGTCTTTTTATTTTGAATAAGATTTATATTTTTTGTCTAACATAATATAATAATATAATATAAAGAATTAATATAACAAGAATATAAATAATAATATAAATTAGTATAAATATTTATATTAAAAAACAAGTATTAAGTTGGTAGTTTACTTATTTTAAAAATATTTTTATATAGCAGTGTTCCATCTGGGCTTTTTATTTTTGATAAATTAATAGTGATTATTCCGAGTTCTAATTTGTTACTTTTAAATTTATCATTATCTTTTATAGGTATTATTCTTATTATTTTTTCTATATCATTTTTAGGTGTAAATGATAAATTAGTGAAATCTTTATTCGGTATAACTTCATAATAATTAACATCATACATTTCTTTTAATTTATTAACATAATTTTCTATTTCAATTCTAGTTCTAAAACCATTATGTGCTACAGGTATGGGAAATTTATCCTCATCCATAAACATAAATAAATCAAGCGGCGTGTCATAATTATTATGATAATCAATTAAGTCATAATAAAATGAGTTTCTTAAATTTAATTTTTTTATTTCTATTTTTGTACCTAACTTTTCTATTTCTATGTCATCAATATATTTAGAAATTAGTTTTTGTTTATTTGTTTTATCTAAATAATTCCAACGAACAAACAAATCAATTATATTTTCAGGGTGAAGATAATCTTCTATTTCTTTTTTATCTTTAATAAGCAATAAATCATCCATAGTAAAGTTTAAATTTTCATATTGTTTGCTATCTTGCTCTTGTTTTTCTAGTACTTGTCTTTTATATTCTATTTGTTTTAATTCATTATCAAATTCATCCAGTTTAACTATACCTTTAATGTATGCTGTTTTAATCCTATCTTTTTCTTTATCTAGTTCTTTTAATTCCTTTTTATAATCTATTTTATTATAATCAAGTTTTGACTTTATAAAAGGCGTATAATAGTCGTTAAATAGGTCATCTATATAAACAAGTGCTAATAGTTCTAAAAGAATCAAATCTTCAATAGAATCTTCTTTTAAATTAATTTTACAATGATTACATTTATAGTAGTAATACTTTTTATTAAGTTTCTTTTTAACACTAGCTTTACCACCAAAATAATTACCACATTTAGAACATTTTAATTTGTTAGTAAAAAGATATGTTGAAGTTCTTTCATAGTGTCTTGCATTTCTTAATTTTTGATATTGACAAGATTCCCATTTATCTTTATTAACTAAAGGTTCAACTACATTTTCATAATATGTTGGATGTTTAGTTCTTTTACCATGAATATAATCACCTTTATATATTTCATTAGATAATATCTTTTGAATAGTAGAATCTCTCCAAGTTTTACCTAAAACATTTTCTTTATTGTAGATGTTTGCTATTTTTTGGTGACTTTTACCTTCTAAATATAAATCAAAAACTCTCACTACAATATCTTTTGTAAGTGGATTGGGAACTAACTTTTTATTTTCTCTTTTATAACCCAGTGTAGTTCTACTTGGCAAGTGTCCTTGTTTAATTGCACCTGCTAATCCGACTTTAGTTCTTTCAGAACATTTTTCTATTTCATTTTGACTTACACTAGTCATAATTCTCATAACCATTCTGCCATTTGAAGTAGTAGTGTTAGATTCATCAGCTAGACAATCGATATCACACTCTAAATCATTAACTATTTTCATTAATTTTTCAATATCATAAACACTTCTAGTAAGTCTATCAAGTTTAAATGCTACAATTACATTAATATTCTTGCTTTTTATATCCTCAAGCATTTCTTGATATGCTGGCCGTTTATCACTTTTAGCACTGATTCCTGCATCTTTATAAACTTTAAATATTTCATATCGTTTAAACTTACAAAACTCTCTTAATCTTTCTTCTTGTTCTCCTAAACTAAAACCTTCACGAGCTTGATCCTCTGTACTGACCCTAATGTAAATACCTGCTATTTTATTTTCTTTATTCATATTTTTTAAATATCTCCTTTCATATGTTTGGCATCTTAAATGAGAAAAGTTAAGTCTAAAATTTTAAAAAATTTAAATATGCTTCTCATATGTTTGGCACTTTAAGCTTGAAAAGTGTAGTCTAAAATATAGATATTTTAAAAGACACCTCTCACTTGTTTGACATTTTAAAGTTAATTTTACGAAGTCTAACATTTAAAAAGATTTTTAATGACTATTTATATAATCTTCTAAATCTTTAAATACTATTTTGTTTTTAAATGTATTTACATAAACATTATCACATTCATCAAACATTAGGTATTTATTATTCTTAATAACTATAATATGTGGCATAACATAAGCAACATTTGTACCTGTTATATTTTTAATTGAACCATTATTTATAATTGGAGTAGTATTAGTAAATCTTCCAATCATCTCAATTTTTCTTTTTAATTTATCACTTATTTTTAATTCTTTTGTTTCTATATTTAACATATAATCAACTCCTTTACATAACAAAAAAACTAACTATTTCTAGTTAGCATTTATTACTCTCAGAAGTTAATTTCCGAGTTTCCTATCAATCTGGAGCAAGTGAGGAGAATCGAACTCCCATCTCAGCCTTGGCAAGGCCGCATACGAACCATTGTACTACACCTGCATTACTACTATATTATATACAAAAATTAAAAAGATGTAAATACTTTTTTTATAATTGAATATTTTTTATTAGAGGTGAATTATGAAAAAGGTATTATGTTTTGTTTTGATGTGTTTAATGTTAATTCCATGGACTGTAGAGCCTGTAAAGGCTGAAGAATTGAAATTAGCAGAAAGTGCGAAGTCAGCGATACTGTTAGAACCAACTACAGGAGAAATAATATTTGAAAAGAATTCTCATGAAAAATTACATCCTGCATCTATGACAAAAATGATGTCAATGCTTCTAATTATTGAAGCTATAGAAAATGGCGTTATTAGTTGGGATGAGATGGTAACAGTAAGTGAGAATGCAGCTAGTATGGGCGGAAGTCAAATACTTCTTGAAGTAGGGGAACAAATGAGTGTTCATGATTTATTTAAAGGTATTGCTGTTGCAAGTGGAAATGATGCTGTTGTAGCCATGGCTGAAAAAATAGGCGGATCAGAAGCAATATTTGTAGATATGATGAATGAAAAAGCTAAAGAATTAGGTCTTACTGATACACATTTTAAAAATCCACATGGACTTGATGATGATGATCATTACTCTAGTGCATATGATATGGCTATGATAGGAAAAGAATTAGTAAAACATGAGAAAGTTTTAGAATTTACAAAAATATATGAAGATTATTTAAGACAAAATACGGATAGAAAAATTTGGTTAGTTAACACAAATAAAGTTGTATGTGAATAAAACTATAAAATTTTAATTAATATATATAGAAATAAGACTAATTTTATGGTATTATAAGATTAGTTGAAGGGCTCGTATTAGACTTTAATGTTTAATAGGAGTCTTTTTGTTTTATGTTTGGAGATGTTTGTGTGAAAAAAATAATAGTAGTATTGATAACGATAATATTGATTTGTTTACCAAGTAGTGTTTTTGCAAAGCAAGGATGTTGTTCACATCATGGTGGTGTAGCAGGATGTAATTCGAGTGGGAGACAAGTTTGTAACGATGGTACGTTAAGTAAAAGCTGTACATGTACACCGACAAGATCTTATACTTATGGATGTACTGATAAAAGTGCAAAAAATTATGATCCAAAAGCAGATAAAAGTAATGGAAATTGCATTTATTTTAAAAAAGGTTGTATAGATAAAACCGCAAATAATTATGATTCTACTGCCGAAAAAGATGATGGGTCTTGTACATATGATATTTATGGCTGTACGGATGTAACTGCTAAAAACTACAATGCAGATGCTAATAAAGATGATGGTAATTGCGAATATGAAACGGTTACAACAAATGGTGGAACAGATAAGGAAAGAGAAGAAATACAAGAATCTAGTAAAAAAGATGAATATAATAGTGATACGTTAAGTGGTGTACTTGGTGGTGTTCTAGGAATAGGTTATGTAGGTGGGGTTGCGTTTGCTGTATTTAAAGCCGTAACTAAAAGAAAAAAATTATAAAAATAGTTTTTAATTCTATGGAGAATTGATAACGTAGTTTTGAAATATTATCAAAAAATGAACATTAGTTGAATTGTGTTGCTCGGAAGAATTAAAGAAATGTTAAATAAAGCATTGCTCTTTTTCTTTCTATGATTTATAATTTATTTGAATTTTGTGAAAGTAGGGGGTGATTATATGTATAATAATATTGAAAAAGCTTATAAGAAATGTAATTCGAATACAAGATTTTCAAAGCATTATTGGATTTACTCTGTTATAACACTTCTTATAATTTATACTTTGTCTAAAAGGAATCTCAACTTTCTATATTTACTATTTATAGAAACATTTATACAAATAATTTTTGTATTATTATATTGCATAAAGGATGCAAAAAAATATGATAAAGAAATAAATTATGATATAAAAGAATATGTTGATAATCTAGATAAAGAAGACATTTCAAGTTTGGTTAAAATACTAAAAAATAATAATATCACAAGTAAAGATAAATTAGATAAATGTTTATGTCATTATCGAACAAAATGTCCTATAAAAATCAAGAGTAGCTTTTGGAGTACACTGTTAACTTTGGTTATTGCTATTGCTTCTTTGATTGTTTCTAGTTATAGTGAAAAGTTAAATGGTATTGACCTTAATAAATTATCAGTTGCATTAGGATCTACTATTGGTATTGTTTTAATTGCAGGTTTTGTAATATATGTAATAAAAACTGTTTTTTATAGTTTAACACAAAAAAACGACACATGGTATGAAGATTTAGAAGAAAAAATGACCTATATATACGTAAATTATGATGAATTTTTTAGTAATTAATTTAATCACAAAATAAAAAGAAATTCTAGTTTATAAAATGAATTTCTTTTATTATTGGGTTTTTATTTACAATATCTATAGAAATATAATCAATATAATTGTTTATGATTTGATATTTTTGAGTATTATTTAAATGATTCCAATTTATAATATTATTGTTTTTTAAATTTTTAATATAATCTTCAAATACTTTTAATACTTTATTATGTGATATTCCACTTATATTACATTTTTCTGTTTGTCTATTATTACAATAATAAGTAATATATTTTTTCTCATTATGGATTTGAATTTTACTATGGAATTTTGAGTTACATCGAGAACATCTTAAGACGTTTACAAAAAAAGCATCACTACTATTTCTTTTTTTTATATTTTTTTCTCTTCTCATTTTTATTAATTCTTGTACGTGATAAAAGATATTCTCATCTATGATTGTTTCTTGTTTTCCACTAACACAAAATGATTTCGGTTGTAATTTTTTTGCTACACCATATCTTATTTTTCCAATATATAAAGGATTAGTTAAAATAGATTTAATGGTAGATTGTCCCCATTTACCACCACGTTTACTTGGAATGTTTTTTTTATTTAAATCTTTTGCAATTTTTAACATCGATGATCCATTTAAATATTCTTTATAAATATTTTTAATAGTATTTTTTTCTTGTTCATTTATTGTAAGTGTTCCTTTCCCAACAACATAGTCATAACCATTAACGCCATTAGTGTTTGTATAGTTTCCTTCACGTGTTTTTTGCTCGTATCCAAAACTAACTCTTTCAGCTAAATTTTCTCTTTCAAACTCTGCAAATATTCCTATTATTTTGATAAACATTCTACCGACAGCGTTTGAGGTATCTAATTTTTCAGTAACAGAATTGAAACAACAGTCATTTTTTTCAAATAGCTCAATTAGGTTGATTAAATCTTTAACACTTCTTGTTATTCTATCTAGTTTATATACTAATACATTATTGATTTTACCTAATTTGACATCATTGATAAGTCTTGTAACATCAGGACGATCTTGTAAATTTTTACCAGAAATCCCATCGTCAATGTAATAGTCAATAACCTCCCAGTCGTTAGCGCTTGCATATTTACTTAGCTTTTCTTTTTGTGCATGAATACTAAACCCATCTTTAGCTTGTTCTTCTGTTGATACACGCATATAAATACCTGTTTTCAGTATTTCGGTTTTCATTTTAGTATCACATCCACTTTAATTAAATGATTTATAAGTGGAATAATTTCCTATATTTTAAGTTATTGTGTTAAAATATAATTAGATTTAATGTTTATTTAATAAAACAGTTATATGTATATAGTGGTGATTTATTATGTGTATTTTAATTATTGAAGATGAATATAGTTTAGCTGATGTAGTAGCATCTAGATTAAAAAGAGAAGAAGGCCTTCTTTTCCGTACCACCTCCTTCCACCGTGTAGGCTTTTTTTAATCGAGCAATCTCAATATCTTTCTTCATAATTATATATTTAAGTTCATCATTAGTAAGATCAGAGTAGTCTTTGTTTTCAATATTATTAATAATTTTAAAATCATTACTAACAAGAATAATAGGATCAAAGCAATGATTGTCTTTGTTGAAAGCAGTAACCCATTTTTCTAAAGTTTTAATAGGAATACCATATTCATTAGCAGTTTTCAAAGTAGAATAATGATCAATACAAATTTTTTCACATAATTTCTTTTTTAAATCACGATTATATAGCATAAATATCCCTCCTAATTGTCTATATAATAATATAATTGTATAATTAAAATAATTTGTTGTCTACTTAACCCTCTAAGTTGTCTACTTTAAGTTTACCACTACATTTAATCATACTATAATATTAAACTATGAAGAAAACACAAAGTTTCTAGATTTTTCGATAATCTAGATTTCTTTGTGTTTTTTTGTTGTACCTTTACAAAATAAAGTAAATCTAAATAAAAGAAGGAGGAATATTATGAAAAATAAAAAAGGTTTTACTTTAATAGAATTACTAGCGGTAATAGTAGTATTAGCAATCATTGCACTTATCGCTACCCCAATAGTAATGAATACAATCAAGAACGCAAAGAAAGGAGCAGCAGAAAGAACATCAAGTTGGACAAAATTAGATGAAGACCAGATAACATTACCTAGTGGACAACAAATAGCAACAGCTAGCGGAGATACAAAATGGAATACTAGTACTGATGGAAACGGATTCAAATCAGAAACGTGGTTATATAGTCATATGAAATTTACAACTGGAACATACTGCTATTGGGCATCTTCACCCAAAGTGTCTAGTACTGATTTTGCTTGGTGCGTCTACTATGATGGAACTCTCAGCAATGTCCCAACCTACAATACTAGTACCTGCAGTATTCGCCCTGTAATCACAATCTCAAAAGCAAATTTAAGTTAGTTATTAGAAAATCATGAAAGTTTTCATGATTTTTTTAATATAAAAAAGGAAACAGATATTATATGTCGTATATTAATAATAGGTGATGTTATGGAAATAGAAAATATGATATATGAAATTAGAGGTAAACAGGTTATGCTAGCGAGTGATGTAGCTAAACTTTATCATGTAGAAACAAAAGTTTTAAATCAAACGATAAAAAGAAACATTAATAGATTTCCAGAAGAATTTTGTTTTCAGGTTTCATATGAAGAATTAAACGATTTAATCTTGAGGTCACAACTTGTGACCTCAAGTTGGAATAGTTATGGTGGCACTAGATATTTACCTTATGTTCTAACTGAACAAGGTATTATGATGTTATCTGGCTTACTTAGAAGTGATATAGCAGTTAAAGTTAATATTCAAATAATAGATGCGTTTG